>ERZ857521.163-NODE-163-length-106037-cov-5.884358_pt1 | contig 106037 bp, 117 predicted proteins | sample MGYA00519701_ERZ857521 | MGnify/ENA primary metagenome ERZ857521 (study PRJEB31778, sample SAMEA3449346) | human gut metagenome | biome: human gut; feature: human-associated habitat; material: faeces | place: United Kingdom | collected 2010/2012 ...
CCCCTGCGCTCCGCCCCCCGCGCGCCCTGCACCCCCGCCGTAACCCCTACGGGGTTGCCACCCCCGCACCCTGCGCCCTGTGCATCATGCGCCCTGCGTCTCCCCATGTAGCAACCCTACGGGTTGCTCTCATCCTGCGCCTGCGCCATGACCCACACCCAGGCAGCGCCCGCCTCCCGCGCCCCCCTCATGCTCTGCGCCCCCAATCGCATGCACTACGCGACTCTCTCGTTAGTATAAGGTACTGTAGAAGTAAGCGCGCGCGAGCGGTGGCGCCGAGCCCGGATTTCCGTTAGTTAATGCAAATTTTTTATGGATTTCATTCATCTTTAAGCTGAGATAGCACCCCTCGCGCGTGCGCGCGCGAATATATAGGTAATAAAAAAATGCGCCACGGCTTTTTTGCCGAAGCACAGACGAAAATAAAAGTGAAATCAGGGTATCCCAAAATTTCACCTTTGATGTGAACTACTTTGCACTTTTCTTCTGGATGAAAAACGAAAAGGCCGGGTGTTTTCACACTCGACCTTTTCGCTCATCTTCTCTTCGGAAGATGCATCCGAACATCCCGTTTACGAAGATGTAGCAGGGTTCGGATTTCATCGTAAATGGTGGAGCATAGGAGATTCGAACTCCTGACCTCGACAATGCGAATGTCGCGCGCTACCAAGCAGCCAACACTTTATCCCTTGCAATAAATTTTTCTTGTTTGTAAGGCAAAATCTTACATCAAATGACTCTTCATAAAAGTTCCTGCCCAAAATGCATGAAGCAAAAGTCCCCTTCTATGCCTTCATCTATTTATATGATATCATTGTTTATATGATATCATTGTATCTCAAACAAACATAAAGAAGATATCTCAAGATTCGCTCCATACACCACATTTCTCTTTGTCCGGTGTACCCGTTTCCCATATTAGCAAATTGCCACTTTAAAAAGATTTTTGGCATGAATTCATTTTAGAGATAATTTCTCCGAATTCATCTGCGGAATGGAAATCTAATAGATCATCATAACCGAGTTGAGCTTTAACTGCAGTTGTTTCGTTTTCCCACTCTTCCTTCTTCTTGTAATACACAAAATGCTTTATTCTTTTTCCATCTGCCAATCGCGCTCTAAGAATATTTGATATATGCTCATCTTCCGAATTGACCCCATATCCAATAATCAACATATCATCTGCATCGATAATCATTTTACATGCTTTATAAAATTCTTGAATTTGAAATGGAGAAATAATTGGCTTGACACCGCTTTGCACAAGCAAATAAGGAAATACTGTCTTTTTTAGATCCATCTTCTCTATATTAACAATATTCTTTGTTTCAAGTTCTTCAAACAACCCCAATTTGCCATGCAAATATGAAAAATGTTCATCTGGTAATTGCATAACTCGTTGCCCAATATTGGTATAATTTGTTGTGACACAAGATACGACATTGTTGCCCGATTCAATTAGTTTTCTTATATTGCAATAGTATAGCTTCGATTTTTCCTCTCTTGTCAGAAAACATGTATTTTTTATTATCTCATTTTGAAAGCCATCGATAACTTTTGCCAATGTTCCTTGCAAATCACTTATTCCTTCTTCTCCCTGTATTAAGGTTGAGTATATATCTATCAATTGCTTATTATCTCTTATCCTTTTTGCCATTCCGTTCAAAATGCTAAGAAAAGCCGCATAATAGACCTTTATAACCCTAGCACATTCATTTTTATATGTTTCCGGCTTTCTAAGATAATTGAATAGCGAATCGAGAAACGCATAAATACCTGCTTTCTGTAGGAAATAAGCAATTTCGTCGTTATTTGTATTTCCTTTGTCTCCTATAATTGCATCATAAAAATTATCGTGATATAGTTTCTTAAACTCTTGACTAATGTTTTTATCAGAAGTATTATTTTTCTTATATTCTAAATACCTTACAGCAATATCTCGATCATTTTGATCTGGAAATAGCTCCTTTAGATTTGTTTCGATGTTTTTCCCTTCAAGAATGGTTTGATACAGTATAGAACTGTTCTGAGCAGATATGATAGTACCTTTATTTAACTTAATCTCCGATTCTGCTTTTTGCAAAAAAAGATTCGCAAAGGGCGCTACACCTTCTGCCAATATAACATCTCGCTTAAAATCTTCACCGGATGGCAATCCAAACTGACCCTTGCCTTCAGCCCCGGCACCAAATAGTATAGTAATCTTTCTCATGATCATCACACCCTTTGTATCATTTTCATAGTCGATTTTCATTTCTCAAATAACCAACGCCTCTTTACTCTTCCAACATTTCAAGTTTTTGCCTCGCGGTCACCTTTATTTAATATTCCTTATAATTATTGATTGCTACACCCTGTTCCGCGCAAGAACTTCATTATGCATCGACCCTTTATTCCAAGTATTGCAATGTCAAAGCAATCAATGACAAGCAACGATTAAAGAAGTAGTCATAATAACGCATATCTATAATATCTATTTTATCTGTTTCATGATGTCTGATGCGAAATTTGTTGCCGATCCTAGACAATTCTTTGAACTCCTGATCAAACAACTCCTTATACGCTTCTTGACCACAAGCCATATCTTCAATAATTTTTCCGACAGATCGTTTCTTTTCTAAATCTGTATGGTATGTCTTCAGCCTCTCAAACACATCCCATAGTTTTTCAACCGCATCTTTGTGCGCTTGAAGGTTTGGCTGCATATGTTTTTCAATAGCAAGTTCAAACATATCTTTCAATCCCGGTTCTCGGATTTTCGTACCTAATGCAACAATATCCGAAGTTAGCACCTCCTGCGAAGCCAACTGTTCTATAAGCCCACTATCATTGAGCCTGAACGGCACATGATCTCTTTGAAATGACTCATTGATTTTTCCCTGAAAATCCACTTTTTCGCTATATGATAACTTATCATATTGAAATTCAATTATATCGAACAAGAACGGTGTAAATAATCCAGCCAGAGTTTCACATTCAGTACGCGAATATATTTCCACCGCTTGAAGATTCGCCATTAGAATTCCGAGAAACTCATTTAAACGTTGTACTGCCTGTTCCAATGCATCAGTATTTTCTGTTCGGCTATCATAGCGGTCAACCAAATGGCTGACAGGCTGTTTAAACTCCAGCATAATTTTGCAAATATGTCTTTTGGCATTAAAATCTACTGCACCGCTTATATGATCCCTCTCTTGTCCTTGGCCATACTCTATCAGTTCTTTATAGCGTTCAGAAAACAGGCTATCAGGGAATCGCGTTTGTTGAGACTCTTTGCACTTTCTTGCTCCATATACATCTCTGCCGGAAATACGTTGTGCTGGATATAACTCGTATCCGTCAGGGCAAAGCAACTCATTGAATTTATCAAGATATCGTTTCCACTCTGATTTTTCGTTTCGCACCACAGGGTCTAACATTGCGCACAAAAATCTCAGCAAAGTCTCGTCGCCATCGCCGTGCCGCAAATTAAAACGATCATCACAGAAAAACCAACAATCATCTTCATAATCTCCAAAATGAAGATGACAACTTATGTCTTCATATGCACTTCTATATCGCCTGTCTTTGGAGGGCAATTCTTTTAAATCATAAAGCCTTTCCAAGAAGGTGATCTCGTCCAAGCGTCCATAATAAGGGATTCTGACTCTCCGTTCTGTTACATACCCACCAACATCGTTGTCATAAGTTGGCTGGCTCAACGTGACAACGACTCCATCCTTAATTACATCTAGGATCTCTTGTCGAGTAATTTCGGAGATGTTATCCATATACATCCTCCTATTAACCTTCCAGTATAGGATAATTATAGCATATAAAGGAAAAAAGTGCTACACCTGCATAGATAAAAAGTGATATTTTTATATACAAAACCACAAAAGCATTGTTTTAACAAACGAATCTGCAAGCTATTCCTATAAAAAGCTCGGGGAGCAGATTAGCATAATGCCAACCCACACCCCGATACCAATTTCGCCTGTAAGAAAGCAAATATATACCCCAACCGACTATACAGCATGCTTCAAATGCATTAACTTGCTTCAAAAATTTCAATTTTCTCTGCATTAGCTCTCGAAAATCCCCTAATGTGAAGAAAAAAATAGAGCGTCTTATCCATTGTTATCTGTTATCTTTTCAATTATTCTTGCAAGAGTCGTCTTCTTCTCATCGTCATTTGCTTGGTCGAAAACCGACAACCAATTTTTAATGCTACGATACTGAAAAATGTGGAATACTGCTTGCTTTTCTATAGCACGTTCATCTTTCTCCCGCACAATATATCGCAGAGATGTTTTTTCCATGAAAAAAAACATGGTTTGGACACATCCCCGAAAGTAACGATAAAAACATCACATTATAATATTATAATTGATAGCTCTTCAGAATTTTGCTATAATAGTGATGATAGTGTAGAACTTCCCGGAAAGAGTGTACTATTATCGCAAGAAAAAACACAGCCTGCAGCACATAACGAACACAAAAGTCTCTAATTTCTAAGTATACAGGAGGTACAAACATGATCTTGGAGTACTTGTTCTTTGATAAGACCCAGCGGAATAATGTCGAATCCTTCAATCATGAATTAGAAACATCATATGATAACAACAAAAATCTTCCGTTGCAAATCACATATAGAGATTTCGAGAATTTAAAATGCTGGACCATTAGGTATGAAAGAAGTGAAAACGGCGAAGCGGCTGCAAAACAAATTTCTGGAATAAGCAGCCGTATATGCCAAAAATTTTCCCCAACAATTCTCACAGATGAAAGTTCGGAATATTTTAACAAGAACCTTTATCCGTTGATAAACAAGTTTGAAAGATTGCTACGGAAGCTTTTGTACCTAAAGGTATCACAATGCGATGAAGAAAAATTTAGAAGCATTATCACCGACATCGACCAGAAAGATTTTGGGGAGATATACATGCTTCTGTTTGTCGATAATACTTTTCGAGCGAATGCCAGAGATAAAATTAAAAAATTGAATACCCAAGCTGAAATGATCCAAGCTATTAACGCTTTGCAAGAAAACACAGCTTGGCACATTCTGGTTGGAGATACTGCTTTATCTATAATCAAAAATAACTTTAACCTTCTTAAAGAATATCGAAATGATGTCATGCATGCACATAACATAAAATGGGAAAACTTCAAAAAAGCAAAGGAATTATTTACTGATGCAAATATTGAACTTGAAAACGAACTCAATCTGTTGCTGCAATCTCCATCAATGATACCGATGTCAGGGAAAACTGTATCCACTCTTTATGAAAAAATGATGCCTTTCAGTATCAGCACAGAAAAGGTTCTCAGTAGTTTAGCGCCAGCTCTTGAGAATGTTGCAAAGATAATGAACACCTCTGTCCCGCCAGAGGCACAGGCAAATATTATAAAAACCCTCCAGGGTTTGGGATCAGCCATTTTATCTATGTCTGATAGTCAAGCAGCAGATAACAGCATTAGCAAAACTGAAGAAACATAAAACCATATACTTCTACATATAAACGGAACGTGTAACAAGCTGGCGATGGTTTCCAAATAACCACACGGCGCAAAATCCAGAATGGTTCAAATCTTTCCGTTTCCCTTGAAGCTATGATCAAGCAGCAGACTGTTAACCACCTTGTGTATATCCGAGACAACAGTGTTTTCACCTGCATATTGAGCAAAAGCAGCATAGCTCAATTCATTGTTAATGTTGACAACACAAGGTAGGTGACGAATGATTCCCGAACAGAAGAATCCTTACGCTGGCATCCTGACACTTCCGCATCAAAAGGCAGAAAATCACCCGCACATGAGCATGCGTGACCGCGCTGCGCAGTTTTCGCCCTTCGCAGTGTTCACCGGCTTCGATGCCGTTATCACAGAAATTATCAGGATGACAGGCGTAAGAATCGAACTGTCAAAAAGTCAGAATCTTCTGCTGAATCAGAAGCTGTCGCTGATTGATGAGGTAATACAGAATGGATACCCCCATGGAGATAGTGGGATACTTCCTGCCGGACGCGCTGAAAGAAGGCAGATCATGCCGAAAGTTCATAGGGAAGGTGCGGTAGGTTGATCCCGTTGAACGAAAATTTGTTTTCTTTATGACAAATGAACGCTCTACCGGCAAGAAGATAAGCATAGATGACATTCTTGAAATTCACAGCGAATTAGCGGATTATACATAATAAGTGCTAACAAAGCCCAGCGATATCCGACTTTCTGCATTGCACTTAGTTCAAATGCATTGGCTTGCTTCGAGGATTTCAATTTTCTCTGCATTATCCTCCACCTCCTTTCGGAAATCCTCCAATGTGAGGAAAAAGTAGATCGAGATGTTATAGTTCTTATCCACTGTTATCTTTTCAATTATTCTTGCAAGAATCATCTTCTTCTCATCGTCATTTGCCTGGTCAAAAACTGACGACCAGTTTTTAATACTGCGATACTGAAAGATGAGCTGCTGCAGTTTTTGCTCTGTATCCTCTGCAGATGCCCGAATTTCTTTCAGATACGCCTCTGCTTTTTCAATTGCGTCTTGTTTTTCATCCAGCATACTTTTAATTGTTTCTTCATCGAATACGCTCTCCCCCATCAGCACCTTAACCAATTCTTCTCGCAGTTTCTTATGCTGTGCTTGAAGCCTTGATAAGCTCAACTCCGCCTGTTTAAGCCTCGCGCCTGATCCTTGCTTGATTTGCAAACGCTGCTGTTCTTTCCAGACTGCATCCATAGACTCTCCAAAATGCGAAAAATATTGGTGAACAATTTCGAGCACAGCTTTTTCAATTCTTGCCGCTGAATAAGTCCGCTGTCCATCACACCCTTTTGCCTTTGTTGCGCCGTTATAGCAGCGATATACAGGGCGATAATAGTACGCGCCATTTGCACGCTGTTTCGTATGGTATGTTCCAACAAGTTTATGACCGCAATGGGCACAGTACAGCAGTCCCGAAAGCAGTGAGGCGCCATAAATTGACGTTTTCGTCCGTTTAGCCTCATCCAGATTATCCTCATCAATGTCACCGCATGTTTGTGTTTTCCGCGTCACGCGCATATCCATGACATGCCTTGCAAACTGAAAATCTTCATCCGAAACAATACGCAGCGCTTCATTGACAGGGGAACGGACATCGCCACAACGAGATATACCAATATAAATCGGATTCGTCAGAATCGTTTTGATGCTCTGCGGAGCCCATATTTTATCGGGCGACGGATAATGGCTGTTTAAATAATTTGCCAAGCGATGCATCCCCATTCCTCGCCGAATGTATCCGTCAAAAATGTCGCGAATAATCACGCTCTCCTTTTCATCAATCGCCAGGTCGAAGAGCTGCCGATTCTTCTTACCGATTCGGCCAGTGTGAATAAGCTTATAGCCGAAAGGACGAGCTCCACCGCGCCACAAGCCTGCTTCTACCATTTGGCGATGCTTTGTACGAACGCGTTCTGACGTCTTCTCGCTTTCGCCGCCAGCTTGCCAGTATCGAATATAGTTGATAAGTTTATCCGCGCGCGACTCCATCTTCTGCTGCCCTTCGCGAGTGCTCCATACCTCAATACCTTTGGAAATGAACCACTCTACAAGGAACGGCGTCTCATCATCGCGTCGGCCGAGACGATCAAACATAAAAACAAGCAGAACGTCAAATGCGCCTCGCTCAGCTTCCTTCCGTATGCTCATGATGGCATCGCGCTTCTCTGCAGAAACCTTGAAACCAGAAACGCCTTTTTCGGCATATTCGCCCACAAGCTTCCACCCCTGCGTCTCAATAAACTTGCGGCACTCAATGCGCTGCATTGGGATATCATCCTTATCGACCTGTCCTTTCGTCGATACTCTGTACAGACAAATAACTCTTTTCATAACAGCTTTTCCCCCTTGTTATGCATTCTCTGAAAGACTGCCAACTACATGTCCGCTACGCTACTTTCAATTTTCTCGTCTCTCTGCTCACGGAAATGCATGGTTACCTAACAGCCATTTGACGCTTGTCTTCTAAGTATCGTCTGCGCAGGCAATCTCTCCTCGTCATTTATTTCTTTAATGCCTGCTTCTACGCAATCCTTACAAGGCTTTGTTATCTCGGCTTTATTCATGCTTTTCGCTCCTTTTCTTTAAGAGGTACATATTAAACAAGGGACGTTAGAGATCATGTTTATCTAACGTCCCGTTTGCTCAAAGTTTTTTGGCCTATATCAGCCATGCGATTCCTACAGCAACTGCATCGCTTTCGTCATTCGCCTGGTATTTTTGTTTGCCTACAAATCGCTCCTATGCCATAGCAACGTCGTTCTTTGATGCTTTTCCATTTTCAGTCAGCAGTTTTTTAACGGCAGATGGGCTGATCTCTTCATAATCAGCACAGCGCATTTGCCATGCTGTCAAATCAGCAATGCCCACTACCTTAAACAGGGCCTGTGTTTCGTGCGGGAACCGGTAGAACCCCTTTTCCCGCACAAACACGTCAATATCCGCAGACAGTTCGCAGAGCAGATCATAAATAGCATCCAGGATTTCGCCATGGCCGGCCTTGCTGCTCCGCATATTCAGATGGCATAAGCGCTCAATCTGAACGGTGCCGTTCTCATATTGCTAAATGGCAAAGCCAGGACAACGCAATGACAAATCAGCGGCCAGAATCCGCAGCGACTCAGGCAAATCCGTCGTTTCTGTCTTGCTCATGATTTACCTCATAGGCAAACATCGCGCGCAGGATGGCGTGCGCCAAATGATCATCACTCGTATCACCGGCAAGATAGGCATAGAGATGCTGAATGGCATGGTTTACGTGTTCTTCAGCAGAAATCTTCTTGTAATTGCGTTCCAGCTATGTTTCGCCGTATTTCTCCGCACCGTATTTCGCAACCTCTGCCGTGGCGAAAATGGCATGTGGTGGAAGAAAGTGGAATGCATACGGTGTGGCGGATTGCTTGCCGCCGCGCTCATTGGTTTCCATCGGTACATCAGGCTGAACGCCAACAATTAGAGGCATAGACGTTTCATCCTTTCTTAATCAATTGTTTTCAACAGAACACATTAATTCTTTTGATCCAGAAATGCACTTCTTATAGAAGCATCAAGTCTGCTCTTCTCTCTCCATCTCCCTTATCACTTGCGCAATGCCTCGTAGCACATAGACCGCGCACGGCAGTGCAATGCCGTTTCCGTACAGTTTGTATTCGGCGGAGTCGGTGTGCAGGCGGTTGTACCAGCGCACCAACTGTTCACGCTTGACAAAGGGTTTATAGCGCGCGCCGTTGATGTCGGCGTGCGTGTGACGTACTTTTTCCCAGAAGACGACTTCTTCATCGGTCATATCTTCCTTGCGGACTGGAATCGCCCAGCAGTCAGGCAGCCCCTGAAGCCTGGCGCACTCGATCGTAGACAAGCGGCGCACGATGTACTTGCGTCCCGCCTTGCGTTCTGCAACAAACTCTCTTTCCTTGCCGTTACGCGCGCCGGCACCCTTGTAGTAGGAAGCGTCCAGCGTCCCGGCTTTGTCGCCGCCGTAGGTAATGATGTTGGTATAGTCAGTGACACGGTTTTCATGATCGCCGGTAACATTAGCGCAGACCTGACCGTTGCCATTCCCACGTGCATCGGTGCAGATCAGCTTATCAGCACCGACGTACTGACTGTTAGGGCCGCGCCAGTCTGCCGCGCACAGCGCGCCTACGGTATCCTGATAGCAGACGGCATGGCGGTCGATGGTATTGAGCGTGTAGGACACGTTCGCTTTCCAGCCGCAGCCGTTACAGCCTGCCGTGTCAGCACGATCAATCCCGTTGCCCTGCAGGGCGTATGCCAGATAAGACTGCTGCTTCATCCCGGCATTGGCGGCAAGCGCACCGGAATGCTCACCCAGATCACGCACTTCATCTCGTTGATTCTGCGCGAAGCAAACCAGATGACCGGGACGTGACGGGCGATTTTCTCCTTCCGCACGCAGACACCCGAAGCCCGGCATCCAGTAGCCCTGACCGCTCTCGTTACAGACACAGGGAGAACTCAGCTTTCCAGCACTTCCAGCAGCGCTTCCTTCTACATCGGCGGCAGTTCCTTGCCCCGGCGTTCTGCACGCCGGAGAATCCCTTCGCAGGCCCGTTTGCGCAAAAAGCACTTTGCCGGCGCGTTGGGCTGTAAAATCGACGACAAGGTAGATGCGATTTCTTCTCTGGGGCACGCCCCAGTGTTCCGCTCCCTAAACGCGCCATGCGAGGGAGTAATGATCTCCCACGATCTCGCCGGCGTGGAGCCATTTTCCCTTCGGAGGTTCAGGAACTAAAACGGAATCATCGCAGAGACCAACGAACGCTTGCTATACGGCTCGGAAGTCTGCGCCTTTGGCGCTTGAGAACAGGCCGGGGACGTTTTCGAACACGGCGAACTTGGGATATTTTCCATAGGTGGCACACCTCATCTCTTGAATTATGCGAATAGCTTCGAAAAACAGACTGCTTCGTTTGCCCTCGTGAAGCCCCGCCTGTTTACCAGCAATGCTGACGTCCTGGCAAGGACTTCCGAAGGTCAGCACATCCACTGGCGGAATCAGATCGCCGTGAATCTCCGTGACATTCCCCAAATGCTGCATCTGCGGAAAGCGGCTGGTGGTCACGGCGATGGCGTAGGGTTCTACTTCGCTGGCGAACACGGGCGTAATGCCGTTCTACGCTCCGGCCAGTTCAAAGGAGCCGCTGCCAGAGAACAACGAGCCCAACGTCATCATACAGGCACCTCCAGATCATCGAACACCACTGGGATTTTTGTCTTGGCTTCCTTCTACAAAAGCTCCATCAGCTCGCGCATTTCCGGGTACACACCTTTGCCCAGACGCAGGGAGAAGATATGCCGCCACTCGCGGATATTCGCCTTCATGACGATGTGCGTTGCTGTGGAGTTGGGCAGGATCTTCCGCGCGTCCTCCGGCTTCAGCCCCTTCTCCAGCAGGAAGTGATAGGACTGCTCTGCATCTGACATGCAGAATTCCCAGAATTCAGATGCCTCGTCGCTTTCACGATAGAAGCACGGCAGAATAAAGGCAATCTCGCCGTTCATGCAGACATAGCGCTGAGACTCGATGCAGAAGCTCGCCAGCCGGTGACGGGTAAGCTCCGCCATGACGTCGCGGGAGGTGATCAGTTCCACGCTCATATCCGCGAACTCCAGCGGCGCAAGGTGTCCGCGCCGAATCAGCGAGCACACGAACGCTGGAGCGCTGGTATCGGTGATCTTGCCATGGGAACGATAGCAGTTGCGTCCAGCATATTCAATCTGCCTAAGCACGTCCAAACCATTTTCAGGAGTCTACAGTTTCGCGGATTGCCGGATGATCTTCATTTTCTTCCTCTCCTTCGGGAATGTCGTTGGTTCTTGCCTGAATACGTTCAGCGATGGTGCGGGGCGTCAGCGCGCAGCCGATGATCTTTCCATCGTCCATCATGATCAGCGCCTTGGTGGCACGACCGGATGTCAGATCGAAATATGTCTTCTTTTCCTTCGCCGCTCTGGTAAGCCGCCGCGCATTGGCAGAGGTGGGTACCAGGATGGCTTCGATCCGATTGGCTGTGATTACGTTGCCGAATCCGACGTGAACGAATCGCTAAGGGGTAAATGTCATATAGGTTTGTCTCCTTTTCGTTTTTTCGAGGGGAGCCCTCTGCTATAATGAGTCCCGAATTTGGATGAAACTTGCATGCTAAATGCGACTGCAGAAAATTTGTTATAGTACTCATGATACTATATTAATCTTGTATATTGAGATTGCCATAATATACAAAATGTGGTATAATCTATAAAGCGTTACCTTGACATGACGGAAGCTGTAAGCACGAATATGTCGTTGGTAGATTCAGTGGCATTACAGAACAAAGGCGTGTAAGCTCCGTATTCTCGCATTTCCACCATGCTTCCTCAAGGCAGAATTTTATGTTTGATCATAGTAGTTGTAAAAACAAAACGGAGGTTTGCGGTGCTACAGTCAGATATTGAAAAAAAGTTGACTAAGAACGATGCTCTCTTTCGGAATATCCATGTGCTTCAACAACGCTTCGATATTCTTCCCGACGAAAAGGAACATATTGGGGCGTTTATTGAGTATCAAGATATTGCCGAATTACGTGAGAGCTTTCTTTATGAGCTTTTTGATACAATCGTTGACTGGGCCTATAACGACGATAAATATCATATGCTTGAGGAGCAGTATCAAAGTGAAGGGAAGAGTCAATCTGCAGCGGCTTCACAAATTATGAGAAAAGTAAAGCAAAAGTTTAGGAGAGGCTCCGATGGGAATTTGTTAATTCAAGGACAATTTGGGGAATTGTTACTTTTCCATTTTATTCAGCGATTTATGAAGGCAGCGCCTTTGCTGCGCAAAATGCCCATCACGACATCAGCAGAACATGAAAGACATGGCGTGGATGCGATTCACTATTGTATTGATGATGAAAAAAACGTTATAGTTCTGGGAGAAGCCAAAGCATATACGTCTGGCAACTTTGCGTCGGCATTAAATAATGCGATAAGCAGCATTTTAAGCGCCTATCAGCGTTACAGGTCGGAACTCGACCTATATGTACATGAAGACTTTTTAGATGATGAAATGAACAGTATAGCAAACAAATTGCTTACAGGAAAACTAAAAAATGTAGAAGTACGTTTAGTTGCAGTGATTGCATATAATGAGAGTTTATCTATTGAAATTGACAATGAAGAACATATCAGGCAACAGATCAAAGGCATTATTGAAGAAAGATTCAGGAAATATAATAACGCTAAGATCGATTTAGAACAAAATCCAATACTGAAGAGAATTACATATGTGGCTTTCCCGATTTGGGAAATGCGAAAACTGCTTGAAAAATTTCAGGAGATGATTCAACTATGACAAGTATTCTAAGCAAACAGCAAGCCGTTGATGAATGGCTAAAAATAGAATTTTCGAAAACAGCGCAAAAGGCAGAATTGCTGAAGAGCAATCATACTATTAATAATGAATTGATATTAAGTACTTTGCGCACACTGGATTATTTGACATCAAATATTGCTACAAATGATGTCCCGGCAGTTATAGGAATAATCGCGTTAATGTGGGAACATGTCGATAGAAAGACATATGACCTACGGGATACTTTTGTCAAATTCCTGACACGAATCGGATATTCCACATCTGCGATAATCGTGGATGATCAATACGATCGGGATACATGTAGTTTTAACAGCGTAAGTAGTATTTTCGATCGGCTCACCATTGCGCTAAACCAGCGAAAATATGAGATCAGCATATGCAACCATTTATTTCTGCTGACACAATTTCAGCACAATATTTGGACAGCAGCAAGTGAAAATTCTATTATTGGCGTTTCTGCCCCTACATCTGCTGGCAAGTCTTTTGCTATTATGCTCCATACCATCCATTCAATAGTTCAACATAAGTATGATGTAGTATATATTGTCCCGACTTTAAGTTTGCTTAATCAGGTTACATCTGAATACAATAAACTGCTTAAAAAATTTGATATAGCAAATGTATCTATAACCAATGGCTGGAGATCGCCGTCTGAATATCCAACGATTTATGTACTAACACAAGAAAAGGCAATGGCTGTCTTATCATCTGATAAGAATCCATTTGTCAAACCTTTAATTTTGGTTATAGATGAAATTCAGAATATTGAACGCATGGTTGATAGCAACGACACGCGTTCAAAAATACTATATGATGCAATTGAAGAATTTCAACATCAAAGCAATATTGTACAGGTATTCTTTACTGGTCCAAGGATTTCAGGTTTGGAATCCTTGGGATACGCGTTATTTAGAGAAAATGTAAAAACCGTTGCGACAATTGTATGTCCTGTGCTAAATCTTACTTACAGCATAAGGAAATCAGGAGCAAGCTACTATTTACGGCAGTATTCTTCGCTCCGAGAAACGCCCTATGAAGAGAAGATTACTCAAATGAATAATGTATATCCATCTGGAAAATCGCACTATACAGATGACTATTTAGAATATCTAAGCACATTTATAGCCAAAATTGGAAGCGGACAGCAAAATATAATTTTTGCCCCTAATCCTGCGACAGCAAGAAAAATTGCCTTATCTTTGAAGGCATCTTCTTCAATAGATGAATCTATCAGTGACTTAATAAACTACTATTCATCAACAATAAGCCCTGACTATGCCATGTGTTTAGCTCTACGCAATGGCACTGCATACCATCATGGAAAGTTACCTTTACATGTTCGTCGGACTTTAGAAGTAGCGCTTGGGAAAAGGCTTATTTCAAATGTTGCATGTACTACAACGCTCATGCAAGGAGTAAATTTGCCTGCGCAAAATATCATTATTCGGAACCCCCATCTTTACGTTATAAAACGAGATCATGCTACGGAATTGACTAATTATGAGATGGCTAACCTTCGTGGGCGGGCAGGGCGTTTACTGAAAGACTTTGTCGGAAGAACTTATGTCTTAGATGAGGGAGAATTTTTAAATACTGATGGCTTTGAACAAGCTCGTATGTTTTCTGAAGAAGAAAAAATGATCACACCCGGATATAAAGAAAAATATGATATTTACAAAGATGCGATCAATGATGCAATAACGTCTAAAGAAACTGTCTCTGGCGATATGATTGAATTCGGATACCTTATAACCTATATTCGTCAATCTATACTTCGTTATGGCACAAGTGCCCGCAGTAGAATGGCCAACGTCGGTATAAAGCTGGATGCAAAACAAGTAGCAGCGATTATTGCAGAACTCGAAGGCCTCAGTGTTCCTAAGGAGGTGTGTCTAAAGAATCGATATTGGGATCCTTTTGTATTAGATAGTATATATAAAGATTATAAGGGCGAGGTGCCGAATCAGCCAAACGAAAGGGGGGCGCGAACACGTCTCGATGAAATGATGAGATTTTTGCGAGATACGGCAGCAACCAGGCATATGTATGAAAGAAACATTCCTGAAAAGTATTGGGAAGGAAAGAATAGAGGTACTTTATGTACATATGCCATGCAATGGGCAAAAGGAGAAAAACTTCGATCCTTTTTTTCTGCGAATTACTTTCACGGTGATGAGGCTACAGACAAAATAGAGGAGGTAATTGAAGTTCTACAGAAGACGATATCTTATAATCTTCCTCTATTGCTCAAACCCATGTTTGATATTGCAAAAAGCGATGGCGCGTTCATTACATGCTTGCAATCCGGCGCATCTGATTCCATAACCAAAAAGATGGTTGAAATGGGCATACCACGTGAAACTGCTTTGGAATTGACTGAAAAGGTTAAGATTGATTCAAAGCCAAGTGATTCTCCCGAATTAGAAAAAAATATACGCTGTGCATTAAAAGCTTCTTTTGAGTCTTTGCCATTCTGGATTAAGGCGCAAATTGACTTTTTGATTAGATGATTTGCTGTACGCCCTATACGTCTTCTTAAAGCAAGACATTTTGGGGTAAGGCAAACTGCCAAGAAGTCTCTTAGAAAGAAATTTTTGTCAAGCAGATACAAAAAAGATAGATTCGCATTTTGATAGATGTATTAAAACTCTCGAAGCTTGGAGAGAACTCGTTCGCTTTGCTCGCGATGGAATGAAGTCCATCCCATGCCCCATGCGGCGATTTCACCCATCCGTACGGACAGATACCGTCTGGACTCATCGCGACAGAAGTTTTTCATGCCTATTTACATAAAAAGATATTTTAGCAGTTTTGAGACTATATTTAAACTCTCATACCCTATTATTTTTACATGCCCGCCACACCGTACATATCCGTTGGTTTTACACACGATTCGAGAATTATCTTATAGCAGCTATTTATAATAGTAACTCATTTTCAATTCTCATATCACTATGGCCTTCTTCAAAATATATAGTTTGATTAAAGTAGCGAGCTAGCCATCTATATTTTTCTGCAACTGGTTCATCATATTCCTTCTTTAGCTCATTTACAATTATTGGTCGTATTTTTGAGATATTTGAACAGCTTTGAACAAATCTTGATGTAAACCAATCAAGCATAAAAACCGGCTGCACATCATCAGTTCTGTTGAAATCATCTGTTCTTGATAAATAATCAAGAAAAAGCTCTTGTGCAAATTCTTTTAGTTTATGTGGATTCTTATATCCGGGTGCATAATCATCTTCCAGATCAGATTTCATATCACTTTGAATTTTTTTAACGATAGATTCATCAACTGCAATGCATGGATATTTTGCATATTTGCTCTCCAGCATAACTGAATTGATTAGAGCTGGGCCAAAACAAACGTTCCCTTTGTGGTAAACTTTTCCGAATGTTAGTCCACCACGCAAAAAAATACCTTTCATTGCGAATTCAAACTGAAGTCGGCATATATCATTAAATACTTGAAAAATTTGCCTGTACCAATCAAGAAACAAACCGCTATCTAATAATTCATAAGAAATAATGATACTATCAGAAAACATACTCATATCAACCCTAATATTTTCCTCAGCAAGGCGATGATCTTTTATAAAACCATCTGTGGAAATTGAAAAAGTAAAGTCATTGCACCAGTGATTTGTTGCATATTTTTTTTGCTCCTCTTCAAATACAGAAGCGATTTTTTTTACTTGTTCAAAAGCATCCTGTGATGTTTCACTCTCCCAGACCACTTTTTTACATCCAAGCATATCCATAAAGCAGACAAACCTATATGAATATTTGAATTCCTCCGGATCAGCAGAACTACCGTTCAGCTGATCCTTTCCTTGATTCGGAAGCAAAAAATGATATTTTACTTTCTGACGTGGTTTATTAAGCATCCCCATGTCTGGAAATATGAATTTACTGAAAATCCCCATAAACAGCCTCCTTTTGCGGTGTATAAGGTGAATGGCATATAATAAAGCTTGCCGTATATTTCATCTTATTTTCATTTGGCTTTTCTTTCTCTAATGGCATCTTGTGATAATCCATAATCCGCAAAAAATCTAGATTATTCTTCCCCTCCTGTTCTGCCAGAAACCTCACCGTATTGCAACTTCGCATCTAGCTCTGAATTAAGTAGCTCGAATCATTTGCATCAAACTTACATGCAATTTCAATCAAAGAAATACAATCGTCAGATGGGTATAGGCGCTCGGCTATAGTTTCTTCGAGGTAGGCATTCGTTTAGATCGGCACATCGTCTTGTAAGCTCGGCTCAAAGATATCATTCAAATACCGATTTCAATCCGCTGCTCTGATGGGAGATAGTTTATTCGCACACACAAAAACTCCTCTCTTGTTAGGATGCATGCCCATTTCTCCTTGGGGCGCTTTTGGCATCCGTTTTCGCCACCTTCGATTGATTGTGGTTCCAGCAATTTTCACCTTTCAAGGAATACACATCACAGTATTTTTTCAAATATGATGTTGCCCTTTGTATAGCTTCCATTATTAAGGAACCTACCCAGTACATCTCTGCTCCATTGCATTTTCCAAAAGAAGATGAAACCTCTTGTCTGAATAATTCTGGCAACTTCCGCTTGTTCGTAGGATGACTTCGAAAAGCCATTGCTTGTTTCTCCTATAACCATACCAGATTCTTTCGAAATGTCTCGATTCTACAAATGATAATTTCATGGTTTAGGTTTTTGTGTTATTATACCGATTTCGGCATGTGTTTTCAAGACAAAGCGCAAACATTCATCAAATCAGCACAAAAGTAAAGGATTAATATTGGCATTTTATAACATCTATATTGCTTAGATTTTGCTTTTGATATGAACTCAGGGCAGATTTTCTTAAAAATCTGCCCCAATCCAGCATTCATTTGTTCATTATTTGTGTGGCTAAAAAGAGACAAGCAAGCTTGCTTGCCTCTTTTTGGTGGGAGCAGCGGGGATCGAACCCGCACGTCTTTGGGGACAAAAGTTTTAGAGACTTCCGCGTATGCCAGTTCCGCCATGCTCCCTAAGCGGCTGATTGTCGGGAAGCACGGGCGGCGGGCGCGGATTATGTGAGCTACTCATAGCGCGTAATCCACAGCTCCATGTGCTCGCGGTCTGGCTTGGCCTTTCCGTCCACATAGCGATAAGACGGCTTGCGCTCCCATGCAAGCAATCTCAGAATGGAACCGGATTCCAGAGGCTGCGCGTTGAACACAGCCTTTTTGAGTTTCATGATGCCGGTTCGACCGGTGGCGATGTTGTACAGCCGAATCTTCGGGCTGTAGCGGTCGTCCACTTCCAGTACGGCATACTCGCTGCGCAGGTTGGAGGCTGTAGTAAATGGCGTGCCGCACATGGCGATCTCGAAGCGAATCTGATCATGGATCGGCAATTCCGATTCCGGCATTTCGGATTCCAGCTTTCGCAGGATGCACAGCCGCTTTTCCTGCGTCGCGGGAACGTGCGCCTTGGAAAATTTGAACTCGCCCTCGCGGAATTCATGAAACAGCTTCAGAAGTTTTCCGCTGAAGCCGAACTCCTGAAAGTACCCGAGGCGGATCAAAATCTCCACGACCTGTGAATCGAACGCCGGATGCATCTCCATGTCGTGCAGCAGGTCGATAAAGCACGGATAGAAGCGGTCGCGCCAGCTGTACAGCGTGTCCGCGACGCGGCGGCTGATATGCTTGACAGAGGTCAGCGCGTCCGAGATTGCTTTGCCCGCATGGTCGATGTAATAATCGCGGTTGTCCTGCCGGAACCGACATGGGGCGATGCGGATGCCGAAGCCACGCTGCATTTCCTCCTTCGCCTATGAGATACGATCCTTGTCACCCTTCTGGGCGTAGTTGGACAGCAGCGCCGTGTAGAATTCCAGCGGATAATGGGCTTTCAGATACGCGCCGTACAGCGAATCCAGCGCGACACACACGGCATGGGAAGCGTTGAACAGATAGCTGGTGGCGTCATTGATGATCGTCCAGACCTTTTCTGTCGCAGTGGGATCGCCGGTCAATTTGGTGAAGCCCTCCATGAACTGTTCCTTCAGCTTCAGCACTTTCTCGGCTTTCTTTTTGGAGATTGCTTTGATTGCTGCGTAGGAATCCGGTGCAGTAAAGCCTGCGCTCTGGAGAATCTTCATGATCTGCTCCTGAAAGATGATGAAGCTGGAGGTCATTTCGCGGGTCTGAACCAGCCTGTCCAGCGCGGGAATGCCGTAGTCGAAGTGCCGCCGTTCCAGAAAAATGGGCAGCATGGATTTGAACGCAGGGCGAACTGCTGCCACAAAAGAGGAGAGCTCCGTGATGTTTCTCGGCTTGTACTGCATGACCTTTTCGCGGGTCTTGGGCTGTTCCACTTGGTTAATGCCCAGCGTCAGACCATCCGCGTACATGCGCCACACCTCACGGTCGTTGGTTGTCAATCGGAGCAGTTCGCCCACGGTGGGCTGTTCCAGCCCAGCACGTTCAAAGGCTTCGCGGTTGACCTTGACCACGTCGACGTGAAGAATGTCATTTTTCAGGTAGCCAAAGGCTTCTGCCGTCGTGCCGTCGATGAACGCCGCGTATACTGTGCGTTTTTTGGTGCCTTTGCCATTGATGCGGATGATCCCGATCTCCCGGCGAATGTCGTTCTGGCAGAGCAGATGCGCGCAGGGGTGCGGCGAAATGCTGTCGATCACGCCTAAGTACTTTTCGCTCATGTCGATCAGCGCATGATATTCGCGCGGCACATAGTCATGCACGTCGATGGCTTCCCGTTCATCCTCTTCGGCATAACGCAGATCGTTTTCGAAGCGCTTGAGCTGTTCGGCGATGCGGCTGGCGGTTTCATAGGGCACGTCGTTGGCGCGGCAGTACATTTTCCATGCAGACAGTCGCCGGAGCGTACCATAGGCTATCATCGGCGCGCTGCGCCACTCGCCCAGCACATCGGCTTGAGCTTCCCAGAAGATTTCCTCATTGGCGACATTGGTGTCGATGTCGGGCAGACTGCCGGACAGAATGCGGTCGGCTGAAATGAACCGATCCGGGAACATCTCCACGGGAATGCTGAAGCGATCCACGGAGGAAAAGCCCAGCAGCATATTGGTGAAGTAGGACACCGCAGAGCCGCGCCCAGTGGCGGTAATCACGCCTCCCTTTTCCTTGGCGCACTGAACAATCTGGTGGTTCAGCAGGAAGTAATCCGCAACGCCGGTGGAGCAGATGGTTTCCGTTTCGTAAGCGATGCCTGCTTCACGCGGCGCCTTTTTCTCGGCAGTCATGCCGGCAGAATATTTCTCCCATTCAGCATAAACTGTATCCAGATACTTCTGATTGCGCTCCTCCTGCGAAAGACTCGGATAGATACTCGGCAGCTTTTTGCTCTTATCGAACACAACGTCCTCAAAGGTGAGAAACACGTTGGTGTTCTCTATCGCCTCGTGAATCTGTGCATCGGACAGCACGCCCTGCGCCTGAAAGCGCCGATAGGCTTCAGCGCCCGAGGGATAATCCATGTACCAGCCGCTCTCATCTTCATAGCGGATATGATTGGCTTCCAGCCGCTGCTGCCGAAGAATAGCGTCGTCCGGATAGATGAAGTGACTGTCCGTGCCCATGATCAGCGGAATGCCGTGCCTGCGGTACAGCTTCAGGAGAAACTGGTTGACCTCCCGCTGCTTTTCCGTATCGTGATACTGTACTTCGAGCATGAAGCTGTCGCGGAAGTGCCGGGCGAAGCGGAGAATCAGCTTTTCCGCTTCCTCTTCGCCATACTTGAATACGCCGGCGATGCAGGCGGTGGTCACAAAGACGTCTTTGGGATCGAGGGACAGCAGCAGTTCCATGTCCACGCGAGGACGATAGTAAAAGCCGCTGATATTCGCTTCCGACAATACAAAGTTCAGATCGCCCACACCCTTGGCAGTTTTGGCTGCCAGAATGATGTGACAGTTGGTGTTATCCTTCTCGCGCCGGTCCTTGACAAAATAGGCTTCGGAAACGTATCGCCAGCGCAGGCCGTACTTTTCCGCCAGCAGCGCGCATTCGCGATAGTTCCCCTGATTGCCGTGCTCGCAGGAGGAAAGAACGCTGTGCCCAAGCTCCACTGCGCGTTTGGCGTAGTCCTCGTTGGTCACCACACTGTCCGCCAGCACGATGTTGCTGACACAGGAATGCCGATGGTAGCAGACGTAGGGAATCTCAAGATCCTGCGCTGCGACCGGCAATATAGGGGTCTACAATGCGGAGGTGGTCATTCGGGCTGACTCCTTTCCCTGGCATGAATGATTTCGTTGGCAATGGGACAATGATCGCGGACGGAGCAGATAAACCGGCAGAAGTATCCTGAGGACGAAACGCGCCATTCCCGCTCCGCCCTGATTGCCTGAATCGTCTGCTCGATCCAGTCCAGTGTTTCCTCATAGCGTTCCATGGAAAACGGCTCGTCGATAAATGTGTTGTAGCGGAACATATTGAAGCGCAGCAGGTCGGGATAAACACCGAAGCGCACTTTTACATAAAATGCGTAGGTGTACAGCTGACGGGTGTTCTCAAAGAGTTTCTTTTTGAGCGACGGCATGGACTTCGATTTGTGGTCGATGACGCTGATCGCACCGCTGGTCTTGTCACGCAGCACCAGATCGGCGATGCCGACAAAGCGGTTGCCGCGGATGTTCAGCTCAAATTTATCCTCCGCGGAAAGAATCTCGCAGTCGCCAAAGCCGTCGAAGGTTGAGAAATATTGAAGCCCTTCCTCGTAATACTTGCTCGCCAGTCCGCGCGGGAACGGTGGGAAATATTCCTTGATCGCTTCATCGTATTCAGAAGTGTAAGCATCTGCGAGTTCAAAAGACATCAGCTCGCCCTTGGCCCAGCGTTCGAGAATGCTGTGGCAATGGGTTCCGTAGGAGGCATAGGCGTTCTGAAGCTGGGGCAGCTTGTCGATATATTGCTATTTGAACGCCAGCGGGCACTGATCATAGAGCTGCAGCTTGCTGAACGACCATTTCATATCGTCGGGTATCAGACACATAGGTTGCTCCTTTCTTAGAACGGCTGCGGCGCTTCCGCCATGCGAACGGCGTAATCCGGCAGGCTGTCGGCGCGAGGATTCGGCGGCGTAATACCGGTCTTATCCCATGAAAAGCGATTCAGATCGCCCTTGTCTGCCTGATAAATTCTTCGGCTGTCCGGACAATAGCAGCATTCAATGAGCTTGCATACGCCGCCTTCACGATTTTTCAAAATGCGCAGGTTGGGCCGTTCCACCACGATGGCGCTGTCGGCTAGACGGATCGTTGCCGAACTGCCGCCGATATCGTCCTGTCCCAGCCTTTCGCCGACCTTCACCTTGCGCGGGTGCGCCACCAGCAGCACGTGCACATGGTAGCGGGTGGCGAATTTCTTGAGGGCGTTGGCAAATTTGCCCTGCGCCTTGGTTTCCTCATCGGAATCGGACAACGCGGTCATCAGATTATCCGCCAGAAACAGCTTGCAGCCGTAGCGCCGCGCCGCCAGCTGAAAGACCTTCAGGATGCTTTCCGACTGGTTTGCTTCGAATATCTCCTGATTGTCGAACAGATAAAATCGATCGCGGTAGTAATCCAGCAGGCGCTCCTGCACGGCATAGGGTACGCAGGGAACGCGAATATCGCGGACAGGGTCATATTTCAGGCCGATATACTCCGAACCCGCGGCCTGCAGGTTGATCCATTCCTGAAATTTCTCCTTGGTCAGCTCGCCGGAATAGGCGCAGACGCTGTGCCCCTGCTCGATGGCATTCAGCAGCAGTTGACCGGCGAGCGTGCTCTTTCCGTTGCCGGGTTTGCCCGTGAACACGGTCATTGCGCCCTCCGCCAGCCCTCCGATCACCTCGTCCAGCGCCGGAATCATGGTTTTGATGCGCGGCACGGCGGTGGAATCATAGGGCGTAACGTCCGCCTATTGGATGATGCCTTTGACAGGAACGGGCGCGGCGATGTCCAGCGTTTCTTTCAGCGCTTCCGCGCCGTGGGAATACAGTATCTCGTTGGCGTCCTTGCAGGGCGTTCCATCTGGGCGTTCGGGATAATCCTCCACGACCATGCAGCGGGTTTCATCCAGCCGCCGCACCACGTCGCGAATCATTTTACGGCCGGGCTCATCGCTGTCGCCAAATAAAATGACGGTTTGAAACTTCTCCAGCCAGTCCCAGCAGTGATCCAGCCAATCCAGATTAGAGCAGCCGCTGGGCACCGAGACCACGTTGCGAATGCCGGCTTCATACAGGGAAAGCGCGTCGATCTGCCCTTCGGTGATGATCTACGGCTGAGAGAAGGAGCAGAGATCCATGCCAAACAGGATCGGGCGCGTGCCGGGAGACTGCCATTCCTTGCGCTCCTTGCCCTGCGGTTTGCGCGGTGCACGATACTTGACGAAGACCAGCTCGCCGTCGCGATAGAACGGAAAGACGATGTTGCCGTCTGCATCTGAGCCGATTTTGAACGTATCCAGCGTCGCTGCCGAGATTTTTCGTCTGGCGAAGTAGGCGGTGATCTCCTCAGTAGGCGGCAGAATGACTGCGTCCGGCAAGACAAATTGCTTTTTCGCTCGGCTGGCGGGGCGGATAATCTCCGCCCGCTCGCCAAAGCGCTGTGCCAATTCCTCAAACCGTCCCCGCACGCCGCAGGAGCCGCGCTTGCACACATACACGCCCTCCGTCAGGTTGAGCGCAAAGGTGTGCCTGTCGCCGCTCTCGCCGCCGTGGCAAAAGGGACAGTATTCCGGAATCAGCTCGTCCCCGCGGATTGTGAAGGGCTCCTAATGCTTCTCCGCAAAGCTGCGGATGGTTTCAGCGATGTTCATGTGCTTCTCCCTATTCAAAATACGCGCGGGTCTTTTTGCGCACGCCCTGTAAAAGACGCGACATCTGGGATTCGCTGCTCAGATGCAGCACGGGCATGATTTCCCGCCCGGTGCACCCGTCCAGCTTCATCTGCACGACGATCTGCTCGTTGGGTGTAAGCGTGGAAAGAAAATCATGGTATTCTGCGGCGAAGCTGGCATCCGTCCCCGATGCGCATGGCTCCGGGATACCTTCCTGCTCGATGCTGATTCGATATACTCCGGAGATGACCGCCTTGTAGCGATTTTTGGGGGCATACACGATGGCCATGCTGCGCCAGTATCCCCAGATTGCCGCAAGGATGTCCTTCCCGCACCAGAGGATTTCATCGAGGCTTTCAATCTCCCGCAGATGGATGAGAAACGCCAGCCGCGCTTCCTGCATCAGGTCATCCATGTTTTCGGCATTGCAAGCTTTCCCGCGTTTCACGATGGCGAGCACCTGATTGCGGAGGAAGACTTCATATTCTTCCAGAAGCGCGGTTTCCTGTTCATACGACTATTTCATACGCACTTCTCCGCTGTCAGATGGGCAGCTCGTCATCGGCATTCTTGGTAGGTTCGGCGGCTTGCACGGAATTTCGGCGACTGGAGAATTCCACATGGTTGGCGGTAATCTGCAGCGCAGTGCGGTTCTGGCCTTCGCGATCCACATAGGTGCGCATGGACAAGTCGCCGTTGACCGTCACCTGATCGCCCTTGTGCAGATATTGCGCCACATTTTCAGCCATGCGCCGCCAGACGGTCACGCGGTAAAAGATGGAGAGATAGTTGCCGGAGGCATCCTTCGCCCTGGTGTCGGAAGCCTATGTGAAGGTGGTGCAGGGAACGTCGTTGACATTGGACAGTGCGGGATCCGTCGCCAGCCGTCCGGCGACGATAATCAGGTTCATACTCATGATCAGCCCTCCTGTTCGTTCGGCTTGAACGCTTCGTAGATGGCGCGCAGCGTGGGTTCATCGGTCACGGCGCGGTAGTTGGCAGTGCCCGCGATCTGCTTGAGCTTCGCCGCTACGCCTTCCTTCTCTTCGCGGGTCATGTCGGCGCAGTGGCGCTTCATGGTCTGGTCTACCAGTTCCGGAAGCGGAACTTCGTGAGATTCTGACTGTTTTGCCTGAAGCGGAAGCGGTGCGGTCTGCGGCTTTGCGCCTGCCAACCAGTCGCGAATCCTTGCGCCGGTGTCGGGAGCAATCAGGAAATACTGGCCGTCGAACAAGCCGGTGCGATCCTTGGTTGCCGCTGCTGCGTGAGACTGATCCAGTTCAAAAAAGATTGTAAACTCGTATTCTACACCATCTCGGAACACCGGCGCCATGCCGATCTTGCGGGGCGTTTTCTTGCCGCTGCCATTGTCTTCGATGACGTACTCAGTCTTGGTGCGCAGGGTGACGGCGACGTGCATCGGGCACTGGAGAATGCGGTCTACCAGCTTGTTGTGCAGCGGCGTAACCTCGCGCCACGCGGTATAGCTGTTGCCGCTGCGCTTGGCGACATTGCCCTGCACGTCCAGCAGACCGCCTTCTCCCGTCCACGCGTGAGACAGCGAATCGATGACCAGATATTCCACGCCGGCCTTTTCCGCCAGATCGATGGCTTCCAGGTATCGCGCCGCGCTGTAAGGCGCTTCCAGATTGATGGTCAGGTATTCGCCCACGATCACGCCGGCGATCTGCTTCCCAACGTACAGCGAACCGGATTCGTTCTCGGTATCGATGAGACAGATTTTCTCCCAGACAGCCGCGTCGTCCAGTTCAGGGTGCGAAGCGCGAACCTATCCGTACCCCAGCAGCAGAGAACTGAGCGTCTTTCCGCTGCCGGAAGGACCTGCGATGCCGATTTTGAGCTTGGCCTACGAGCGCTGTGCTTTTCTGATTTGAATTGCCATGTATACTTCCTCCAATCTTGAGCGGGCTTCCGTAAAACGCTCCTGCGGAAGCCCTTCATCTGTAATGAGTCCCTGTTCTATGGAAAACTTGCAGAAGAAATTTGCTTTTTTCTGCTTCTGGTAGGAATTATAGCGGTTAAAACAGTACGCCGCAATTTCGCAAACACGGATGCGCATTCGCAAACATGCATGCGAATGGGCTACGGCCTCAGCAGATGCGCATAGCCCATGTGGTTTACGGCTTCCTTCCGTTCCTGCGGCGTGGTATGCAGGTAGGTGTTCGTAATCTGGATGCTCTTATGGCCGGCGAGGTCGCGCGCCATGGCCGCACCACCCTTGGAATCATGCTCGATGTCCGAAAGGAAGGTGTGACGGAAGATGTGCACGCCGGTTTTCAGTCCTAGCTGCTTTTCCTTGTACGCCAGTGTCTTCCAGAGGGAATTCGGCGTCATGCGGTTGCCCTTCTGCGACAGAAACAGTGGTTCGTTGGGTAATGCGCCCCGGCGCGTAAGCAGATACCGTGCGACGTGCGGATACACAAAGTCTGCAACGCTGACCTCTGACCAGCCGCCGCCTTTGCGTTCGACGACAATCGCCCCGTTTTGGATGCCGGACAAATGCGACACATTCAGGCTGCAAAGCTCGAAGGCGCGCAGCCCGCTGCCCAGTGCAAGGGCAACCATGGCCGTATCCCGCAGCGCATTGCGCGTCAGGTTGCTCTTTTCCATGCTGGAAAGCAGAGCTTCAATTTCCGCTTGAGTGTACTGCTTATGGTCATCATCACAGGCTTTCTTTTTCTCCTTGACAGTGTGCAGTACGCGAGCGGGATTATCGGCAATCACCTGCGCATTCTGAAGAAAACGGAAGAATTCCATCAGGGCGATTACATAGGCATTGCGGGTAGATACCTTCAGCCCGCGGGCGTGAAGATGCTGGTAGAATTCGGTAAGCATCAAGCCGGTCACGCCGCCAACCTGCTCTTCGTCCAGCGAAAGCGAATGCGTTTCCAGCAGCCAGCGTTCAAAGCGCCCGAGGTTGCCGCCGTACTGCTCGCGAGTCTTATCACGCTTTTCCTCCGCCGTCAACTGATTGAGAAACGTGTCAATGAGATTTGCCATAATCGTTTCCTCCAAACCGCGCGCACAGCACTTCATATTCTGCGATCACATGAAAAAGGCGCGGGCTTTCGGTGTATACCCACGCCGTAAGACCGCGCTCGTTCTTGATCTGTCGTTCAAAAGGAATAAAATGCGCAAAGAGGAATTGCTCCAATCTGCGATCGTCTGTGATAAATTGCTTCATGCGGCCTCCTTCTGCGTGTACTCTGCCAGAAAGCGGGACTCTTCGCAATCACAATGTTCGCCGGGATCCAGATTCGCCCCGCAGCAGGGGCAGGTGTGATAATAAGGGTATCGTTTCATTGCAGCCTCCAATCGTAATCCGCATAGAAAAGAAGACTGCCCGTTCTAAGCAGTCTCCCCAATGAAAACCCATTTCTTATTCTGTTTTGCCTGAGTATGCGACATCTGCCTGCACATCGCCCGAAATATCAGCGCCTTGCATAAACGCCTTGCCGGCAGCGGCATGCTCCTTCAGCATCTGAACGCGCTTCCGCAGTGCGGCGCCGATGGCCGTGCGGCGCGCATCATCGATGAACAGCGAGCCTTCCGTAACGCTTCGGAAAAGTTCGTCCAGATCGGCAAGCGCGTCCCAATCGATCCAGTCGAAACTGGAAACCAGCTTGATCTGTTCCTCATGGCTGGTCTTGAACGGCTTTGATGTTACCCGCGGCGCTTCAGCGCGTATCATGGGCGTAGGCGTATCGAACCAGAGCGACGTGCCGCTGTCGTAAATCGGCGCAGTGCCCTGCCACACAAGCGTGTTGGCGTTTCGAATCACACCGAAGTTGTTCTGATGGCGATCCTCATTAACCAGCAGATAATCGACAACCAGCATCCGATCCAGCGCATCCCGAACGCCCGCAATGCCCAAGGTTTCGCAGCAGTTCAAATAGTGCTGATAAATCGACACATGGTTTTCCTTCTTCTGCGTCTGCATCACATACCATGCGCTGATCAGCTCGGTATCCGTCGTGATGAAATCCTCACAAACGCTGTATGGGAAATCCTCCTGCATCAGCAGGCGATACGAAGCGTGCGGAATGCCGAGGCGTTCCATCAGCCGAGACGAGAATACTTCATTGTAGGGTTCCTGCTGCGTCGCACCGCTGCCGCCCTTGACCAGGCATCGCTTCCCATCGATAATCGCCCATTTCTTTTTCAGCCAGCCGTCCGAGGTGTTGTTGGGCGACATCAGGTTGATGGGATCTCCGCTGGAAGCGCCGCCGAACAGAATATCGCCCACATCCTCGGAAAACGGATGCTCGAAGAAATTGATCTGCGACCATTGCAGGTCAGTGCCCGCAGGACGCACCCAATACTGGTCTGAGAGGCTCAGCCCCATGCACTTTTCCAGCAGCGCGTGGGTAGAAGGAACGCTCATCTCTTCCAATGCGCGATGAATGCCCTGACGGCTGGCGGGGATGGCGCGTCCCTGCCACCATGCGTTCAGCGCGGCACGGTCAACAAGCCCTTTTCGCACAGGAATACCCACGGGAATATGTTCCGGACGCTCAATCTTGCCGATTCGAAGGATTGCAGACGTTTCACTGTCTAAAGAAAAGGATAGAACCGGAATCTGCTTGTGCATCAGTTGATAATCCATGAGCATTCACCTCCCTGCACCAGATGCTTTTATTATATCCAACCTCCGCAGAACGGTCAACCATACTAAGAGTCCGAGAACGTAAATAAATTCATGATTTCGAGACTTCAGCATTTCTTTCATAGAGCACCTTTCGTCCGTAGGTAATCTTCACGACATCATCTGGATACACGTCTGTGTTTCGGCCAAAGCGTTCCACCAGCTTATAGCGGGACGGCGCATCCATGCGCCAGGGGCTGTAATAGGAATTATCCATGCAGCGAAGCGCCGACGTTTCAATCTTGAGTATCGCAGATTCATCGCCCTTCTGGATTTCCAGATTGACCGTTTTCATGTTTTGGCCTGCAACGCTGCGCATGATAGTGCGGCGGGCATGGTGCTCTCCGGGTGTGACTTCCATTCGAGCCACTTCCTCACGCAGCAATCCAATCTGCCAGAGCCGTTCGTTAATCTCTCGCGCCTTTTTGCGGATGAAGGCTTTTGCACGCGCATTCAACGCATCCTCAAAATGATTGAGAATGGACGCGATCTCGGCAGTAGAGGGATCAGAAACGTGGTAGTGCGGCTGATAGTGAAGGCGCTTTGCGTCTCCGAAAAAGCACTCCCGCGCTTCTCTCGGCAAGGTATATTTCTGATAATATTCCCGCTCGTCGCGGATTTCTTCCGCTTCCTCCGTTACGGGAACAGGCGCGTCATGCACCATTTCCGCAATTCGAGCAGAGACTGCATGAGAAAACTCTGCGAGAATCTCTTCAATGCTTTTGTTTTCATCTGCCCGATCGCGCAGGACATACGGAATGTCAAAATACTCGCGACGAACATGACTGTACACTCCGGCGTAGGTCGCGCTGCCACCTGCTTTATGCGGATCGTTTTCGTAGTAGCCCTCCAGCAGGTAGAGAAAGTCCGTTTCTGCATCGAATGTGCTCTTAATCAGAAGGCATTTCTGCCGGCCACGGCTAAAGTGCAGCTCATGCTGATTGGCGTCGTCCAGAAAATCATAGAGCTTCTTCTCTTCAATAATCATGTAATTTCTCCTTTTCAGTCGCTTACCAAATAATCGGCTGCCGCCCTGAACGCTTTTGCGGAAGCAGTCAATCCATCAAAGAGCGGAACAATGGGAAAGTACGCGCCCTGTGCCCACACAAGTGTACCGTCATCCCATCGTGGATGATAGGCAACGATGTACTGAACGGGTTCACCTTTTCTGAAAAGCGGCTCATCCTTCGCTGCGCATTGCAGAAGCAGCAGCCTGTCGTTTCCAACAGCGCAGCAAAAGTGTTCGCCGCCACGGATGAGAACAGTTTTGCCCAAAAGAGCATTCAATTCGGACTGGTTCATCGGCATTCCTCCAGATAGCAATAGATATAGGCGTTGCAGTCACCGAGTTCCGGCAGGCAACGAATCTCGAATACATTCGCGCAAAGCGTCAGGCATGATTTTTCTCCTCCATTACAGTACTGTCAGTCAGCCGTTTCCGCTCCGCATCGAGCCTGGCAATGGCTTCCACGAAACGACTGCGCGGAATCGGATTGAAAAGGTTCTGCGTGCGTCCGCAGCGCCAATCGTCCAACGACTCCCGCAGCTGCTCCCATGTCTGGCGACGAATCGTTACGGAGCCGATCATCTGCTCCGTTTTTTCTTCATGCAGCATTTCCGTAAGCGCCTTGCCGCTGACGACCAGATGATCCGCAGTACAAATGACGCGGGGATCATTCTGCAGCTCGGCGCAGCCCTCAATTTCCAGCAGATCGCCGTCCTGAATGGGATGCTCGATGATGGAAAGTACATCATAGCGCAGCATTTCGTCGTCATAGAAGAACTGCCCGCGCAGCAGCGTTTTCGATTCTTCCTCATGATAGTCGGTATTCTCATTCGTGATCATGATCTTTGCATCAAACAACAGACCAGAATCAGTGAGCGCTTTCACCTGTTCGAGGGAAAGACAGCGGCTCTCCATTTCCGCATTGTGCGCGGCGAGCCTGTCCGCCCGTTTCTGAGCACGCCGCTTATTCTCCGACCAGTCGCACTTGGCGTCAAACTGCAGCGTGTTAAGATTAAAGGTGTAGCAATCAACGGAGAGCTGTACCTGATCGCCGTCTGTATGATCCGCATAGACGCGCCAGCCGCTGGGGCTCTCGATCAACTCCTTCGCAAAGGACGGCAGGTACAGCCGCACACCGGAACGGAAGCCTACGGCGGCGTCATAGGCGTAGTCGTCGGTATAGCGTCCGTCGCACTTGCCTTCGTAAATCTGTCCGGAGAGAATGGCCTTCCAGACGTGCGGCAGCGTCCATTTGGCGGGGACCTTGATGGGCTTGATTTCCTTGAAGGGCGTGAAAACGTTCACGGATTTCAGCGTGCTGGTGTACACATGACAGTCCGGTAACTCCCGCCGTACAAAGAATTTTTCGTACACATCGCGGAAAGTATTGAAGCCGCTGTACAGGCATTCGGAAGAATAGGGATCGTGGGGCTGCAGCACCAGCTGCTCGCATTCTCGGCCAGGGGTCAGAGCATTGTGCAGATCAACGATGCTGATCTGCTGGACGCGCACTTCCATATAAGCCTGGATGTCCTGAAAATAGCCGTAGTGGGTTTCCCAGCAGGAAAGTTCGGAGGATTTGCAGATAGGGATGTCGTTTACCCGATCATAGGCCGGAAAGAACGGCTCTGCTGTGAGCGTAGTCACATCTGTCTTGATACCCCCACCGGCGATCTGTTCTGCAATTTCCTGATTGGTGTCATTCTGCTTGGCGTACCAGCATTTCTTTACCCGGTGATACCGCCATCTGGCAGACTTGAGCTGCGACAAGACTTCTTCATCAGGCTTTTCAGGAAAATACAGTTCCAGACCATGGCATTCCTGATTGACAACGAGCTTCGCGTTCATAGGGAAACCTCCTTCATATGATTCAAAAAGAAAAGGCGCTTCCGTCATGCAGTCAAGCGACGGAAACGCCCTGTTCGGCAGTGAAAGGGCTGTCAGGTGGCATTTGCCTTGCCGACATATGCATCGATGTAATGGAGACACCCTGTCAGTGTTCCTTCAAAGAGTATCTGTCCGCTCCGGGCGTTCGTTTCAAAGATGCATTCCGCGGCAATCTGAAGCGCAGTGTCTCCATAGATGCGACGCAGTTCATCCGCGTTTTCATAGCCGTAGGGGTGCAGATATTCACGAATGAACTCGGAATCCTGCAAATTCTGTCCGGAGACACGCACCTCGTCCGTGATAACGGCGTATTGGGATTCGCCCAGTCCAACCGTGTCGATGAACCGATATGCGCCCGGCGGCCCCGCAATAGCCCGTATATGCTGACCGGTAGCATCGTCCGTCAGCATCCATGCATTATTCATAATCAGCTGACCTCCTCTTCCAGCTCTTCATCTTTCTCCTCCGTGATTAGCAGAGGATCGGTTTCAAGCATGTTGTACCAATCCCAGAGGTTATCGGCGTTGTCGTATTCGGGGAGATGATCGAAAAAGTGCGCATCATCATAGCCCGGAATTGTCGCCTGCATCTCCTGATCCAGATATTCAAGAAAGCCGTCGAAGAAATCGCAAACGGGATGCGTATCAATGCCGAGGCTGTTTCGATAGTCAGCATAGAAGAGCGATCCCAACTTGATTTCCTGACGCAGCGCCCAGAGTTCATCTTTCGTCATCATTAACCGCCTCCAACAGCAGTTCCACACAAGAGCAGTTTTCAACTTCCCGGCACTTTTCCTCAATCATCTCCATGATGGTCTTTCGTTCCGTTTCGGTAGGCTCATAGGCAATCGGGTCAGAAACAGAAGTGTCCGTCTCAATGTAATACTCCATCTGGAGCGTATGGTAGACCGGGCTGTAAATGGCATAGAGGTTGATCCACGCATCGTCACGGCCATGGGTATGGGTGCCGAATTTTTCATCCGCATCGAACCAGATCTCGACGTAGGCGGAGATACAGGGCGGGTTCCAGTCTGTGTCCACCTCCAGCACAGGATCAATGCGAATGTTATCGCGGTTTATCTCAATCATGACCTGCCTCCTTATGCTACAGCGCATTTGCGCAGATACACGTCTTCCGATTCACAGGTGTATTCCAGCTCATCAGCAAGCGGCTGAGCATCTGCGGGCAGATAGGATTTCACATCTTCGCGCCAGTCGTCAACGTCACCGAGGAAGCCCCAGCAGGAGTCGATCTCCTCACCGGCCTCATACAGCTGAAACCCATAGCATTCGCCGCGCAGATACTGATCGTAGGTTTCTACCTCGGAATGAAGCAGATTTTCCGCCTTTTCGCGGGTTTCTGCGTTCACCGCGCCAAAGTTTCCAAGGATTGCCTTGCGATCAGCGTAGATGTAGCCCACCTGCCCGGAATCCCATTCGGCGTGCTGGGCACGGCCGATAAAGGACGCAGTGGAAATGCTCTGCACACTGTGGTCGTACAGAAAAAGCGGAAGGATCGCTATGTCCTCCCGCTCCGCAATCAGCGTCTTCAGGTCGGTGATGGAGAGCGCTTCCAGCATACGATCAAAGAATTCGTCCGCATCATTCAGCTGAGATTCAGGCGCAGAGTAAAAGCAATCCCACGGAGAATCGGAATCAGAACGCCACCAGCAGCGCTCAAACAGATCCCACTCATGCGTGCTGCGATTGTATTCCAGATACGCGCCATGCGCCTTCCGAGATTTCAGAAAGGAGACGAGGCGCTTGCCGCCGTCATCAACGGCGCTGCTGTAGAGATCGCGCAGGAAGTCGATGGGCTCGTCGTAATCATGGTCTTCGCCCAAATTGTACCGCCTGTGCCAGCAGACCATCTTGCCAAAGCAGTCGCAATCCTCACGGGGATTCGGCGCATCGTCGTCGGGCAGCATCAGCAAGGTATATTTGTCGTTTTTAGCAGCGTACATTCTCATTCCTCCCTGTTACGCAATCAGAAGTGGCGCCTGACGAGTGTCAATGATGTACTCGCCGGGAGCATTCATGACCTCATCATATTTTTCGCGTCCCTGAAATTCGTCCACCACACGACGGCTTTCTTCGTCCATATCATCGTAACGAACCTTGCCATAGGTCGGCGGAAGCCACATCCGCTGCCGGCCGACATAGATGTTCAGTCGGTCTACAATCTTCCGATCACGGAATTTGATATGACAGGTGCCCTTCTTATAAAAGACCACATCGAAATATTTGCAGGATACGCTCGTTTTCCCATCCCGCGCCGCAAGCTGAAGCGTCTGCTCCAAATTGGTCGGTGCGGTTTCTCCGCAGTCAATGTAATCCAACGCTTTCTCCAGATCGTCCAGCGTGGAAAAACAGCCGCGAACATCCAGTCCTTCCAGCGTATCTTTCCATCGTCCATACCTGTCTGTCTTGTAACCACGGGCGAAGCAGCCATAGGTCGGAATGATGCACTTCATGTTGACGTAGTGCGCCTTGTTAGTCTTCCAGCCATTATAGTAATGGATGTTATCGTTTTGAACGTCCGTATGATAGGTGTGCTCGGCGGACAGCTTATCGAAACAGTTCAGTATGGCCGCCTCAACGCCGACGACAAGCTGGCCCATGATTTGATCGATGACCTGCCGGATATTGAATTCGGAAAATTCGTAATCCTTCATCTTTTCAATGGTGCCGTGGTATTCGTCCCGCATGGAGGAGGTCATTTTCTCCCGCAATTCCGGCAGATCAAACAGTTCACGCCAATACCGGGCACGGGCAGCGCGGAGAAAGCGGTTGATATCGCACGACCGACAGGTATCGCTGCAGTTATTACCATCCACCCGCAGTTCGATGATCGGATGACTACAATCTTTTTTGCTGGTATTGTGAATGTGCGGCGCGACGCCGTTATATTTCTGCATCAGGGTGATACCAGCCTCACACAGCAGGTCGTACTCTCGAAGCAGCCGTTCTACCTGATTGGCGGGTGCTACTTCGTTTTGAAATGAAGATTCAATAGTTGCTTCGCCGGCCTTTTTCAGATCGTCCCAAATAGAGGAATCCTCATTTGCCACAGGGATGGACACGTTAATGAGCGCGACTTCCACGTCCGTCTTCCGTACGGAATGTTTGAAGCCGCCGCTGACAAAGCGGACGGATGCGCCGTGCTTTTTCAGCTCCCGTGACAGCAGTTTTCGGCTGTTGGTATACGGGTTGCGGATGGTTTCAGCATTGAGCACACAGGCAACCTGTCCACCGTGCTCGCACAGCTCCAGCGCATGGAGCAAATGCTTATCCCCCTCCGCAAAAGGCGGATTCATCAGGATCAAACTGTAACGCTTGCGGGTATGATAATCGAGAAAATCATCATGCACCACCCGAAAGCCCTTGCCAATCAGGATAGCACGCAGGTTAGAATCGATTTCCACGCAGTCGATGTCGTCCAGATCGCGTCTGCTATAACGGTGGTTTCGACTGCTCCCATTGCGTCGAAGTGCGTATTCAATCAGATCACCGCGTCCAGCGCTGGGTTCTAAAATGGATTCTACGTGATCCCAATTCACGCCCGACAGCAGCTTTCCAGCGATTTCCGGTGGTGTCGGATAGAATCCGCAATCAGATTCCGGCAGTGCGGCGGCAGCCACTTTCGTCTGTTCTGCTTCAGCGCGCAATTCTCGAAGGTATTCTCGGGCGGGTTCCAGCAGCGCGCACTTTGCCGCATACAGTGAATCATGCCAACCAACGTGCTTCATCCGCTGATTGTCGCAGTATACCAGCGATTCATAGTGCTTTTCCCAAGTGCAGGGATTGGAAAAGTATTCGATCGTCCCAACCCGCTCGCCGCAAAGGAAACAGTGCCATTCCATTCTCCTGCCATGGTCGGTATGATAGCTTTCGCTTTGCTCAAGGGTCACATGATTTTCGTAATACATTCTCATTCCTCCGATGCTTTCGACATATCCACATCCAGTACAAAGCCAATCGCTTCAGCCACCACGCCGGCCTCATCCGCTTCGACGCCATTGTCTGTAAGAACAGTTAGCAGCCGCACATACTGATTGGCGTCAATGCCGCGGCAAAACGCTTCCCAATTGTGGGGCAGTATAATCTGTTTTTCTTCCACGCGGATTTCATAATGATTGCTGAGATAGTCGCCGTCCAGCCAGCACTCGTAGAAAAGGTCGCCCTGATCCGATTGAAAATGACTTCTGCCCTTCCAGCGTTCAATGCAGCCCTCGTTGGCCTCAACGGAAAGCTGTGAATGAAACACACGGGCGGCGTCTTCCTTGTCCTCATACAGGATTTCATTGTGCCCCGCTTCTTCATCCACTGACCAGTCTTCCACGACAGCCCAGACGGAGAGCGTTTTTCTGTCGCAGAGCAGACTGTCCCGCGGCACCAGCATATCCGGAGCCGTAACGACGTGATCCATCGCTATATTCCTCCTTCAGATATGGCAGTCCACGATGGTCAGCCACAGATTGGGATCGGATTTCAGCATATCCTCCAGCTCAAGTGCGAAGCGATCGCGAGATTCCTTCGTCGCATCATTCGCCGCAAACCAGCCCATCTGCCCGTTTTCATACCATTCACCGTTCGGAGCAACAAAAGCCCAGCAGGTGAAGCCGGTCATCCTCGTTGCATAGGTTTCCTTGTCTCCATACTGATCGATGTAGTATTCCTTGCGAAAAAAGGGCTTGAAATCTTCGGGATTCTCATCTTCTGAGAGGGGCTGACCCTCTACGCATACCTCCCAGAAGCGCCGCGCCTTTGCCAGCGCTTCCGCATCCAAAGAAAGATCAATGTCCTTGAGCTGCGCCTGATCGCACTTTTCGCCCTGTTTCAACCGCAGTTCATTGTGCCAGCGCCCGCCAATTTCCCACCAATCCCATTTAGCGTTGGGATTGCAGAAATAGCCGCACGCATCCAGCTCTTCGCTGTAGTCATAGCCGTACCAGCGGCGCAGAAAAGCCTCAAAGCTCTCGCCACCCTGCTTCTCCTGCGCATACCGGGCGCGGATGTCCTCCATGGATTCGCAGGCTTCTTCGAATTCGAGATACTCCTCGTCTTCGGTCTGCTCATTGTAAGGCGCGAGCAGTTCTTCGACATCTCCGGGATGACGGGAAAAGACAGCGACGGAAAAATGACTCATGGCAAAACCTCCTGTTCATTTGTAGCGAAATTCAAGCGTGCCACACTGAGGAACATAGCGCCACGTCGCGCCGAGCGCCTGTGCCGCCGCATTGCAAACGGCGTCCGCATAGTCCTGCAGCGAATCGTAATCATCGGAAGAAATGGCATCCTGCTGGGCATTCAGTTCGTCCAGCAGGCGCATGGGATCGCACCCCTCCGGCAGATGAAAACCCACCAGATCGTCGCCCCAATCGGATTCGGGATAGTGTAAGATCAGAATCTGTTCGTCCATACTTTCATGCCTCCCGTTCTTTCAATGGTGTTTCCTGCTTCAATTCACCCTTGTCGATTGCTTCACAGATAATCTGTTCATAGGGAATGTCTGCTGCATAGGTACTCAAATCCCGAACGTCGAAAGCACAAGGATCATCACAGTCGCCGCCGCATATGTCGGTCGTAAACCAGTTTTCACGCATCCCTTCCTCAGCAAAATCGTTTTTGTAGATGTGATATATTGTTACATCGTTGTGCGTAAGGAAGATAGCGGGGTCTGTCCATATATAGGGCATATGTATACCTCTATCACGTTTCTACATCAAACTGTTTGGCAACGACATGCGCGAACGCACGGCGAATGTCATCGTCGTTGAAACCGCCCTCATAATTGAATCCGCTGTCTTCCTGCACTTCACGGCTGATGGACTCATAGAAACTGTCGGGCATCCGGCGATAGTAATCTGGAAGCAGGTTCTGTACCACGCGATGAATCGAAGCCTCCAAATAGCAATACGGGCAGAGGTAGCCAGCGTGCGTTTCTTCCGAAACATCAACATCCTTGCCCGTCATCGCCTTATTGCACTTGGCACAGAACAGCTTTCCACAATGGCGGTTCGTGCAGTGAAAAATCTTCTTGCCCAATGTACTGATCTCGAAATGATTACCGCAGCCGCTGCAGCGAATCTCCCTGCGCGCTGATTTCTGCACATTTTCGCGCAGGTAGAACACCTCGTAACCAGACTGATCGCGGAAGCAAAGCGCGCCGTTTGCAACATCGTGCTCCTCTTCTATGACCCAATCGGGATCATCGGGATGATCGGCGCGCGTTTCCTGCAAGCGCCGATTGTACTGTGCGAGGGCTGCGTCAAAGCTGTCGAATACGTCCAATCTCACATATTGACCGTCACAGTCGGAATACACGACCACATGAACCACGGGCGTATCCATACCCAACGTGTTTCGCACTTCTGAGAGGATTTCAGCGCCATTTCCGCGAACGGAGCCGCCGTCCGTTTCGTGTTTTTCGAGGAAATCCGCGAAATACGGATCATTTTCGGGCTGCCAAAGTGAGAAGTCGTCATCGCCATGCCGAAACAGAATGCCAACCACATCGGATTTTTCCATCGTATTACCGTCCTTTCTTACTCGCACCATATCTCGCCGCAAAGCGGACAAATTTCCTGCAAGCCATTTTCGGGGTTGATTTTCAGCCGTGCCGGCGAAAACAGTTCCTCGCAGCACTCACAGCGAGTGAGCTTGCCACAGTCTTCCAAGTCTGCAACGCAGCGGTCGCAGAGCATCATTGCCTTGGGCGTGCCTTCGTTGACCGCTCGCAGATCGTTGTCATCTTCATCAAAATCAGAGCCACACTCAGAACAGCAGGGACGAAATTCGACTCCTGCAAAACAATTTCTATCAAGATCGAACTCGCCGTTGCCATACTGTGCTTCCACCAGTCTTTGCGCTTCCTCAAAGGAGTCCGCTTCGATAGAAACATTCAGCATCAGCGTTTCGCGGATCATGAAAGGATAAGAACTCTTCTTTTCGGATTCGGGCAGCACTTCGCTCAACGTACCGCCCTGCGATTCCATGCAGTTGAACAGATGCTGCGTAAAGCTCAGTTCATCGGGGTCGATGCTTCCATCTGCAATCTGCTCGCCGTACTCTTTCTTGAGCTGTTCCAGCGAAATGAGCTGATCGGGATAACGCTGATCCCGAAAGAACCGAGTATTGGATTCTGCCATGTGATTTACTCCTTTCAATCAAGTTTTTCCAGAAAAAGTGTATTGGACAATCGGCGTGCCAACCGAATGCCGTTCCAGCAGATCAATCAGCGTGTCTTCGACTGAATCGAGCAGATCGCTGTAGGTGCTCCCATAAAGCGGAGCTTCGTTGTCTTCCTCCCGCTCGTCATCTTCAGGGCTGGGCAATTTGATGCCGTACTTTTCCAGCACATTTTCGAATTCTTCCACAATCAGCGCTGCTTCGTCATGGGGGTAGATCGGCTCTTTCCCCTCGTCGGGTATGCCGTGAAAGACAACCTCGCCCAAATAAGTCGTACAGCTTTCACCATCGAAATACCAGCACCAGCTGCATCCGTCCTCGCCGCGCATCATCAGCTGGGAGCCTTTATTGACGTGCGGGGCAATAGCGTCCAGCCACTCGTCCTCATCGTGAAGTTTTTCTCCGCTGAAGCACATCTCGACGATGTTGCCGCAATCATCCGTACTGGTTTCCCAGTCAAGTTCAGAGAGCGCCTCCTCCAATTCCGTCGCATCTCCGATGGGAGAATGCCCCAGATGTGCATAGGCGGCGTTTCGCTCCATTTCTTTCAGCGCCCAGCCCTTCAATGCTTCAAAGGCGGCGGCTTTGTTCTCTGCAGAGATTCGGAAAGCCTGATCGAACTGATCCATGTAATAGCTCATGCTTTTTCCTCCTTTTAAGTGTGAATCCCGTAATAGAGCTTCGGCAAATTGCCATGCGGAGTACGGGCAATGCCGTCGTGCAGAATCAACCCGCCGCAAAGCGGCCAGCTTCCACTGGCATCGAAGTAGAAACTGTCCGCGCCATCTGGATAAAGCGTGACGCGGCTGTCGTCCTTCCAGCGGAAATTGTCCCGCATGGCTTTGCTGAATGCGCGGCGCTTGCGCTTATCCTTCTGAATGGATCGAATCACCTTGGCACTGGGAACGGCATCGATGCGCACATTGCCCGTTTGCGGCTTGCAGAGGCGGCGAATCGGCGTACCATCCTGCATGAGCATGAGAAGCTGATCCTCCGGAATCTCTACATCCTGCCGAATGCCGTGCAGGTCGCCGCTGCCGTATTCGGATAGCCAGAAAAGCTGCATTTTGCAGAAGCCGCCGTACAGACGCAGAACCAGAAAGTTTCCGCAATCCGAATCATAGAAAGGACGCTCGCGATCACCGTCCAGCCACGCCTGCAATGCGTCCATGCAAATTAGAAAACGTCCCTTTCTGCCATGAGCGCGGTCGTAGGTCTGGATCGCGATGAGGGTGTCTCGCCGCTCTGCCTTGAGCAGGATGTTCGGCAGGTTAGGGTTGCTGATAAAGTCCATAATGCTCCTCCTTATCCCAAAGAGTCCCGAATTTGCGGGAAACTTGCGGCATTCACCGAAAGTTCCCGCATTTTTCTATGTCAAACGACGTAGAGCCGCACGTCGCCGCTGCCGCAGTCCTGCAAACGGAAGATTTCGCACAGGTCGGGCAGAAGCACCTGATACTCGTTGTCGTGGGCGTGCTGGATCGTGAACGTGATGCCGAAGAGTTTGAAGGAACGCTTGCCGCGCAGATAAGCGCGAATGGATTCGTTCTGAGCCTTGACCATGATTTGCCTTGCCATAGGTATACCTCCTCAAATTGTGTATGTGTCTTGAGAGAATTTCTAATGGACGCCTGAATCCATGTTTCTACCAAAGCACGGACGCCACGTCCTGCATTTGTACGGCTATGGATTCCTGATTGAGCGCTGCCTTCAGAAAATCCACAATGCGCCTTACCACGCATTCCTCCACCATCAGCAGTTCCACGCGGAGCGTTTTCTCCGACACCTGCTGACCGTCCTCGTGCCGATAAATGCCGTCTGCCTCAAAGATCGTCGCGCCGTTCGCATGGTGCAGACAGGCGTTCCGAACAACCTTTGCCGCCTCCAGCGTGCTGATTTCCTGCCGCTTGCTATCCTTGTCATTGAGTCCACAATACAGCGTATACTTCTTCACAATGCGCCTCCTGTTTATGAATCGCAGATTTGAAATTTAGTATTACTAAACTTCAGAGTAAAAAAAGAGAACCGTGCCGAATAAACGGTTCCATGCGTCATTTCTGCCAGCTGCGCGTTCTCTGCCAAGCGTGGCGAATTCTACATCTGCGCCAGTCGCTGACGGTTGTCCAAATGACGTACCACAGATTTCCCGCAAGTTCTCCCGTTTCCGCACAGAAATACGGATACATCTTCGCATCGATAGATCCCGCATAGCTGCGCATTTCCGGATTGCTCAATTTCCGCATTGGAACACCTCCTTTCCCTAAGTTCCTGATTTGCGCTTATTCCGCGCCGTGAATCCACGTATTGCCGCGCAGAGAAAGCGCCGCTTCGCCGCCATGGACAGAAACCTGCACATGGGTCATTGCCCAGCAGATCGAGCAGGCAAACGTGACCGCCGCAACCAGCAGACAGATCGCCGCCGTGAACAGGAATCGTTTCATAGAATCACCCCTTTCATAAAAGCGTTGGGATACCGCGACGCCCACGAGGGGCGTTTCGTCGTAATTTTCAACGACTCATCGGGCGGTTTGAAAACGAAAGAAGGCGGCTCCATCGCAGAGACAGAGCCGCCGTGGACAGGTCGAGACATGACAGATAGGCAGAGTTACGCCGCCTTTTCTTCGGTGGCTTCGACGGTAGCAGAGGCTTCCAGCTTGGCGCGCAGAGCGGCGATTTCGGCTTCCAATTCGGCTTTCGTGGGCTTCTTGACGGCAGACTTGGCTTTCGCGTCGGCAGGATTCTTTCCCGCGTTGGAATGGACAGGGGCATTCTGAACATCCTTCCAGCCACCCTTGACGAAAGCGCGGAACGTAGAGATAGACTTGACCTTTTTCGCCTGTTCACCCTTATCCTTGCCATAGGCGGTCATCTTGACGGTCAGCAGGTTCGCAAGGTTATCCACGGTCAGAGCAAAGCCGTAGGCAGACATGAGCGGCGACAGCGCTTCCACGGTTTCGAGGATAGACTTTTTCCCCTCGATGAATGCCACATAGGCAAGGTAAGCGTCATAGGATTTCTGCTTGAATTCGGCGGCGGTCATGGTGACAGTGGTGGCGTTGATGGTGCTGGTGGTGGTGACGTTGGTGTTCTTCTTGGACATGGTGATACCCCTTTCATGTTCGTTGATTTTTGCCTGTTTCGGCTCATGCCGTCATCAGTCGCTGGACTTCTACCAGCGAGACAGGCAGTCCACGCCCTTTACACGACGCGGGCAAGCCCCACGCATGACAATTCACGCAGAGACTGATTCCTAAATCCAGACAGAGATAGGCTGATTCCGTCACCAATCGCAGGGCAAAACGGGTCGCATTGAGCATAATTCCCACCTGTCCATGCCTATGGTTATCCTGCAATCCTTGACAGCCTGTCCCAACAGACAGGTACACCTGTCCCGTATTGCAAACCATGAGCATGAACATACAGTGCAACCTATGCCCACACCGTGAAAGATCCCTGCACGTCGTGCCGCGTGTTTCGTCATACGCTATGCAATTCTTTCCCCATGCCCACAAAACAGCCTTTACTGCGCTTTCCCGCCTATCGCCGCCCATGGGAATCATGGTGCAGGTTATAAAGTGACCGCCTGTCAAGCCTTGCACTTGACGCGCTATGTTTGGCACATATTGCCCCAACAGTTGACATTGTTGGCAAGTGTCGCAATCAGCCGCGACCGCTTGAATCTGTATCACCCCTTTTCACGTCGTTCGGTTCATCGTGCCGCCGTTCGGTTCGGTTCATCGTGCCGCCGTTCGGTTCGGTTTAGCGCCGCGCCGTTCGGCAAAACAAGCATAGCACATGTTTTTTTCGCCGCCCCATGACCCACGTCAGCAGCGCGAAAAGGCGTTTTTTCGCGGCTCTTTAGAAACAAAAATTTTTTCAGCCGTTTTTTGACCATGATTTTTCAGGGCGGATGTACCTGATGGGCATGACGAAACTTTGTGCAACATTCCGGGTTGACAGGTTTTGAATTTGGCAAAAGCCTACTATACGCGCGTGCGAGGGCTGATTTTTGCATCCTGACGGCGCTTTTTTCGCCGTCTTTTTCGGGAACGGGAACACGGAAAAAGGCTTTTTTTCGTGACGGGAAAAGCGCGTTTTTTGTCCGTGACGTGAAAAAACCGCCGTCACGGTTTGCGCGGCGAACGGAAAAGCGGCTGCACGGCGGAAAAGGCGGCGGGAACGGGAAAAGACGGGAACGGCGAAACACGGCGGGAAAAGGCAATACAACACAACGTTATGTTGCCTTTTACGTCTGAAAAGCAAAACATCACCGGAAAACCCCTATGCCTACCACATAACATCCTGAATGGTGAGATTTAGAGGCAATATCGCCGCCAGAAGGAAGCTGAACAGCACTGAATGCGTTTCCGCTGGTTTGAATGCGTTCGGACGATTGCCTTATATAATAGAAGAAACACTGAAAGCCAGCGGCAAAAGGAGGCGATCTGAGTATTGACTGTCAGATTCAAACCTGCTCTGGTTCCATTTTCATTGGGCGGTCATTGGAGAAGCAAGGCGTTTCTTCATAGAATCAAGCTGATTCCTTTCCATAATGAAGAAATTCTCAATGAAAAATCGTTGATCATGGGAGTTCTATTGGGCGAAACATGATGCACGAAAAATCCACTTCGCTGGCAAAATAGAAACATAATTTTCTTCAGTCTTGCAAACAAGAAGCTAAGTATGATATAATTATTACGTAGAAAAGAGGGAGATGACATGATTAGAAAAATAGATGATATCAGAATTGCGATGCACCATGAGGCAATTCAATGCGCGCTGGCGTTGGCTCTAACTCTTCCAGATATCTGTGGAGAAATTGCATATCCCCGTGAACTAAGTGGAAAAAAACGCTACGCTGAATGGTGCGATGCTAATTTTGACTTTGATGACAGTCACGTCGGTTTTGGCACTGAAAAAGCTGAATTAAATGGCGAATTGTTGTATGCGCTACGCTGTGCATTTCTACATAGTGGAAACGATAATCTGCTTTCACAGCCCGCCGGAGAACGCGCGCAAATTACAGCATTTAGACTACTTCCTCCAGATCAGTTAAACGGTTATGGCTATCGATACAAAATAAGCCAGACATCTGTTGAGACATACATTGATGTTTGCTATTTGATAAATAAGCTCTGCTCGGCCGCAGAAGAGTACTATAATTCTGTGCCTAATAAATCGGTGTTTGAAAACCATGACATATGTCAAATAAACAGGACTCATTAACTGTCATGAGCAAATTCGGCGGTGCCATTATCGCACCGTCGTTTTTTATTATTCCTTCTCTCTTACTCAGTGGGATGTTTCTGGTAGAATTGGTTTGGATAAAAATCTTGCGCATTATAGCAAACATGATATCTGCCGCTAACAATAGGCTATTTTATTCTATCACTAGTTTTATCAATTTTTCAACAGAGAAACACCTTATATTCTGTCTGGATCCTGCACAAAAGCTATCGAAAAGTTTATGCTATCAAAGTTTTGTACCAGCATCATATTGCCAACGCGATCAAAGAGAATCTCTTGAATGTTAAACATTTTCCAAATGACTTGACCAATTTCCCGATATAGTCACAGTAAATTATATTGTCCTCAGTAAGAAAAATAGCATTGCAAGAATTCACTCAACTCCGGACCCATAAACATAAAGTCAAAATTGTCTTAGATGTTATCTTGCATGTTATCTTCAGTTTTATCTGCAGCAAGTATGAAATTAATTGACTTATAGCAAGTTTTTTGCAAAATGGGGACTCATTTAAATAGAGCAGAACAAGCCTGCTTACTATCTTTGCGTGACAGGAAGGATCCGATAAGGAATCCTCCTCTGGGTAAGGCGCAAGTTTTAGCTCCACAATAGCTTACCCGGAAAAACCGCAAAGACACCTTATATAAAAAGGTCAAGTATAAGGAACAAGAGGATGGAGGAATCGTGATGGTGAATCTGAATGAGGAAATGCTGCAAGCGCTGACCGAAAAAATGAGTTCGTTGTATGTCTCCTACAGAAAACGTTTCGTACTGAGCATACCAGATACCTCCATGTTTACCCCCAAACGAAAGGACGGAGAATTTACGGCTTTAACGGATCATATGCTGACCAATCATTTGCGCCGCAAGTATGCTGTAGCAATCTACTCAGGAGAATCCGCCAGCAAATTTCTTTGCTTTGATGTAGACGATGGATCTGCGGATACGGTACATACGATCATTGGTTGCCTGGTAGCATTCGGAATCCCACAGGATAAAATCTATGTATCTTTTAGCGGAGGAAAAGGATACCATGTGGAACTCTTCTTTGACCGGCTCGTTTATACCGGCCAACTCTATACGCTATATGGCATGGTGATTGATCAAACTAAGCTGAATCCTCGCAAGGTAGAGTTCCGCCCTACCTACGGGAATGCAATCAAGCTGCCGCTGTCTATCCACGGAAAAACCGGCAATGTATGTTGGTTCGTTGAACCAGAAACATAGAAACCAGTAGAAGATGCAGCTTATTTGTTGAAAATTCAGCAAATGCCAGGCGCTTTACTTCAGAAAATCATTCCTGATGAGCTTGTACATGCTGCCTACGAAGAGCTCAAGGGCTCAAAACAAAAGCGAGGGAAAAGCACAAGTATCAGCACAGCCCCCCTCACCGAAACCGGGACTCGGCATAACCAGATGCGCAGCATTGCGGTCTATCTACGCACCCATGGGCACGATCGAGAAGCGTGCCGAAAAGCCATGCTGGAATGGTATGAAGAGCAAGATCCTGCACTGATTCGCTCGGATCGGGAAACCGTTCTGCACGATATGGAAGAAATGCTGGATTGGGTGTTTTCTGAGCGATTCGAATTGCGTACTTCCGGGCTTCGGAAAAAGGTTTCACTCAGCAGTGCAGACGCGCGAATGATTGCTTCTGCCTCCTGCCGTTCGCAAAAGCGGATTCTCTTTCTGCTGACCGTGCTATGCAGAAGCGGTCTATCGGCGATTTCCTACGTAGAGATTGCGCAGCTGATTGGAACCAGCCGCAATGCCGTAGCCAACAGCATTCTGAAGCTCTTGGCAAGCGGCAAAATCCAGCGCCGCATTGGCGGGCATTACCTGACGGCAGATGGGCACTATGGCACGGAGCGTAATCAGTACACCGTACCGTTTTGTAAGCAAAAGCACGGCGAACGTACTGCGGAATTTTCATTGGGAGAAGTCAAAGAAGATTTTGATGCGAGCTACATCCGCTGCCTGGAGTTGCTGACTGATCAGGAGAAGCGCCAGTATTTCTCTCCGAAGGAACTAGCAGAAATGACAGGCATTCAAGAAGAAGCGCTCATTCGGATCGATCTGGAAGGTCAGCCCCATGTCTTTCAAAGCGACGCTTACGGAACGCTGGTGGCGTATGAATACAACGGCGTGCGCTACTACCCGTTGCTGGACATCGTTAAGTGCCTGAAGGTCAATCAGCCGCGAGCGATTGTACAGCGCTGTAAGGAGAAAAAGCTCTTTGCGATTCCTGCAGGACGGCAGATCGCCGGCAAGGGGTTTGTGGATACAGCGTGTTTGCGAGGCATTCTGGAGAGAAGTAAAAGCACAGAAAAGCAGCCGTTGATGGACTGGCTGCTGAATGAGGAGGAATGGAAATGAGAAATGAATCGAATTGGGCTTATCTTCCATAGAGCGAAGAGCGCGTGGTGGCACAGTAGATCAAACAACGCAGCCGATAGGATGCCGCTTATCTGGCGAAGACTGGCGAGAGTGGCTTGCTGGAATCAGCGGGTGGATTGGGCGTTTCAGAGGCGGTGCTATGTACTTATATCGATTTGGATCGATAGATCGAGGCGTGTGAAATGAATGAAGAGCAGAGAGAACTGATAGACCTGCTCATGAAAGGATACACGTTGAATGATATCGCGGAGCTTCGACAACAGGAGTGGAGACAAATCGAACGAAGCTTTCGCAATGCGGTATCATCCGTTGTGCGAGAGAATAATCGCTGCTGGGAAAAAAGTTACGCGAATGCCTCGCGAAAACCCCGATGAGCGCGGATGTATCATATGGGGGAAGAGGAATTCTCACGAAAAAGATTTTTGTTGTGGATCCGCCGCGAAAAAGTATTGCTGGCAGGATGTAATATTAGGGGGAAGAGGCATGGCGTCGAGATATGGAATCACATAGCCCAACGGCGTGAAGTTTACGCTGCTATACAATCCGGAACAAAGCAAGGCAGAGTTGATTGAGCAGCTGATTCTGAAACCGTGGGCAGATTATTGTCTGCGCAACTGGCTAAATGACAATCAGCATGGTAAGAACTCTCCTGAATGCAGGGTGAAAAGATTACTGGATCGCTGTGGAATGCTTCTCCTGCGCGATGTGCCTCCGGATAAACGTCTTACGTTGACCAGCTACAAGGAAATGGCTGTGGGTAGTCGAGAGCTCAACCTGTCGGATTGTCCGGAGGTCATTGCACAAATGTTTGAAAGCGGCAAAATTGATTTGTCCAGATTATCTTCGGACGATAAGCTTCGCTATCAAATGCTGATTGAGCGTGCGGACGCTAAAGTTGGGACACCGCTCATATCGCGAAATCAGAAACATTCAACCCGGTTCGACCGGCTGGAGGCAATTCGCAGAAAGTATCCCGGCTGTAAAATGGAAATTTGCCGTGTGGATGTAGACGGTTTCTTTTCTTTCGGCGGATACAATTATCGGGTGGACAGTACCTGCGGGAAATACGCCCCGCACAAAACACGGTATGGAGATCAATATGATATGGACAGGATCATCGTTATCCAGTGCACGAACGGCGCAATCAAGTTTGCCGATCAGGACGGATATGAGATGGACGATGAAATGATTGAGGTTCAGGAGAAGGTGAATGAATGAGTGACAAGCGCGCGCTGGTGCGCGAAATGTACGATAAGGTCATGGGACTATCCGACATGGACTGGTCGGAGATTGCGGAGAAATTCGAATGCGGCCTGCACCCCGATCATTAGCGCAAGATGGGTGCGGGCATCAAACTGGCAGCAGAGAACGGAATGCTGGCATTGGAACCCGCTGAAACGCAGGCAGAAAATGTTCAGCAGCTCCGCGACCTGCGCAACGAAATCAATCAGACGTACCGCGCCGCTTCACGCAGTGAAGCGCTTCGGGATGCGGTTATTCGGGCGGCAAGAGAAATGCCGCCTGTTTTGGTGCCGGTGGGGATTGAACATAACCCCATCGGCAAGCGTACGCTGGTGCTTTGCATTGCAGATTGCCACTACGGCGCAGAATGGACGGTGCGCGGGCTTCGAGGCGAAACGCTGAATCGCTATAGCCCCGAGGTATTCTGCGAACGGATGGCGGATCTTCTTCAGCAGGTTCGCGCGATCCTTGAAAAGGAGCAAATCGGCGACGTGCAGCTGCTGCTCTGCGGCGATAGTCTGGACGGTATGCTGCGTCCCTCTCAGCTGTTGAAGCTGCGCTGGGGCGTGGTCGAAAGTTGTATGCGCTTTTCAGAATATATGGCGCAATGGATCAATGCGCTTTCTGAGGATGCAACCGTTTCCGTGTGCGGCGTGGACGGCAATCATACAGAAACACGCACGCTGAACAGCAAGCGCGGCGAGTTTCCCGGCGAAAATCTGGAGAAGGTGATCTTCTGGTTTCTGTCCGAACGGCTGCGCACGAATCCCAACGTCATCGTGGATGCTGTGACCGAACAGCGTAAGCATGTAAGCGTGCAGGGCTTTAACCTGCTGCTGACCCACGGCACGGATATCAAGAGCATGGAAAACGCCGCCAAGCAGGCGATGCTCCTCTATAACGAACCCATCGACTATCTGATCTGTGGTCATAAGCACCGGGAGCAGGAATATGTTTCGGGTTATACGGATCAGGGTAATTCCGTGGTAGTTCGAGTCCCCAGCATTTGCGGCATGGACGAATACGCGCAGCGGTTGGGATACGGCGGCAAGCCCGGCGCGCTGGGCATGGTGCTGGAGAGCGGCTACGGCCGCCGCTGCATCTACCCGATTGCGCTGTGCTGACGGGAGATGATGAAATGCCGGAAGCAAAGCGATTCAAGAACCGGCGTATCGGCTCCAAAATGTGTGTCAAGTGCGGCAAAGTGCTGACGCTGGATCACTTTTATCTGCACCGAGACTGGGACGCGCAGTCCAACCGGGACGCATGGTGCAAGGAGTGCGCCGCCAGGAACTGCACGAACAAAGAGGAGACGCGCAAATACTGCTGGTACAACAACCGCCGCTGGTCGGATGATTATTGGGAAATGGCTCGGAAAAAGAGTATGTACGCATAGGCCAATGATCCCGATTATTTGGGTACCACGGATGAAAACAAGCGCCATGCGATGGAAGAGCGTCTGACCGGCAAATACTTCTTCTCTGTCATGAATCTCCAGAGCGTTTACCAGCTTTCGCCCAATATCTCCGAAGACGGCGCCTACAAGGAATTCGATCCGGATTCAACGGCGGGTACGACGGTCAAGGACGAAAAGGGCGCTTTTCTGGACGATGGCGAATTGATCTACAGCCGTGACTGGAACGGATTGTACACCCAGCGGGAGATCGACTATCTGGACGATTACTACGCCAAGCTGGAAGAGGGCTTTGTGCTGGACAATCAGAACATTCAGGATTATGCCCGAAAGGCAGCAAAGGCGTCGCTGGACGCGGACATCAAATACAGCCGAATGCGGCACGGTCAGGCCAGCGTCGCCGAGTGGGAAAAGGCGCAGGCAATCTTCGATAACCTTTCGAAGTCGGCGAACTTCGCCGCCTGCAAGCGCAAGCCCGGCGATATGGCGGGACTCGGTTCGCTGGGCGCAATCGTAGCAAAGATCGAGATGAGCGGCAAGCTGGACATGCCGGACGTATCGTTTCCGCCGGATGACATCGATAAGATCATTGATGATTTCCGGCATACCGTTGCGGCGGTTGGATAGGAGCAGGTGGTCGTATGATTCTCCATCAGATCCGAGATATTCGAAACACGAAGCTGTGGGCGCGGCAGATCGCCTACTGGCGAACGCATCTGGACGTGTTCATCGGGAGCTATTTCAAAATCCGCCTGAAGGATACGCAGCGCGTGGTCGCCCGGCAATTCGGAAACGCCGATACATAGATGGTGGTCAAATCCCGCGGCTACGGCAAGACATGGCTGACAGCGCTCTGCTGCATCGCCATGGGCGTGCTCTATCCCGGCAGCCTGATCGCTGTCGTTTCTGGCACGGCGGAGCAGGCAACACTGATCGTCAAAAAGATTCAGGACTATTTCATCCGCAATCCGGAGATCATGCGGGAGATCCAGTGCGACGGACATCGCCCGGTACAGCTGAGTCGCAACAAGGGCATTTGCACCCTGAAAAACGGCAGCAAGATCGAGAGCTATTCAGTGGGTACCATGCGCGGCAACCGCGCCAAGATCATGGTAATCGACGAAAGCCCGGAGGTCAAAGCGGACGATCTGGATGCGGTCATTGGCCCCGTGCGCAACACCAAGCGTGATATCTGTCATCAGCGCGGCATCGCGGACTATCCGAGCAAAACAATTTCTATCACATCCGCATGCCTGAAGAGTAATTACTTCTATTCCATGTTTGTAAGTGCACTGCGGGATTTTGCCAAGGGCAGCACGGGCAGCTTCGCCTGCGCGCTGGATTATCGCAGTGCGGCGCGCGTGGGCATTACCGACATGGAGTTCTTCCGAAAGGAACAGCGCAAGATGCCCGAAGCGAAATTCGCCATGGAGTATGGGAGCGTCTTCGTGGGTGCGGAATCAGGCAGCATGTTTCCCTATGACCTCACGGAGGGGTGCCGAACGCTCCGGCAGGTGGAATATGCTCAGCCTTCGGGCAGTTCGTCTGATTATATCATCGGCGTCGATCTGGCGACCTCGACAGATCGCAAGGCGGACAACGCCGTGATCTGCGTAATCAAGCTGGCAGACATGGAAAACGGCGCATATCTCAAAAAGCTGGTGTACCTGCGCTCCTATCACGGCAAGCGTCTGGATGCGCTGGCTGAAGAAGTCCGACGCACGTTTTCGCGTTTTCCGAGAACGACGCGAATCGTATTCGACCATCGCGGTCTGGGCGATGCCTTTCCCCAATTTCTGGCACAGCCGTGGATCGATCCGGAATCCGGCAAGGAGTATCCGCCGTGGACACTGGACGACGAGCGGACGATCATCCACAACGCCGTGCCCATCCTGCGCAGCGTCAAGGCCAGCGCGCAGATCAACCAGCAGCTGGTGTCCTGCCTGCGCGTGGCATAGGAGCAGCATTCCATCGAGCTGCCGATCAGCTCGCGGTACGCCGACAACGTGACGGACGAAGAAAATGAATCAGACGAAGCGCCGAAAAAGCGCAAGCTGACCATGCAGGAAAAGGCGATCTATCTGGAGAGCGATGCGCTGCAAATCGAGATGGGCAACATCGTTTCCAAAACCGGTACAGGCGGCACGATCATTTATGATACCGCCCGCACCAACCAGCATAAGGATCGCTATTCGGCGATGGCTATGGCAGTGCGATACATTGCAGAGCTGGAGGAAGCCCGCAAAAGGCGGCTGCTTCAGCCCGCGCATCCCTGCGTAGGCGTGGTCAGTCGATTCTGATTTCGTGCCGGTATCGGCAAGAAAAGCGGTTTTATGTCGCACGGAAATTCTGTTTCTTGCCGATGCCGGACTACTATTTCCACTTTGCTTCTTCTCTCTTTTGCAATCAAAAGATGCTTAATTTTCATTTTTGCACGCATTTCACGTAAGTATACTTTCGGAAATTGTTGACCAAAATGAAAATTCAGGGTATAATAGTCGCAAAAGAGGGGGTGCGAGGATGTCTATTGCTGATCCGATCAGAATTTTAAAAGTTCTCTCGGCATTTAATCCGTGGTGGAAAACAGGGGCGATCAATCCTGCATTTACAAAGAACTATAAACGGTTTGCGTATTATGAGGCGATGAAACGGTTGGAACAGAAAGATATTCGAAGAACTGTTGTTTTGACCGGAGCAAGACGCGTTGGAAAAACAACTATAGAATATCAGATGATCCAGGCATTGCTGGAGCGTGGAACAGATCCAGCCCACATCGTATTTATTTCTATGGATCATCCAATTTTAAAGCTAAGTCAGTTGGATGAAATTCTCGAATGCTATCATCAAAACATTTGTCCTTCGCAGGATGTGTATTATTTTTTTGATGAAGTTCAGTACGCGACGGACTGGGATCGTTGGCTAAAGGTAATTTACGACACACAGCCCGACACGCAAGTTGTCGCGACAGGCTCTGCCAGTCCAATTCTTATGCGAGGAAATTCAGAAAGTGGTGCAGGACGTTGGAGTGTTATACCTGTCCCAACACTGTCTTTCTACGAATACTGCTCTCTTATAGGCGTTGAACCGTTAGAACTGGATCCTGCGATTCGTCCTACGGCTTTTGCCCGTATGACCCGGCAACAGCAAACGCAGGTAATGATAAAGCTGAACGCTGTACAAAATCATTTTGCGCGTTATCTCCAAGTAGGCGGTTTCCCCGAATTGGCGCTTGCTAAAGATGATTTGCTGGCTCAGCAGACCATGCGCGAAGATGTTGTTGATAAAGTGCTGAAGCGAGACATTCCTTCTCTGTATAATGTTCGTAATGCAACAGAATTGGAACGAATCTTTCTGTACTTATGCAATGTCTCTTCGGAAATCGTCTCTTCGGAGGCCATCGCCAAAGAGTTAAACGGTGTAACCCGTCCAACCGTGGATAACTATATTCGATACCTTGAAAGTGCAAACCTTATCTATATCAGTTATCCTGTCGATTTGGATGGACGTAAACCTCTGAAAGTGCGTCCCAAGATATATATTGCGGACGCCGCCATACGAAATGCCGTGCTGATGGATGACGATATTCTGACGAACGCCGACGAAATGGGAAAAGTGGTTGAAACCGCAGTATATAAACACGTAGCTGCCTTCTACTATCAGAATGCAACAAAGGTTGGATATTATCGCGGTGGACGAAAGGAAAAAGAAATTGATATTGTCGTAGCATATCCTAAGAGCAAAGACATCCTTATCGAAGTAAAATATCGCGAACAGGCTACGATTAAAGAGGATGATGCAATACGAGAGATGAGTAAGGACGCTGGCGCGGCGTTAGTCATTACAAAGAGAGCTGACGATTATGGTACAACCATAATGGAGAATCAGCAAACATTGATTCGCATTCCGGCCTTTGCCTTCCTGTATCTGCTGGGACATGCTGAAAAGTGCGGATACAAAGGCGCTGAATAAATAAAGGGCGTTCCAACAGGAGCGCCTTTTTGTATGGAGGAAAAACATGAACTGGATAGATCGAATCCGCGGCAAGGCATAGCCGCGGGCGGAGCCTGAACCGAAGCCGGCAGCGGTCATTGCCGTGGGTGCGAAGGACGACGCCTCGACCATGACCTACAACGATAAGACAATCACCTATTCCGGGGATCTGGCGAGCTATGATTATGACGCCATTCTGCGGGACAAGCAGCGGAACATCAACAGCCTGTATGAGCTGGCGGATTACTATGTGGACGCAGATCCCATTTTCCGCGGGATCATCAATGGCGTGTATGTGCCCTTCTCCCTGTCGGACGATTACCGGCTGGTGGGCGCGAACGAGCAGACGAAGGCCAAGTATCTGGCATACTACGACCGCATTCACCTGAAGGATCGGATGCGGAGTATTTTCTACCAGTACTTCAAGTACGGCAACGTCTACTGCTATCTCATGGAGGACGGCAATATCATCACGCTTCCGGTGCATCTGGTGCGCATCGCCAACGTCATGATCGGCGGCGAACCCGTATTGGAGTTCAATTGCAAAAGCATCCGGGACGATATGCGCCAGCAGGGCGTGAAAGCGCAGAAGGATTTTCTGGAGGATGAAGACCTGAAGGTACGTCTGGAGGGCTTCCCCAAGGAGGTATCGGACGCTATCAACAAGGGCAGCGACTGGGTGCAGATGAATCCGGAGAACACCTTCGTGATGCAGGGGCTGAAGGAGGACTGGATACGCTATGCCGTGCCTATGGTGGCGACCTGTCTGGCTGCGTTCCGCCGCAAAGCGTAGATCGCGCAATACGAATCGGCGCTGCTGAATCTGGGGGCGCATTCCTTTGTTCATGTGGCCTACGGCGACAGCAAATCAGACGTCATGCCGGATATTACGCAGCTCAACGCAGTCAACAGCCTGTTCAAGAAAGCTATGACCGGGGCGGCGCTGGCGACCACCAACCACCTGTGCAAAGCGGAGGTCATTCAGCCGGATCTGAACGAAATGTTCTCGGACGACAAGTACAAGGACGTGAACGCGGAGATACTGTCCGCGGGCGGCATCAGTGGAATCATCGTCAGCGGACGAGCTGAGGATGGCAGCAATTTTGCTTCCGCGCAGGTATCGATGCAGACGGCTGCCATGCGCATCAAACAGGCGAGAGATGACTTCTGCGAACTCATGGATCGCGTCAACGAGCGGCTGAACGGCAAGCATGGCAGCATTACGCACAGCACGCCGGGCAATATTCCGCAGTTCACCTTTCCCCCGGTGGACCTAGCCGGCAGTCAGAAATTTCAGGAAGTCTGCCGGAGTCTATGGGAAAAGGGCGTCGTTTCCACGCGCACAATGCTGCAGATGCACGGCTACGATATGGATCAGGAGCTGGAGAGGAAGAAGCATGAACAGCCGGTGGAATCCCCTGTTGGTAAGTCCGATACACAGAAAGACACGGATGAACCCACCGGAAAGCAGGGTCGCCCCGAAATGGACGATACCGAGCGCAGCTCCGACCCAGTCAAGAGCATGAGCGGCAAGCAGCCTAAGCCCAGCAACCCGGAGGGCAGTCTGTGAGAAGGGAGAGAAAATGAACCGAATACAATTTGAAGCCTCGCAGGTGATGATCTCCGAAGCGCAGTCCAACGACATTTACATGACGGTGCTGATGCGGATGTTCTCCACCCGCCCCAACCGCAATGGCTACGCGGTCAGCGAAGCGTTCATGGACAACATTGTAGCCAACGCCGCAAAATACACCTGCCTTCCATAGTGCGCGGACGCCCAGCGGCTTCGAAACGGCGAAACTGGCAAGCTGACCCATATGCTGAATGACGGCGAATTTCAGAGCGAGCAGATCGGCTCGTTCTTTTCTTTTGCCAAGGCCAGCGACGAGTTTGGCGTCAGCCTGATCGGTGAAGCACGAATTCCCAAGCGCAGCGCGCAGCTGTGTGAAACCATTCTGCGCATGTACGAAGCCGGCACGCTCTCCTTTTCCTTCGAGATCATGGCGAGCGACGTGTCGGAACGGGGCGGCGTAATGGTCATCGACGCGGCGGAGGGCAACGAACTGATCGGCATGGCAATTGTGTCCGTGCCGGCCTACCCAGAAGCGACGGCATTGCAGCTGGTCGCTGAAAGACAGGAGGAGCATGAGATGGATGAAACGGTAAAAAAGCTGGCGGAGACGGAAGCCCGTCTGAAGCTGGCGGAAGAGAAAATGATGGACGACGAGGAAAAGCTCAGGCAAAAGGATGAGGCGCTTGAAGAGACTACCGAAAAGCAGAAACAGCAGGAAGCGGAGCTGGCGGCCGCGCAGGAGCAGCTTGCGGAAAAGGACGCCCGTATCGCCGAGCTGGAAGCGCAGGTGTCTCAGCTGGAGCCTTTCAAGGCGGAAGCGGAAAAGCTGAAGGCTGAAAAGGAAGCCGCCGAGCTCGCCGCGAAGCAGCAGGAGCTGACTGCCTTTGCCGAAGCGCAGGGACTGGATGTGAAGGCGGAAAACGTGGCTTCGGCCATTGCGGAGCTGAACTACGCCGCGCTGATTGCCGAGGGGAACAAGGTCAGAAAGAACGACATCAAGCCCACCGTCGCTGCCTATGCTCTGACTTCCGGGCTGGCGGTCAAGGGTGAATACGGCGATCTGCTTGAGAAAGCCTGACAGATTGGAGGAACAGATATGGCAGGATATGTGACGAAGCTCATGGGCCATGTATACGATGGCGAAAACCTCTCCGCCGAGGCGCTGATCAACGGCGTATTTGCGGAGATTACCACGGAGGGCGTAAAGAAGGTGACCGCCGCCAAGGATACGAAGCTGCGCGTGGACGAAAAGACCGAGCTGTGGGGACAGCCCGCGGTTGTGCTGAACGTGACCGGCGCGGGCAGCGACGACGTCTATTACGTTGAGAACGAATGGGAAATCGACGAAAACGCCGAGTGGAACGAGGCGAACTACACGCTGCCCACCGGCAAGTATGTGCGCATGAAGCGTCTGCTGCCCGGCGAGCAGGTAATCATGGCCGTGGATTCCACGCTGTATGCGGCGCTGGCAGTCGGCGACGCGGTGCAGCCCGCCGCGGGCGGCATGATCGCCAAGGTGACGACCCCGACCGGCGGCAGCGACTGATGAAGGAGGCAAACAGTATGATTGAAATCAGAAACGACAGCAAGCTGGTCAAGCTGATTGCGGCACAGGCCAGGGGCGAGCGCGTGGATTCCGACCAGGCAGAGCAAGCGGCGCGATAGATCGCGGATCTGGCGGCGGATCCCAATCCGCACAACAAGTATCAAATCGCCCAGCTCATCGGCTACACCGTGAATGAGATGGTAAAGCCCAGCACCAACTGGCTGACGCAGGTGGCGGATACCAAATACGTCGGTTACGGCGAGAAGGCCGCTTTCAAGGTAAAGCAGGAAGGGATTCGTGCGTTTATTCAGGCCAAAGGTGCGACGCCTGCCCGCAGCAAGATCGCGCATAAGCAAGTCACGCTGGACACCATCGCGGTTTCCGCTCGTCCGGTCATCAACACCTACGAACTCAAGACCGGCCGCGTTCAGATGGCCGATCTCATTCGCGACGCCGCCAACGAAATGTCCCAGAAGGAGATTGAACATATTCAGACGGTGCTGCACACCGCAGCCGCTAACTGGTCCACGCCCTTCTACGGCACGGGCAGTGGCGTCGTAAAGACCGTGCTGAACCCCATGATTCAGCATTGGATGCGCACCGGCGCGGTATCGCTGCTGGGCGATATCGCCATCATCTCCAAGCTGGCCGAGCAGACCGGCTTCACCGCCAGCACGACCACCCAGCAGTATTCGCCGTCCATCATCGACGAGTATGTGCGCAGCGGCGTGATCGGCACATACTACGGCGCCAAGGTGGTCAACCTTGTGAACCCGTATCTCGCCGACAACGTTACGCCTCAGATCGACACGAAGAAGCTGTACATTCTGCCCACTGCCGCCGCTGCGGATATGCGTCCGCTGAAGGTGGTTTTCGAAGGCGATGTGCAGTCCACCGAGTCCACGAATATCGACGATCTGGCGTATGAGGTGCGGCTGGATCAGTATTTTGGCGCAGGCATCGTGATCGGCAAGACTCCCTGCATGAGCGTGTACGCCGACAGCTCCAACTGATAAGGACATGACGTCAAGGGAGGCGGCACAGTGCCGCCTCCCCCGGAGGTGAGGAAAATTGGAAAAGACGAGGGTCTACAACCCGCGAAAATACGATATCGGGCTGCTGCTCCAGAACGGAAGCGAGCGCGTGATTCATGCCGGTTCCTTTGCGCTGCTGTCGCGGGACGACATTGAATATCTGATCAGCATTGCGCCGGCGCTGTTTGAAAACGAAAAGCAGCTGCGTATCGAGGATCGTGCGCTGGCGGTACAGTTGGGCGTGATCGACAGCGAACAGGCGGAGCAGCTGGATGCGGAAACCATTCAGAAAAAGCTGGGCCTGCGCATCGGTCAGCTCAAGACATGGCTGGACAGCGTTTCCGAGCCGTACCTGCTGGACGCTATTTATGATATGGCGATGGCGATGGATCTGCCCGCCAGCAAGCTGCAGCTGCTGCAGGAACGGATGCCGGATAAGGAATTCATCCGAACAGCGGAATGAGGTGAAAGCGCATGACGGATCTGGAACGGCTGGCAATGGAGCTGAAGCAGCGCACCGAATGGCAGGACGTACCCGTTCAGCTGACAGAGGCGGATTATCAGGAGATCGTCCGTCAGGCGATTCGCCATCTGTATGTGATGACCGGACGCTCGGAGCAGTACGACGGCGAAATTGCTATCATGCTCAATGCGGACGAACACGAATACGCGCTGACCACGGCGGAGCTTGCCTTTTACCACAAGGTGCGGGCGGATGTGAACCGCATCGTCGGCTATTCCACCGATGCGATGAGCATCACCAACGCGGACAAGCCCTACGCCAACATCAGCCAGACCATCGCCGAGCTGTCGAACCGTCAGCGCATTCTCTACTACAAGATGACGCGCTTTGTGCTGCTGTGAGGTGGGCCTATGAAATTCTACATTCCGCCCACGATCAAGAGCGATTTCGAGGACTGGCTGAACACGAACGTCGCCAATGTCAACTATGATTTTGAGATCATCCGCGACTGGTACGATCAGGCTGCGGTAAAGCGAATCCGCGCAACGTACTTCCCGATTGCGTGGAAGTCCAAGATCGGCAATTCCGACGCGAACAGCAATTTCAAAACCGGCTACGGTTGGGAGATTCGCAAGGGCGACATCGCCGTTCGCGAGGACGGTACGATCTATATGCTGAACTGGCAGGTACAGCGCAATCCCAACAACCAGTCCACACAGGCGATTGCCTGCAACGCCCGGCTTTCATTTGCGCGGCATATGGACGAGGTGCTGGACGACCGCGGCTTTCTCATTTCGGAAGCAACGGAAAAAAGCCTCGCTCCGGATATGCCCTGCGTGTACGCGGAGTACACCGGCCGCCCGGATTACGCCGCCAATTACAACACGCCCGGCATTTCCGCGGACCATCTGCTGACGGTGCAGCTGCAGCTCAACGCCAAAACGGATGAAATCCGCATGGGCGATACCTTTGAGCTGATGCACAGCAAATATCGGGTGGTGAACCGCGTGGATTCCGAAATTGAAATCGAGCACCGGCACGGCATCATCAACCTGATGGCGCGGCGAATCGCCGGAGAGGAGCAGCGATGAACGGACAATGCAACCGGATTTCTTTGGACGAAGCAGCTCTGTATGGCGCATAGCAGCGGGAAGCGCGAGATGCGCTGAAGCTGGAAGGCGACCGCCTGCTGATTCACATGCGGCGCGAAGCTGCCAAGACTACCTACGGCGGCGCGCCCGGCAAGCCCGACTGGCGAAAAGAAATCGCAGATAACCTCTATCATGTCACCACAGCCGTGACCGGTGATTCCGTCAGCATGGACTTTGGCTATTCGCCTTCAGGAAAGGCGGACGAGGTACGCGCAATGATCGTGGCAACCGGTTCGGGCAGCGCAGCGGGCGGCAGCGCCATCCACGCGGGCCCGCCCGGCCGCAGCGTATGGGACAGCGACGTATTCGGAAAGCATCCGTCCAACGCCAAATCCGAATACGATCTGCCGGCCGAATTCAACCAGAAGGGCAACCAGTTCGTTGAAAATGCGATGCGCATCATGAAAACGGAATTCGGAATGCTGACGGAGATCTATATGGGTTCTCTCCCGGATCATGTCTACTATGGGAATGTGCAGGTGAGCAAGTGAAAAAGCTGAGAACATGGCACGACAACTGGAACAACGTGATCCGCGACGTGCTGTTTCCCGATGCGGAGTAGAAGGAGCTGATGCTCGTCCCCAAAGGAACGGGCATCCGGGACTTCATCGATCGCTATTTTGTGGAAGACGCCATGCCAGACGAGCCGGTCATCGACGAACAAGTGCGCGTGGTGTATTATGAAACAGAGGGAACGAAGTTCGGCAGTCCCCACGTTACACGAAAAATGCTGGCCTTCGACGTCTACGTCAAAGAGCCAGCCCTCTACAATGTGTCCAGCGATCGACTGAAGCGGCGCGACAAACTGATTGTTCAAAGGATTAAGGAGCTTCTGACCGGGCAAACTCATGTCTGTCATCTACGGTTTCAGTATGAAGACGACTACCATTTAGGCACAAAAACCATTGGCTATCGCCGGTATCATGCAGTATTCTCCTATATCACTACCTGGTAAATAATTATTATGAAACAAAAAGCACTATGACTATTTTCAAAAGGAGGCTAACTATGTCCCAGTCAGCTCAGGCAAGCTATATTGAACAGATCGGCGGCTATATCGCCGACAACCCCAACATCGACTTCGAGCGCTGCGACGGCAGAGTGTTTTCCTATTATGAAGTCAACACCGCCAACATGAGTGCCACCAACAACACCTAGTCCATTACGGGCGGTCAGGGCAACTATCCGCTGGCCTTCATCGAAACCGACAAGGCGTAGGAATTTACCTTCGCCAGTTCCCAGTTTACCCTCGACATGTTCGCAATGGCCAATGCAGTCAAGATGCAGCACGGCGACGTGGGCACGCTGGAGAGCAAGCTCTTCGAGGTGGAAACCGGCTTCAAAGTCACGATTCCGTATGAAACGCAGGCGAAGTCTGTGCGCATCAACGGCTTTGAGGAAGCGGACGAAGCCTCCAACGGCTGCTTTGCTGTGACGGTCAGCGAAAGCGGTACCCCCTCTACGGTGATTACCTTCCTTGAAGGGAATGTGGCTGTCGGCGACACCATCCGCGTGGCCTATCGCCGCCGAGTGAACGGCGCGTCTCTGGCAACGGTCAAGACCAACTCCACCACCGCTAAGGGCAGTCTGTACGCTCACTGGCCGGTCTACTCCAGCGGTACGGACTGCACGGAGAGCGCCATCAAGGGCTGGCTGCATCTGTATGTGCCCCGCGTGCGCGTGACTGCGCTGCCCGGCTTCGACAACAGCTACAAGTCTGCTGCCACCAACGGCGTCACCTTCGCGGCGATCGATCCGAAGCGTGCGGATGAGAAGATGTACGACATTTACTACGAGCCGCTGGATGCGGATGGTCAGATCGTGACCACGACCACCGGCGATGTCAAGTGGAACTGATGCACCTTGCGGGGATGCAGGCTCAGCCTGCATCCCCTTTTCTGATCTGAAAGGAGGATTGAACGTGGCGAAATACACGAATCACCAGCTCGCCGCATTTGCAGAAAATGCGTAGAAGAACCGCTGGGTATACTGGTACGGAACCTGCGGCTACCCGGCGACGAAGGCGCTCTATAAGCGAAAGAAGAAGCAATATCCCAGCCATTATGCTTCTTCCCGAACGGCAGGATACATGAAACACATTGCCGAAAAGCGCATGGCAGCCGATTGTGTCGGACTGATCAAGGCGTTCTTCTGGTCGTCCAACGGTACGACCGCCAGCAAATACGGCGCAAACAGCTGCCCGGATCGCTCCGCCAATGGAATGTTCAGCCTGTGTAAGAAGACAGGCTCTATCGACACGATTCCGAATACGCCCGGTCTGGTCGTCTGGAACAGCGGACATATCGGCATTTCCATCGACGGCGTCTGGGCGATTGAGGCACGAGGTTTCAATTATGGCGTTGTCAAAACGCGCATCAAAGATCGAAAATGGACCAAGTGGGGACAGCTCCCTGCCTCTATGCTGGACTATGTGTACGAGCCGACTGTTCCCGATTCTCCCGAAAAGTCGGAAATTCCTGTGACGTGTCCTTATGCGGAGCCCACTCGCAACCTAAAGAAAGGCGCGAAGGGTGATGACGTTCGCTGGCTCCAGTGGATGCTGGAAGCCTGCGGCTACAGCGTGGGCAAGTGCGGGATTGACGGCGATTTTGGGAGCGCCACCCGTGCTGCAGTCAGACTGTTTCAGCGAGAACATTCCTTGTCCGTGGATGCTATCGCTGGCCCTCTGACGCGCGCTGCGCTCAAAGAAACCTATCAGAACAAATAATCAGGAGGTATGAACATGATTGATCTGACTCCCATCCTGCAGGCGTAGATTGCGCTGCTGGCCAGCTGGATTACGCTGAAGCTGATTCCCTGGCTGAAATCCAAGACCACCCGCCAGCAGCAGGAATATCTGCTGGCGACCACTCGCGTGCTGGTATATGCCGCGGAGCAGCTGTACGGCGCGGGCAAGGGTTCTGTAAAGCTCAGCTACGTGGAAGATGAGCTGGAGCGCCGCGGCCTGAAGGCGGATGTATCTGCAATCGAAGCGGCAGTACGTGAGATGAACCTGCTCCAGAACTGGGAGCTTGCACTGAAGCCGGAGGATGAAGAGAATGGCGGAGACGAATAAGCCGCTGCCAGCATCGGAGCAGATGGACAAGGGACTGCCGCAGATCGGCAGCCCTGAAAACTCCGTCCGGATCGGCGACCAGCTGATTGAAATCAAGCCCACCAAGCTCAAGTATCAGCGCAATCGTACGGCGGCATTTTACCGAGTGCTGGAGCTCTATCCCCTTGCCGACATTCTGGCGATGGAGACAGGTGCGTTTGGTGATGACAGGGACGGCGACAAGGCGCTCATGGACTGGCTGATCGCGGTCACGGACGATGAGCAGCTCATCCTCGACCACTACAACGAGCTGGACACCGGCATGATCGAACAGCTGCTTCAGATTTTTCGCCGCGTCAACCGCATAGACGAAAAGGAACAGAAACAAAAAAACCTGCTGACGGCCAGAAAGGGGTGACGCTGGATCGCGCCGTTGCGATGATCGCCGCCCATCTGGGCATAGTCGATGAAGAGCAGATCAACAACATGAGCTTCGTGTTCTTCGATGATGTGCTGACTGAACTCGGCTACAAACTGACCTATGAAGCGATCTCCAATTATGCGGGGAACGCTTTCTGTCAAAAGAGCTGGGACATGATCGAAAAGAGCAATCCCTTTCATATCGGCAATCCCCACGCTGGCGCTGCCATGAATTCGCTGGCAGGTTTCCTGGCCAAAAGCAAAATCACCATTATGGGAGGCAATCAGGCATGAACATTGTGAAGGAAAAATTTGAATACACCCATCCCTTTTATCTGGACGAACTCGAATTCCACGTCCGCGAAATGATCCCCTACGCCGAAAAGGAACAGCTGGCATAGCGCTATGCCGGCACTGCGCTCGTCTTTGACGAAAAGAGCGGCAACGCCTATGAGGGATACAACGCGGATCTGATTCGCGCCTTCCTCATCCTCGCGCATTACACCGATCTGGATCTGAGCGATTACGATTCTGCACAGGGACGCTATGAGCTGTACGACGTCATCGCCACGCACGATCTCTGGAAGCCGATCATGGAAATCGTCGAGAGGGATTTTGACGATGTGCTGAGTATGTACTATCGCCTGTCTGTATCGGCAAAGAGGAATTTTGAGGCGGAGCATTCCCTGACGCACCGCTTCGGCAAGGTGTTCGAAAGCCTGCTGGGCACGGAGAACCTGACGGACACCGTCGCTCATGCGGAGCGGCTGAATTCCAAGCTGATTGACATGCTGGGCGCGATGCGCAAGGAACAGACGCCCGGCAATGTGACCGGTCTGAAACTGGCGAAACGTGCGGAAGAATAACGCTTTGTTCGTTGCAGGATATTGCCTCCCGTGATATACTGGATCAGCATGGGAGGTGGCGGGACGTGACTTTTGAATCGACGCTGGAAAGGCAGAAGCAGCATATCCTTGCGCGTTTCCAGCAGGTCTATCACCTGCCATTGGACAGAGCAGAGCAGGATTTTCGAAACAGCGCGTTTTACAGACTGCTGATAAATCCTGATACCAACCTGTGGCGGGATGATGCGGAAGAAAACTTCCGTCGCCTGCAAAATGAAATCGAATACGGTGCATGGAATCGAAATGAACGGGGCGAGATCGCAGAATAAGCGGTTTCGCCTTACTTTTATTCTGAGGTGGTGAACGCATGGCACAGAGCCAAAACAAGCTGGTCGGTACCTAGTATCTGGATCTTTCTCGGCTGAGAAGCGACGTGGCGGAAACCAACAAACTGCTGCAGTCCATCGGCGCGGGCGTCAACCTGAACATGACCGATGTGGTGGAGAAGCAGGTGCGGGACATGCTGACCCGCTTCAAAAATGAGATTCAGAAAGCTGTTGCACAGGCGACGCAGTTTGGTGCTCAGGCGGCAAAGGGGCTTGGCAATGCGGGCACGCAGATCCAGACGCTGCTTAATACCACGCAGAAGTTGAACAGCGATGGCTCCATTACCGAAACCCGCAAGGGCTATGACGCGCTGGGCCAATCCATCACCGAGGTATACCGCGCCGGCCAGCTGTTGAACCGCAGCATGACGGCGGACAGCGCGCTGAGCAAGGATGTAAAATACGCCAACGAGCTGTACCGAGAACAGCTGGATGCCCTGCGAAAGATTTATACCCTGAAGACGCAGCGGCTGAACGTGCAGGACGGCACAGCAACCGCTCAGAATATCGACGCTCAGATTACCACAGCCGAGCGGCTGGTGGCTGCCAACAACCAGATCATTGCACTGCTTGACCAGGAAGCGATTGCCCGATCCAAGCTGGTGAATCTGTCGGCAGAAGAAGCTGCTCTGGCACAGAAGCTGACCAACGCGCAGGCGGCAAAGCAGGATAAAGCGGCGGTGGACGCGCAAAAGGCCGCCTCCGGCGTCAATGAGCTCAAGGCGGTGCAGCAGGCATACAGCCAGCTGACCAACGCCTACCGCCAGTACAACGCCGCCATGAAAAACGGCAATGAGACTGGATAGGCTTACTGGGCTCAAAGTGCGCAGAATGCTTTTCAGGAGATTCAGGCAATCGCGCAGAAGATTGGTTCCATGAACATCGAGGAATCCGTCCGCAAGCGGATTCTGACCCTGATTGAACAGGCGAAGAACGCTGAAGCCACGCACAATAAGACGCTCTCCGATCACAACGGCAAGGTATCCGAGTTGGAAAAATCGCTGGACAAGGTGGGCAGCCGCATTCTGCAGATGGCGGCGACCATGCTGGTACTGCGAGGACTGAAGTCCGTCTGGCAGGAAGCTACCCGCTTTGCGCAGGAATACTACGACCTTCTCAACGAGATCCGCATCGTCAGCGGAAAGACGGAGGCGGAAGCTACCAAGTAGGGCACGCGGTATCGCGCCATCGCCAGGGAAATGAGCGTTTCGGCCACCGAGGTTGCCAAGGCTGCCGTTGAGTTTTGGCGGCAGGGGCTCGACGAGGACGAAACCGAGAAACGTCTGAAAGCATCCATCCAGTACGCCAAAATTTCCGCGATGGAGTTCGACGAGGCGGCGGAGCTGATTACCGCCGCGACGAATACCATGGAGGTGTCGGCGCAGCACGTCGCGGATATATTCGCCTATCTGGGCGACGCCTCCGCTTCCGGCGCGGATGAAATTGGCGTCGCCATGCAGAAGGCGTCCGCATCCGCTGTGGAATTCGGTCTGTCGTTTGAATGGCTGGGTGCGTACATCGCCACCATCTCCGAAAAGACGCGGCAGGCGCCGGAGGTCATCGGCACGTCGCTCAACAGCATCATGGCGCGCCTGCACTCCATCAAGGCCAAGGGCTATAACGAAGAGGACGCCACGCAGATCAATGACGTGGCGAAGGCGCTGGCGACCATCGATGTGGCGCTGCTGGACAATGAGGGCAACTGGCGTGCCATGTCCGATATCTACACCGACATCGCCGAAAAGTGGGACACGCTGGACAGCAAAACCAAAAGCTACATCGCGACTACGATGGCGGGTACGCGGCAGCAGAATTTCTTCCTCGCCCTGATGAACGATATGGCAAAAGGCGTCGAGGGCGGCAGCCGTGCCTACGAGTTGTACGCGGGCGCGATGAACGCCGCGGGCACGGCTTCTCAGAAATACGCCGTCTGGCAGGAATCGGTGGAAGCGGCGCAGAACCGCCTGACGGCGGCGACGCAGACCTTCTATTCTCTGCTGGACGCGGACTGGATGAAGAGCTTCTACAACGGTGCGGCGAATTTGGTGGAGGTATTCGCAGCGGGAACTGATGCGCTGGGCGGCTGGAACATCATGATCCCCGCGATTTCAGCGGGGCTGATCGGCCTGATCGCGGTCGTTATGAAAGCGATTGCGGCGATCAAGGCGATGCGGGCTGCATTGATGGCAGGCGAAGGGATCGCGGCAGCCATGAGCGGCGGTGCGATTGGCGCGATCATCGCGGCGGTTGCGGCACTGACCACCGTGATTACCATGATTGCAGGCGCGGCAGCCAGCGCACGGGAAATTGAAAAGGTGGATTACAGTTCCACGATTGACACGATGACCAGCTATCGGGACAACATCGACGGACTGGTTACGGAGTAGGAGACGCTGGCGGCGAAGACCGAGCTGAGCAAGGAAGAGCAGCAGCGCGCGGATACGATCATGCAGCAGCTCTCCGAAACCTCACTGACCATGAAGACGGCTCTGGAAGGCGGCGGCGAGGGCTTTGATGCGCTGGGCGAAAAGGCCGCGGCGGCACGCGGCGAGGTGCAGCGCACGGAGCAGGCGATTCGCAGGCTGAACGCGGCGGACGCGCTCCAAAATCTCCGCGATACGGATCATGCCTATTCAAAGGCGGTTCGTGAAGCGCAGGGACAGCAGGAAAAGACCTCTCACTACGGAGAGTTTTCCGATGCCTATAACCAGTACATGGAAGCGCACCCCAGCGGCTATTATAAGCAGGGGTACAGCGGTCCCCATGGCGCGTATGCGATGCGGGATGAGAACTTCTATGTATACGCAAAGAACATGGCGAACGTTCCCATTCCATTCTGGGAAAGCAAAGAGAAAAAGGCCGAGCTGCAGGCCACGCGGGAATTCTGGTCAGGCGTACTGGCGGAGTTGGATGCGATGGCGATTGACGCATCCTCTTCCGTTGAAGAAATCGCTAACAAGGTGCTGGAATTCGATATCGCTGCCGGTTCATATCTGTCTGCCAGCGAATCCAGATTGCAGGAGGCGTGGCAGCCCATCTTTGACGACCTCTACACCGTCATGACGGACGGCACGGATTTTTCGCAGCTGCCGCAGTTCATGCAGGATGCGGCTGTGCAGTATTATGACGCCTATATCGGCGGCATCGATCAGCAGGCCGAGCTGGCGGAAGGCGACATGATGCGCATGGCGGGCGATCTGACCGGCTATGTGGATCAGATGACGGATTTTCTCAATCAGGATACCGACTTTTCCGAGATGATTCATCATTTCGATGAGCTGATGCAGGGGCCTGTCACGCAGGAAAGCGTAGACGAGATGAACGCCATGATTCCCATGATCAACGAGTTTATCACGGCTTACAATGGACTGACCGAAACGACCGACGATGACCTTCCGCTCTTTTCTGAATTCACTTTGGATGGTCTGACGGAAGCCAAGGAAGGGATTGAGGATACCGGCGAGGCGTTGGCGACGCTCAAGACCACCGACATTTACAAGGACATTGCCTTGGCAAAGGAAGAGGCCAACGGCTTTGCGACAGTTCTGTCCAAACTGGGCGACGGCGAGGATCAGTTTCTGAATCTGCACGATGCGGTCATGATGACGGCGCAGGAAATTGCGAACGGTCTGGGCATTACGGACAGCGCGCAGATTGAGAAGATCGGCGAGAAGCTTTTGGAAGGACTGTACGATACCTACCCGGACATCGTTCAATATGTGGATACGGCGACGGGAATGCTGGTGGACGGCTGGCAGGAGGGCGTCGCCAAAGCGACGAATCCATGGGCGGAGATGTTCAAGCAGGCAAAGCTGGCGGACGCACTCAAGCAGGCTAAACGGGATATGGCGTCGCTGGACGCCTCTTCCCTGTGGGATGAACTGCTGAAGCCGGACGGCAAGGGGCTGTACGAGTACGCCGAGGACTGGGCGCGGGAGCTGATTTCCGATGGAACGGAGGAAGAAATCCATGCGCAGGCGGAGGTGTTCGTAAACGCCTTTTTCGAGATGTTCTCCGACATCGACACCACCATCATGGACGGCGAAGGGCGCATCAACGCAGGCATGGAGGGCATCATCGCCATCATGCGCAAGGCCGCGAGTGCCGCAAACACCGAAACCACCAAGATCAGCAGCGCCTACAAATCCCTGCACGCGGATACGCTCGCACGCAATGAAGCGATTGCAGGGCTGACTGACATGGCGGGCTTTGCCCGAAGCGGCGACCAGACAAGCGTGAACAGCACCTTCGAGGCACTGTCTGCCGAAGCCATCAACGCGATTACGGATGCAATGCCTTCGCTCATTGACAAGCTCAACGGCGGCACCGCATCGGCAGAGGACTTTGAACAAGCAATTCTGCAAATTCACGAAGCCGAGGATAAGGCGGGCAAGGATGCATGGAAGGACTATTTTGGCGATACCGCTGCGGGCTTGAAGCAGCAATCCGCGCTGTGGTCGGACGTCATGCGCGGCATTATCGCCGAAGTTTCCGCTGCTGAAGACAAGGAAAGTGCATTTTATCAATCGCTGATTCGGTTGAGCAATGAGGGCGTAGACGTATCCGGCATGCTGGATCAGTACGGTGCGCTGGGCGCAATGCTGCTGGACGGCGCGACCAGCGCGGACAAATTGTATGCCGCGTAGCAGCGGCTGCACAATCTCAACGATTTGCAGGTCGATCTGGAGCACGCGGATGCGCTTTCCTCTGCCGCCAAAGCCATTAACCCGGCGGACGGCAGCTATGACCCACAATCCGTGCTGACCGCTTATGCGCTGCTGGAAGCGGAATATAGCGAACTGACGCAGCTTCAGCGCGGCTCGGCAGAATACATTGCCCGCGCAAAAGAACTGACTGAGCAGACTACGGCATCTGTCTACGAACAGGCGGCGGCTTACGGCGTTGTAACCACCCGTCAGGCGCAGGCGGCACAGGCCGCTGCAGACGGGCAGCGGGAGCGCCGGTTCAAGCGCGTCGAAGAAAACGGATATCAGGGCGGCGTCAGCTATCTGGAGAGCACGGTTCGCAAAGCGGAAGAAGCCGGCGAAGATGTGACTGCAGCATGGAACAATGCTTTGGACGAATTGGACGCTGCGGGGCATCTGGACACCATGTGTCAGATGTTCGGCGATATATCGAACCTTGCCGTCGAGTGCGGCGGCGACGTGGAAGAGATCGTGCGGCGGCTCTATGAAATGCGCGACGCTGCGCAGTCCGTCTCGCTATCCGACATGGCGGAGGAGCTGCGCCGGGAACGCACCGCAAATGCAGCCGAAACGGACAGCTACGACGATCAGGTCGGCGCGCTGCTGAGCGCCTTTGGCGAAGGCGGCACGGAAGGCGTGCTGGCGGCTATGGAAGTATGGAACGGATTCGACGAATCGCTGCAGCAATCCATCGCCGAAACCTATCCCTCGCTGGTGATCGCGCTGGACGACGCCAATCAGGCAACGCAGTCGCTGAAGGAGGGCGTCGGCGAACTGGCGGAGGGCGAAGACGCGCTTTCGGATTCCAGCCAGACGGCGGAAAAGAAGATGGCTGCGCTGGGCACAGAACTGAATGCGGCGAAGAAATCTTCTTCCGCGAAGTATTTCAAGAATACTGCCAAGGCCATCGAAGAACTGAAGCACGGCGCGGTCAGCGTCAGCGACGCATTTGGCACTTACAATAAAGAAGCGGAAACCGCCGTCAAAGCCAACGAGGAATATCAGACAGCTTCCAAAAAGATGGCGGCGGGCACGAAGGTTGCCGCCAGTGAGATCGATACGCTGGCGGAATATCTGGGGAACATCAATCCGCAGATTCTGCTGGCAAACTGGGATCAGGTCGGCCCCATGCTGTCTTCGGCGCTGGCGGAAGGTGAAGACGCTTTCCGTCGACTGAACAAAGCGGCGTTTATCACGATTACCGGGACGTCAGTCGCGGATTTTTCCGCGCTGACAAGTGGACTGATCAGCGTGCAGAATCTGGCGGCGGACGCCGTCGATGCACTGATCGCCACCGGACAATGGACGATGGAAACCATTACGATGCCGCAGGAGGGCGCGCAATGGAATCCGCTGACTGGCGTATGGACGCGCACGCGGATCAACACCAACCAGAATGTACTCCGCTATACCGGCAGCAATCCCCTGAAGGGCGGCAGCAGCGGAAAGAAGAGCTCCGACGGAGGCGGTGGCGGCAAGGGCGGCGGTGGCGGCGGGAGCAGCACCAGCGTATCGCAATCCACCCAAAAGCTGCTGGATAGGATGGACGAGGCGGTAGACGCCGGCGACCATCGCCGCAAGATGGCGCAGCTGGCTCAGCAATACCACGAAGTGCGCGGGGAAATTCAGGGTGTGATCCTGTATCTGGGCAAGGAAAAAGAAATTGTACAGGAAAACTCCACGACGCTGACCGGCTATATTTCGGAGCTGGAAAACCAGATGGCGGCGCAGAGAGCCATCATGAGCAAAAACAAGGAAGGCTCCAAGAAGTACAAGCAGGCCGCTACCGATCTGGAAGCGCTTCAGAAGCTGCACCAGCAGTATTCCGAAACCCTCTTGCAGAACAAAATCGATCTGGAAGAGCTGACTAAGGAAATTAAGGAACAGCAGGATGCGATTCGGGATATGGAAATCGACCTGCGGGATCTGATTCACGACGCCATTCTCGATCGCGAAGCCCTGAACAAGCGGATGCTTGAGGGGCAGATCGACGTTGAGAATGAGCTGATCGACGTGATCACCCGGCGCTACGAGAAGGAAGGCGATCAGCTGATCGCGCTGGCGGAAGCCAAGCGAGACGCGCTGAACGAAGAACTGACGGCGCTGGACGAGCAGCTGGCGGCGCGCAAAAAGCTCAGCGAGGAAGAAGATAAGGCGAAGGAGCTTGCTGAGAAGGAAGCACAGCTTGCCCGGATCAGCGCCGATCCCACCCGCAAAAAGGAAGAGCTCAAGCTGCGGCAGGAGATTGCCGACCTTCGCGAAGAAATGGCATGGGACATCGCCGAGGACGAGGTGGATGCGCAGAAAAAGGCCATTGAATCGCAGATCGAAAGTCTGGACGATTACATTGAGTACGTCGAGAACTACTATGAGGAGCTGCTCAATAATCCCCGGAAACTGATTGAAGAGCTGAAGGAGCTGCTGTCCCAATCCGATGCGGAGATCATCGACTGGCTGACAAAGAATCATGAGGATTACGAGACGGCGACGGACGCGACCCGCGAAAACATGCGCCGCGGCTGGCAGGAGATGCTGGACGATATGCGCGGGCACACCACCACCTACTGGAAAGAAGTCGAAGAAATCATCGCCGGCGGAGATGACGCCATCATCCAGTTTCTGAAGGACAACTGTCAGGACTACAAGGAAGCCGGAAAGCTGCAGGCGGAAGCCTATGTGGACGAATGGAAGAAAAAGCTGGAGGACCTGCGAAATGCCTACAAACAGGTAAGCGGCGATATCAAGGCATACGACTACACGCCCACGGCCTCCGCGAAAAACAACGGTTCCAGCAGCAAGGGCAGTTCCAGCAGCAAAAAGACAACCAAGGTCACCAAGTATCAGGCGACTTATCCGACCATTGGCAGTAAACGCGGCGGAACCTTGAAGGGGTACGCGTCCCCGGAGGAGGCTGAAAAGGCGGCGCGAAGCAAAATCAATTCCATCTGCCGCGAACTGAGCGGCAGCAGCTCCAGCATGATCGGCGAGTGGGCGCGAACCTTCTATTCCAAAATCAAGGTGACGGCTTACGCCAAGGGCGGTTTGAATCAGGCGACCGGACTTGCGTGGCTGGACGGCACAAAGACCAGACCGGAGCGCGTACTGTCACCCTATCAGACGGAATTGTTCGAAGATTTGCTGAAGACGCTGCACGCCATCCGCACGGTGCAGGTGCCGCAGGCGGTTGTTCGTCCCCAGCTTCCTGAGACGGTGCAGAATCAGCCGCTGACCATTGAATCCATCACGGTGAACGTGGAACGGCTGGAGAAAGAAGCGGACTACGACGCCATGGCGGAACGCGTCGGCGAGAAGATCATGGAACGAGCCATGCGCGGCATGGCTGTCGGTGGGCTGCGGCTGGGATAATTCCAAGCCGCAGTCTTTTCAGAAAGGAACGATATGGACGGATTCAGTTTTCATGGAACGCACTGTTCGGCGCTGGGCTGCTACTACCGGCCGAACGCCAAATCCCGCGGCGATGAGATGGAAAGCTATGATATTGCTGACATTCAGATGAACAGCCGGGAGGGCGGCTATTATATCGGCACGTGGGTACTGCCCCGTGAGTTCGAACTGGACTGCTATTTCGAAGAAATCACGGAAGCGCAGTTGGAACAAATCTACCGCTGGCTTAAACGAGATACGCAGGGCGAATAGATCTTTGACCATAAGCCCTACACAATCTACGACGCTGTAGTCGGCAAGCGGATTCAGATTACGCTGTACGATCATACGGACAGTGCGGGCATACTTCGATATTCTGGGACTTTCACTGCCAACTTCGTTTGCTATGAGCCATTTGCGCGGATAAAACTGAAGAGTGACGACGGTTCCTGCGACGCGCGGACGCTGGCGAAAACGGGACTTCTGCCTGCGGCAATGACGCCTGCACCGCCCAGCGTAAGCAGCACGAGCTTTCTGCTCTACAATCCGGGAACAGAACGGGCGCACACGGTATTCCGAATTGCCGGAAATGTGGGCGACGGAATGCTGATCCGCAATCTCACCACCGGTCAGCGGTGCAAGATCGTAAATCTGACGGATGAAGGCCTTCTGCCCGGCGGGCATCTGGAGCTGGACAGCAGGATGGGCCAAACGCGCATTGCACTGGGCGACAGCCACGAACTGGCCTTTGCCATGCACGATGAAGGATACATTGAGTTGGCTCCCTGTACTCCGTTTGAGCGAAGCATTGCGATCAGTCACACGGAGGACAGCAATATCATCACGTCGGATGGGCCCTTTCTGCCGTACATGGCGGGACAATTTCTGTACCTGGACGGCTGGAAGAAGATTCGCCAGATCACGGACGCACATTCGGCGATTCTGTCCGACAAGGTGGCAAGCAGCGGCACGACCTCCACGCCCATTGTGACGATGAATGAAATCGAGATCGGCGGAGAGAATCTGTCGCTGACTATGTTTGAAGTGGACTATACCCCGCGCGTGCGGTGAAGGGAGTGAAGCGTATGCCGGAGAGAATGACAATCTGCGACATGAACCGCAATAGGGTCTGCGAGCTGTACGATTCCGAGCTTCAGCACGAGGGGCAGGCATACGATGTGACGCTGACTACAGAAATCTCCGGCTGGAAGGAATAGAGCTTCACATTGCCGCAGATGGTGAACGGCGCGCGCAATTTCCGCTGGAACTACATCCGCAGCGGTTATCTCATCTGCCTGACGCGGGACGGCAAGAGTGATTGGTTTCTGCTTAGCACACCGAAGCGCTCGCACAAGGGCCTGGGCGTGACGGCGACGATCACCTGCCAGCACGTCTGTGCGCAGCTCAACAAAAAGAATCTCTATCTTACCTTTGACGATGAAAATGGAATCGGCACGGCGGAATATCTGCTCCGGCAGGTTTTGGAGAACACCGGCTGGCAGCTTGGTTACTGTGAAATCTTCTATGAGCAGGATGGGAAAACCGAAAAGGTGCGATCCCTTTCTTCCGATGGCAAGCGCGGCGCGTACCTGCTGATTTCGGATATCTGTGCACTGTTCGATGCGCGGCCGGTATTCGACGGCGACAGCCGCACCGTCAGCGTCTATTCCCTGAATCGCCATGAAGACCTGCTGGAGCTGAACTTCGGCAAGAACCTGAACGGCGTCGACCGCAAGGAGGACGCTGAAAACATCGTGACGCGCCTCTATGTGGAGGGCGATTACGGCGACGACGGCTATGTGGGCATTGAGGACGTCAATCCTACAGGGCTTCCGTTTTTGCTGGACTTTTCCTATTTCCGGGAGCTGGGCGTTTTCACTGCCGAGCACGAGCAGGCGCTGGACGATTATCTGCGGGATATTCAGGCTGCCAAGGCGGGAAGCAGTGATTATTCCAAAGAGCTGATTCAACTGGACAATCAGCTGAACGAGTTTTGGGGGCAAATTGATTATGTGCTGTATGTGCTGGATCATGGTGCGATCGCGAAGACGATCTGCGGCGGCGCTGCGACGGAAGAGCACACCGTAATCACAGAGACCGACGCGCTGACCGTGCTGATGAAGGACGGCACGCACCATACGCAGACGGGAAACACCTTCCCCAACGATGCGGAATATGCGATCAAGTTCATCAAGAAGGCCAGCGGCAGAATCGGCGGCAAGGAAGTCGCCATCGAAGCCAAGGAGAGCAGCATTGCGAGCCTGCAAAAGCAGCTGGATAAAACGACGGATGAAGCCAAGCGGCAGGGCTTGCAGGAGCAGATCACCGCGCTGGAAGTGGGCATTCAGAGCATTTATCAGGATGACGGCGGCGAGGAAGGGCTCTATACGCTAATGCGAAAAGCCGTATAGCTGGTGATTCAGCGGACAGAAATCGAGAAAAGCTACCTTTCCTCCATGGACAGCCAGCAGGAAATCGAAAAACGCTTTGCCAAAGCCATGGGCGATATGCTGATCGACGGCTACTGGAGCAATACCGCCTATGCGCCCGGACAGGAGGAATTGCTGTATTACGAGGCGCTGGGCGTGATGGAGCGGCTGGCAAAGCCAACGGTGACCTATACGGTGGACGTTCAAAACCTATCGGGCGTCAGCGGCTACGAACAGGAGCGCTTCACGCTTGACACGGCGCTGCACATCTGGGATGAGGCGCTGGAATAGAACGACTACGCTTATATCACCAAGCTGGTCGAAAATCTGGATGCGCCCGAAAAGGACAGCATCACCATCAGCAACGATCTGACCAGCATCGGCGGCGTATCGCTGGACAGCATTATCAGCCGGATCACCGGTATTGCGGAAATCGTTCACAAGAGCAAATCGCTGTACGACCGAAGCAAGGCCATTGCTGAGGATGGTTCCATTCCCGCCAAACGGCTGGAGGGCATGATCGACGTACTGAAAACCCGGCTCTCTTCCTCCGTTTCCAACTGGTACACCGACGATCAGGGCAATCTGATTCTGGAATCCGTCAACGGCAAAAGCGCCATGCAGCTGTGCGGCGAGGGCTTCATGATCGCCAATACAAAGACAGATGACGGCAAATGGGACTGGCGCACGTTCGGCACGGGCGAAGGCTTTACCGCCGACCTGATCATTGCCGGTTTTCTTTCTGCTGATCGAATTCAGGCAGGAACGATCACGGCGAACAAGCTGGCGGCGGATGTCGGGCAATCGCTGGATCTGTCCAGCAACACGTCGATTCGCATGACGGTTGAGAACGTCGTATCGAAGGAAATCGAAGAGCAGATCGGCTACCGGGTAGAAATCAGCACGGACGCCGGTGAGGTGCTTTCGGATTATGTGAAGAAGACGACGCTGCGCGCCCGCGTTTATTGTGGCAGCAAGGAAGTTACGAACGACATTGCCGCCAGCCGGTTTCACTGGAAGCGAACCAGCGTGGACGCTACGGCAGACGCCCTCTGGGATTCCGCCCATGCAGGCGTAAAGCAATTCCAGCTGACGAACGCCGACGTGTTCTTCAGCGCGACCTACACATGCGAAATTTCGGACGTATAATTCATTCCATATTCCAAACACCAGCAGAATATTGGCAGTAGATTAGCAGATAAACGGCATAAAACGTCTGCTTTCAACGATGAGAAGGAGGAATCATCATGGCGATCATCGCAACCGGCTCCAAGACGATCATTGATCTTTCGGATGGCAAATCGTAGTCTGCTTATCTGGGCGCAAATCAGCCCCGCACGCAGATCTACGATGTAAACACAGGAAACTATGCGCCCGACTGGACGAGCGCGGCAGGCAAACTCATCATCACGCCCGTAGTTTACGCCAATCAGACGGCGATTGCGCTGACGGACAACGCGATCACGATAACATGGAAGCGCCGGGAGGGCTCGGCTGCCGAAACAGCGCTGATTTCGGGCGAAACCGTAAGCGGCAATGTGCTGACAATCAGCGCCAACAAGCTGGCCGACGTGAGCAGTGGGTTGCTGAGCTATATCGCCTACATCTCCTATCTGGATCCCGACAACGGGCTGACCACCAACGCCACGGCGGACATTTCCTTTGCCCTGGTCAAGACGGGTGAAAACGCGAAATCTGCATGGATCAGCGGCGCGCAGGTATTCAAATACGGCGCGGACGGCGCGGTATCGCCCGCGCAGATCACGCTGACAGCCAATGTGCAGAACATCGTACTGAACAAATGGCAGTACAGGAATGCCTCTGATGTGTGGCAGGATTATCCCACGACTGGCGATAACGCGACGATCACCGGCACTTCGCTGATCGTCAAGCCCACGCACGGCATCTGGGTCGGCGACTGTGCAACGCTGCGCATCGTAACCAACGATGCAAATATCAGCGACGTTATCAGTATTTATAAGGTATCCGACGGTGCGACCGGCGGTGCAGGTGCTGACGGCCAACCGGCTTCTATCGCTTTCCTGAGCAATGAAAACATCACCTTTACCGCCAATGCCTCTGGGCAGGCGAACGCCTCCACCGTTATTTGCAATGTAGTAGCCTACAGCGGTACGAAGAAGGTTACGCCCTCCGTGGGCGAGATCAGCGGTATGCCCACAGGCATGACAGTAACCAAGGGCAGCGCCTCCACAAACGAAATCCCGCTGACCATTGCAGTCGCGGCGAATGCCACGCTGGGCAGCACGGCGCAGCAATCCGGGCGCTTGGCTGTTCCGATCACATCGCCCGTTTCTACAACGCTCTGCATCAACTGGTCAAAGGTCAATTCTGGCGCGGACGGCGCAGCGGGTGCGAATGCCATTGTCTTCTCTCTGTATGCGCCTCAGGGTACGGTGTTCATGAACGGCAGCGGCACGCTGCTTTTGCAAACCTCCGCCTATGACGGCTCTTCGCCAATCACCTCGGGCGCGACCTATGAATGGGCCAAATACAGCGGCGGCAGCTGGCAGACGATCTCCGGCGAAACGGCGTCTTCCCTATCTGTTGATGGTGCGGACGTAGCCGGGCAGGCCAGCTATCGCTGCCGGATGACTTACAATGGGAAGACTTATCAGGACGTCATCAGTCTGATCGACAAGACGGACAATTATCAGGCGGACATCGACAGCACAGCGGGCGATGTGTTCAAAAACGGAATCGGTTCTACCTTTCTGATTTGCCGCCTTTGGCAGAACGGGAAAGAAGTGGATGCATTGAAGTCTACAACCTATTCTATATCCGCACCGTCCGCGCCTTCGACCGGTACATTTTACTACAAAGCAGCGGCCAACAGTCATGCCACCACGCTGATGCGCTATTCCGGCAGCGCGTGGACAGATGTTTCCAGCAGTGCGGAATATGGGCATACGAAGAAGTACACCTGGTATCGCCGGGACAAGAATGGCGAGCCTCTGGATAATGGCGCAGCCTTTGCTACCGGCAAGGTCATTTCCATCAGCGGCGACGATGTAGACGTCAAGACGGTGTTCGTGTGTGAGGTGGAATGATGATTGCACAGGCACAGATCACGATTGCGGATTTGAACGATCCCATTCAGCAGGGAGAAGCTCCGGCTTCTCCCGTGCCGGGGATGCTGTGGCTGGACACGTCTTCCATTCCCAATCTCCTCAGACGCTGGGACGGAACGAATTGGGTGGAGTGCAGCGCGGACGTGGATTTATCCGAGTATTACACAAAATCCGAAACCAACACGCTTTTCGAGCAGACCAATAACGCTATTGCCCTGAAAGCCGACAGCGCGACGGTCTCTTCGCTGGGTGAACGTTTGGATGCGGCGGAACAGAAGGTTACTCCAGAAGCCATCGCCTCAGCAGTGACTTCGTCTGCCATGTATGCCTATGAAAAATACGCTGGCCGCAATTACTGCCTGAATTCGAGCAATGTTCACACCTTTGTTGATAACAAATACCGGCATGACAACGGTGAAACATCGAATTACACCGGATGGCGGCTCAGCGTGGCAAACGATCTGTTTGCGCACAGCAACAGCGCATCCAATATCCGCATCTCATTTGATATCAAACGCACCAATATCGACGCCACTTCGGCTTCTACAGCCAATGTCTATTCAGGCGTCTGGATAAATTATCGCTATATAGACGCCAACGGCAACTCCATGACTGCCGGACGCGGCTGGTATCTTCGTACAACAGATACCAGCTTTGCCGCAACAGACGAAGACTGGATAAGGCTGAAATTAGGACCATTAAACCTATCCAGTTTCAATCCCACAAGCATTGCAAATTTCACCATAGGAACCAGCGGCGCCAACGGTACAACCGGCACAGTGCAATTCCGGAATATCAAGCTTGAAGTACTGGACAACTGGACAGATTGGAGCGCTGCGCCGGAGGATATCTATGGACTGGCCAATCGCGTCTCCAACGCGGAATCGAGAATCACCCAGAATGCCAACAGCATTGCTCTCAAAGTCAGTACCTCAACGTATGACTCTGAAAAAATCTATCGAGGTATTACCGCCCCCAGTAGTCCATTGTATATAAACATGTTATGGTTGGATACATCCGTTACTCCCAATCTACTTAAACGCTATGATGGAAGCAATTGGATTGCTGCAGGCGCCCAGGAAGTAAAGTCTTCTGGCGTCTACATCGGAAATAATAATGTTTCGATTACAACAGAAAACTTCCTGCTTCAGCTGCTTGATCCCGCCAATAACGAAAACGTGCTGATGGAAATGAGTGCTAATGGCAACGTAGGTTTTAACCAGCTATATGCAGGTGAAGTAATCTCAGGTTCCGTAGCCGCAGCTTACGATGGGCCGACCGTGTTATATGTAAACACAATCTTTTTCGGTACCAGCGATACCTTTTTCCGCTCTCTGGGAGATGCTGTAAAAGCAGTCAATAATCGATTTCTGCGGAAAGATGTTATCATCTATTTGCCAAGTGACCTAAATGGGCTATATGAACCGGCAGGTACTCAGATTCAGGGCATTACCGGGCCCGGAAAACTAACGATCTATGGGTATACCAGCTGCCGCTTAAACAGCTATATTTCAGTATCCGGCTGTTCAGCATGTATCTGCTTTCAGAATGTTTTTCTACGTGAAATTCGTACGCTCAATGGTTCAAACCGAAATCCCTATCTGATAGAATTACAGATGAATCATTACGTAGAACTGAACAACTGCATTCTGGATGCGAACAACGTAACCTACGATTCCGTATACTGCAAAACCACCCATACTTACCTTTATAACTGCGGTTTGTATAACGCTTTGCAGGGACTGGAAGTCTACATGGGATGGGCATTTGTGCAGCTTTGCAAGGGTTCATGCTCTTGGTCTATGATCTCTTATGCTGGGTACATTATTTGCAGCGGCACCGTTCCCGGAGGTTCCCGAGGTACCGGAAACAATGGGCAGCTGTATGACGCCGGCGTTTCTGTAGACTATGGTTCATCCATTTCTGTAACCACTCCGGATGATACAGCCTTGCTTTATGCCACCACTACCCGTTCTTATCAAGGCGGCTGGCGCAGCGACACCCAGGACGTCATTCAGGGCGTCTACTCTGATAGCGGCTACAACTCATCACTCTCTTGGAACTACGGTTGTATGTGGTTTGAAAAACTACAGTATCTTTTATCCGGCACAACGATCAAGTCGGCAACACTTACACTATCTCGTAAGGCCGGCAGCGGCTCCGGCAGCACGAAAACACTATATCTATGCGCTATTACCAACACATCTCCCAGCGGCTATCCCACTATCGCAGTGAACTATGGTGCGATTGGCAGCATTGGGCGTGGGGAAACAGCAACTTTTTCCATTCCAGTAGCTGCGGTGCAGGGACTGGCCAGCGGCCTCTATGGTGGGCTATGTCTGTATGAAAGCCCCTATAACTTCGGTCTCTCCAGCTATTCTAAGTGCTATATGCGCATGAGCGGCGCAGACGCTAATCAACAGCCCTATCTGCAAGTAGTTTATAGCGGCGGCGATGCTGTCGGCTAAGAAGGAGGTTAAAAATTGCAAATCATTATTCCCCTATAGGAGCGAGTGCGTACAGTCATTCGCTCCTCTTTTGTTGTAGCCAAAAGGCTCACGGAAAACCAGTATGCCTTGTCTGGTGACAATTTTCAAATGACAAGCGTAACAGCCGATCAGGTGCTCATCTTGCCGGATACCGTAGAAGTATCCGAGGGGCAAACGGTCACAGCCGAAATGAGAATGCAGGCACTGCCATTCGAGGGCTTTATTTCCATCAACGCAGAGGAAGCCTTACCCAATCTGCTGGGCCTACTGCTGCGTTCTGCCGTAGCAGACGGCAGGTTTACAGACGAAGAACTTCTTTCAGTACAACCTGCATTAGAAGGACGCGTCTGGCGTATAGGCCTTCCCGTACAAATCGGGGACGTGTATTCACATGCCGGTTTTCTTTGGTGCTGCATTTAGGCGCACACAACACAAGCCGGTTGGGAACCAGACAAGGTGCCCACGCTATGGCGCAAGGTAGAAATCATCCATGAAGATAAAAAGCGTATCTGGCAAGCAGATGTGGATTACATTTTGAATGACGTCGTTTTCTATCCTGATGAAAACGGCACAGCATATGTCTGCATTACAGCACACACGTCAAAAAGCAATTGGGAACCGCCCAATGCCGCGGCGCTGTGGGCAAAGAAGAATGACTAATTATCAAAGGGAGGCAATGATACTGAACTGGCAATCCATATTGGACACGTTTACGAAATACTGGGTACAGCAGCTTTGTGCCCTGATTCTTTGCCTGATCAGCTGGTAGTACCACAAGCGATTCAAGCAGTATGTACAGGATCAAAAATCGCTGAAGCTGGCGATGATGGCACTGCTGCGCGACAGATTTTACCAGGAGTACAAGCGGCATATCCGCAACGGCTTCTATCCCATTCGTGATCGAGAGGTCATGCGGGATATCTACGAACAATATCATGCCCTGGGCGGAAACGGCGTCATTACCCATCTGAAAGAAGAACTGGATGAACTTCCAACCTATCCGCCCGGTCAACAGTGAGAGAAGCGGCACGCAATCCTTACAAGGATTGCGTGCCGCTTTTCTTGTTATTTGGGCTGAACGTACTCTCTTTGTGGGATGTCCAATTCGTCACGGAGCCATTCCATATACTCAACGAAGCGTTTGCATGGGCAGCCGGTCTGACAGTTTCGGATTTTTTCGCAGGATTCGTTACAAATGTCATGCTCTAATTCTGCCAAAAACGCTTCCGCGCTTTTGAAGATACGCATTCTATTTCCCGCAACCACCCATGTGTATGAAAGAGAATCTCGAAAAAGCCGTATCTTCTCTTTTTGATACTGCAGCACAGGTTCATCAGGAAGGGTCCTTGGAGCCATATGATATCCCGCAAGAGCCTGATCCACACTGATATCCATTTCGCAAAAAAGTCTCAGAATGGCTTCCGCCGTACGAACACTGGCTGCGCCAGCATGCAGCCGTTTCTCTGTTCGATTAAAATCCGTCCTCCGAATCTTTAACTTTCTTGCGCACTCGCTTCTGTTTCCCGAAAAGACAACCTTCAGCGTATAATCAAACAGATATGCTGTGATCGTCATCATTCGCACCTCCAAGCCTTGGTATTTTGCGAACACATTTTAGCAAATTCCCTTTTTTCTGCCTATTTCGCAAATCGTTTTGCGAATGCGCAAAACACATTTGCGAAATGTTGCATTCGGCTGGAATGTGCTATGCTTTAGAAAACGAACAAGAAAGCGGGATGAAGCATGATAGAAGCAACCTTTACGCTTGCACAAAAGGCCGCGTTACGGATCAAACCAGTTCACAGCATTAAGCCCTCTTCTTTTGGGCTATTGGAGTTTTTGCAGGGGATCATCTATGACCATATCTGCAAGGAATACGCGCTTGAAGTAAGCTGGGAAGATTTTTCTACTTATCATCAGGCAGCAACACAGGATCAAACAAAACGAATCCAAACGGCTACCCTTTTTGATGAAACAAACCGGCAGCCTCGGCAATGGGCAATGAAGCTGACTTATCGAGATTCTTTTATTCGCCGTCGCAAATGGCAGCTGCATATTGGCATAGATCTGCAAGGTGAAGCAACTGCCATGGTCTACTATTTGCTGATGTACTGCGATCATATGGCCGGCTCATTCTCAACACTCAAGTCGCCAATTATTGCCCCCTCTTCACTCTTGTCAGCACTCAATCACAATCCGAGAATTTTGTGCTGTAGCGGTTCATTCCAATTGCCGCCTGAAGCCGTTGCCATCAATGAGCATAATCTTCAGGAAGTATTGTCTGTTATATGCGATTCTGCCCGTGAGCTTCCGGTTATCTTAATTACCTGTCCTGATCTCATCAGTCCCGCTGCGGCAGAAGAGATGTTGTTGGGCAATGCCATCGTTTGCTGGCTGGATGATATAAATCTTCTGGACGCTATAAATAAAGAGATCTCTCCACAGGTATACGTGGAATGGGATTCTGTTCAGATCTTACTTCCGCAGATGGCCGAGCAATCGCAACACCTTTGCTTCAGTGTTGCAGAAATCTCACGTCTTGGCAGTAACAAAATCCTGTCGCTGCTCCGTCAGGCTTACTGCGAGAGCTTACGCGGGGACGACCGCCGTTCTTTTGTTACCGTAGATGATATCTTCCGGCAGCGGGATAGACAATTGGCACGCAGGCTGCAGACTCGTTTGACCGACACAGTTGCCGAATGTAACCGTCTGCGTTCGGATACTGATACGCTGAGGGCAGAAAACAATCAACTTCACCAGCAAAACAAAGAATTGTCCGTCAAAGCTCATAATCAAGAGATTTCAAGCTATGAAGCACTTTTAAGCGAAGCAATGGGACAATATGATCGCTTGCGTGATGGCATCTTAGCCTTGACCCAACGGTTATATGGTTCTCTCGGACAAGACTTTGTTCCTGAAAACAAAGGCGAAGCATGCCTTTGCGATCTGGAACACGCGATATTTGTTAATATGAACACAAAACAGACAAGAAAATGAACTGTTTATTTCTTTAATCTACTGCACGAAGGAGGCGATCTATGCTAAGCTCATTTTGAAGGCAGTATGCCAGGAGCCGTTCAAAAACAGTAAAATCAATCCGTGCGCTATCCCGTGAAAGGGCCTGTTTAATATCCTCAACAGTACACTCCAGCGTATTCGCCATCATGATATAATCGGAACAAAAGTAGTCATCCAATGCTGCACGAAAGAAGCGGCGCATAATTCCGGAAGGCGGGTTTGCCATAAACGGTCACCTCTGCTTTTTCTTTATTGTACGATGCATTTAGAAAAAGCATAAGATGCAAGGTTGTTCGCTTCTGAAACAAGATGGTGCCAATTATCCTCTACACTTAATACAAATTTGTATAAGGATAGTAGCAACACAAAAAAGAGAAATCGTGCTACTCTAAACACCATGGCCCCACTTTTGAAAGCACCGAATCGCTATTCTCAAAACCATGTGATCGCATTATAACACAAAAGAGGTGCTACTTCACAATAACAATTGAAAAGCAAAAGGAAGATCCCCAAAAGGCCTAACCGCACCTTCTTATTCTCTAATATGTTTCCCATTAGGCAATCAGCAGCACTTGGATTAATATCCCTGTTTAAAATGCCAATCCACTGCAAATACTCGCCATATGCTCCACGCGCATAACACGATGTTTCATTTTATTCTATAATAATTGTTATCAGTTAACAACGATCAGAGGTGTGTTATGCGTCAGAACCGTTCTCTTGGCACTCGAAACGTCATTGGTCATAACATCACCCGTATCCGTCAGGCACAAAAGATTAGTCAAGCTGAATTATTACTCCGGCTTCAGTTGCAAGGCGTTGATCTGAGTCAAACCAAGCTTTCACGTATAGAGGGCCAACGCGTGGTAGTAACGGATCGCGACTTCATTGCATTAGCAGAAGCATTAAACGTAACGTTAGATGAGCTCACGCGGACTGATTCTTAACCCATTTGCTAACAGATGCAAAACATAGGAGCGAAAGGGAAATGCATATGAACGAATCAAAAGAGGCGTTCCTAGAAGATATCTATTGCCGCTATGCTCATAAACTGGAAAACATATGTCTACAGTATACCAGCTATCGGCCAGAGTATCGGGATATCGTAGATGACAGCATACAGAAAACTTTTGAAACAGCCACCCGACAGTATAAGGAACTGCAGCATAGTCCTTATCTGGAAGGGTGGCTTTGCAAAACCTGTATGAATCGCCTGAGAACAGAGCTACAAACATATCGACGGCGGAAAAAACGTCAGATTTCTTTCGAGGCCATTGAAAACTTCCAGTTGTCTTCAGACCAGCTTCAACAGGCTGTAGATGATGCTATAAATCGTATCAACAATCGCGACTTAATCCAGCGGATCTTTTCAGCGCTAAATAAGCGTGAACACGATATTGCTTTTCGATATTTTATCCAAGGTGAATCGGTCTCTGAAATTGCACAACTTAATCACGTTAGCATCGGCGCAGTTAAAGCCGTCATCGCCCGATTTCGCGCTAAGGCCAGAAAAATTGCTAACGAGAATTTTTACTTATTCATTATTTATTCCGTATCTTTTTCAACTCTTATGCGCTTAAAAAAGTGAGGAGGGGAGAAAAATGCATGATAGCTCCATGGCACACAGCCAAATTCAAAATGAGGCTATCCATCGCTCTATTCGCGAAGGCAAAACAACCGTACAAGAGTTGCATGCCGTCTTACTTGAGGAAATAACTCAAGAACTTAATCAGCCTATAAAGGAGGTAGATATAGCCTATATAAATGCATGCGAGGTTTTTCTGGACGAAATCAATCGGAATCGGTCAGCATCTGTCTCCACGCATTACGAACACAACCTACAAGCTATTCATCGAAAGATCCGGCCATTTTCTATTATGCAAAATGGCCGAAGGCGTTTGGTAACAGCTCTATGTCTTGTCTTGGTTATTCTAACTACCAGCCTCTTAACTCCTGGTTTTAGAATTATTTCACACCAGACCGAAGATGAAGGGCAGTATATCATGCAGGGAATTGAAACTCCCGCTGGCTTTGTGAGTATTGCAGAAGCAGGTCCTGCCATAGATCGAATTGGTACGTATACCGTAACAGAATGGCAAGCCGTTGTTCAACTGATGGGGGGAACACCTGTTGTACCTCAGTGGATGCCAACCGGCTGGTCTATTCTGGATTACAACATCACTCTGACTTCTACCTCATCCAGCTTGGTCATTGCATATTGTGGCGAGCGCACAACCGAACGCATAGTTTTCCAATCCACCACCTACTTCGATCCAACCGTACTACATCGCTATGTTGAACAAAATGGAACTGGAACCATGTCAACATTGGCAAATGGGACAAGTATCTACATTGCCAGTAATACCAGTCGCCTTTCTGCTGTTTGGAATGATGCGTCTTCCATTTTCATGTTGTCAGGTGATATAGACCAAGCAGAACTCATTCACATTATTACTTCAGTTGAATAACGAAAAGGAGAGTTATCTATGATGAAACGCACCCTGATTCTGTTTATAACCATATGCCTTATGTGTGCTTCTTGCATTCCTGCATTTGCTGCAGTTAAAGATGACGCATCGATTCAAGCCGATGCCATTATTGCAACAGCAAATGTCAGTCTCAACAACTCAGCTGTTGCTACGCTTAGCGTGACGGTCTATGAAAAAGCATCAGCCATTCGTGTATCAAGCTGCAAGTTGCAAAGAAAAGAGGGAAAAGTCTGGGTTGATAAAGGTGATCTTCCCGTTCCGAGTGATGTAGCCCAGGGCATGTATATCTATGCCGCTACTATTGATTACTCTAGCTATTGCAAAAATGGCACTTACCGTATCATTGCTACTTTTGATATTGATGGCTATACCAAAGCGTATGCCTCTAACGCTGCATCCTACTAATTTCAAAATTCCGGGGCTGTCATGGTAACCAATCTGCCATGGCAGCCCCAGTTTGTCGCAATATACACGTTGGCTAAACAGAAAGCATAAAAAATATCCCTGCACAACAAGCTTGGCCGCTGCCATCCCGAAAGGGATGATGTTCTGCAAGGATGATTTTATTATAGCACAGTTTCTCCAGCGTGTAAAGCACTATCCTGTCTTTATACAAAAGGAGAAAGCCACATATGGAAGAATTCGTTCGAAAAATTCTGAGTCATTATCCAGCCTTCACAGCAGAAAAGAAAATGTATGAGCATTGGCTTGCCATACGTGAAAACCCTGAAGCCCGTGAAGCACTTATCGTAGTAGATATGAAAGTCGCAATGATACAAAGCTGGTTCAATCTTCTTAATGCAGATGAGCGTTTTGTTATTGAAAAGCATCTGATTGAAGAACTGGAATGGCCCCGCGTTTCCTTCTCTTTTACTGAGCTCTGGAAGGGTGAGTTTAGCCGTACAGAGCGCACATTGGTTGCCTATCAGGCAAGCGGTCTAAACAAAATTGTCCGCTTCTGTGAAGATCATCGCAGCATTGTCATGGCACTCTTTGCAGACCTCTGGGATGAAAAATTTCTCCAGCAATAAATCCTGCACCGCGGCCGTCCGAAAGGGCGGTCGTTTTACTTTATGAAAGCGTTGCTTAAAATTTGCCAGGAATCTGCAAGAACTCTTCAATTTTCAAAATGCTTTTTTTGCTCTACCATATAAGTGTCCCAAGGGGAAAGCCCCGTAGGACAAAACGAAGAGAGAGGGTGATTCCATTGATGGTCTTCCGGCATGCATGAAGTGCAGACAAGCTTGGCCGCTGCTATCCCAAAGGGGATGGTTGTTCTGCAAGGCTTCATGGCATGCAACAGCGCTGAGCGCTTTCATTAGGTTCATATTCCCCACTAACTGCTACTACCCCAACAAAAAAAGAAGGGCAGCACGCAGATGTGTTTCGTGCGCCCAAAATCGAAAGGAGAATTTCAACATGAAGAAGTCTTTCATTAAGCGCCTTGTTGCGCTGGCTCTGGTTATCGTTTCTGTTTTCTCTGTTTCCGCAGTCGCTTTTGCCGCAGCTAGTTTCTCTGGCAAGGTTGACACCAGCCACGGTGCTACTCCCGGTGGTTCTGTGAATTACTACTCCGGCTACAACTCTACTGCTTCCAATAGCGGTCTTGCGAGGAAGGGCTCTCTGTCTAACGGTACCAACATCACTGTTACCGACGTCAATGCGCACTGGTATAGCTTCCAGAAGAATGGCACCACTTACTATGTGATGCGCCAGTATGTGAATGTCAATGGCCGTGAAGAGGAAATTCGCTACGGTACGACTGAACTTAATCTGGGTTCTTCCGGTCGCTATGTAACTACTCTTCAGAAGGATCTGAAGGCTCTTGGCTATGATCCCAAGGGCGTTGATGGTAAGTTTGGCGATGACACCCGCAAGGCGCTGTACGCATTCCAAGCGGATGCGAAAGTGAAAGTCGATGGTCGCTGCGGCCCCGCTACTCGTCGCGCTCTTTACGACGCCATCAAGTAATCCAGCCTAAGACTGGGGAGGCGAAAGCCTCCCCAGTTCCTTATCCATTTGTTCCAATACCCTTGTAATACTCTATTATATCGCCTGTTTCTGAATCCAGTTCGACAGTATACATCTTGTCCCCGTTGTCAAGCAGCAAGCGTATTCTCCATACATATTGATCCGGATCGGCAACATCGAACTCATATAGCACATCACAGTTATCCAACTCATCCTGCGAAACACGCCACTTGCTTGCCACTGCTTCTTTAGCAATGCGCAGAGCTTCGTCGAATTCAATGTCGCTTATTCCAGGTACACCGTGATAGTAGTCTGAGCGCTCATATCCTGCTTCTCGATACAGTCTATCATATTCTGCTTGCTGTTCAAAACTCATATGGTTTTCGCCACCAGCGTCATTGATTATAGTGCGAGTCGCAATTCGGAGTTGAGCAAAACAATTCATTTCATATGGCCCCCAAATCTCATTATCTTTCCAATATATCTGGCTCTCCTGCTTGGGGTAGATAGAATCAAATTCCCACTCAGTCTTTTTAACACAGCTACTTGCTTGCGAATAGAAAACAGTATATGTACCAACTTTGCGTGAATTGATAGTGTTAGACTTAAATTCGATCTCCCACCCATCGCTTACCGAAATAACAGTCGTATCAAAGAAGCGCAGGGCATTATCAGTTAGCTTATATTCTTCTTTCAACGCCTTCTTCGCTGCCTCAATTAGATTATCTGGAACAATCGGTTCGACCACAACATTGGCTTCCTCTTCTATATCTGACTGCGGCGGAATATATACTTGATTTACATAGTGTGCACAAAGGTTAACTGTTTTAGTCTTAGAAGAAAACTCTACTGCATAATATTCGGGACCATTCGGATTATGGAACTCGATGATATACAGTTTTTCATTCACCCCATCAATTCTGAACAATGTTTGCTCAATATGGAAATTAGACAGAATATCTTCCCCAATTCCATAGGTTTCTTCAATGTACACTCTGGCAAAAGATATCGCCTCTTCTACTGAAAGGTCGCTTTCCTCAGGAAGCACATTGATCGGATTGTCCCCATATGGATACCCATATTCCAGATATTCCTGATCGAGTTCAGCTTTATCTTGAAGAGTCCATGTATCATAGGCTCCGAGCGTTAGTTCCAGCTCACTTTTTCTTGCCTGAATCCGTTGTTCAAACGTCGCTAAACCATCAATTAGTTCAGCATCCCACTTTTCAGCATACCAACCCTTTGCTTCAGACGCAGAGGTATCTGCTGTATCGTACTCCCATTCGACGGCGATAACTTTCTGCGTAACAGCATTTATTTTCACACGATAGCAGCCAATTCGATCTCTATGGACATTTGGCGTATACAACACCGACCAGTAGGAATTTGATGCACCATCTTTGTCCTCAACAAAATCTACCTCTGTTGAAAAGAATGTAAAGGTTGTTCTCGTAAAACCGTATTGCTCAGCAAGTGCTTCACGTGCATACTTTTTTTCAACAATCAGCCGATCAGCAATTCTAGTTGCCTCTTCCGTTGAAACTCCTCCAGTAGTAAGCAGATCTAACTGTTCTTGTGGAATGTCAATACCACTTTCCTTCATCGATATGATCAGGTCTATTTTATCTTCCAAAGTCCAATGCGACATATTTCCCTTTTCGGTTTGAAGCAAAGCCGCATGATCAATAAATGAGGTGATAGCTGCCACCGCTCCCGCTACCAAAGAAATGCTCAGAAATGCAATCACCAACATCATACTTAATGACATTTTATTCTTCATGCTTATTCCATATACCCCCTTCGTTCTTGCTGCGTTCAGCACACACTGCGCAAGGTACGGGTTGGGCTGGATGAAGGCTGCGTCTTGGTTCAATGCCTTCTGGACTTTCTTCATATTTTCGCGATATTCATCCATAGAGATACTCCTTTCCCAGCACGCCATGCAGCTTTACATGCGCTTTTTTTATTCTCTTTGAAACCATCGATGGCGTCACGCCAACGATCTTTGCAATCTCAGGCATCGTTAATTCCTGATAGTAGTACAGAAGAACAACCTCCTTTAGCTTGTACGGCAATTGCTGAATCGCCGCCGCAAGATCGGCAGCATCCTGATCGTAGCGATCCCATACCGCCATCGGAATGTCTTCGGGGGTAATGGAATGATTCATCCGAACCATCCAGGCGCTCTTTCGCATGCTCCTGCACACATTGATCGCAATGCTTGTCAGCCAGGTTTTTTCTTTACACTCACCACGGAACGAATCCAAGGCTTTGTATGCTCTCAGGAATGTTTCTTGCAGAGCATCTTCCGCCATTTGCCGTTCGTGGAGGTAGGCATAGCACATAGTCAGCAAAGCGGATTGGTACTCTTCGACCATGCGTGTCAGCCGTTCTTCTCGGTTGCTGTCCGGACACTTGACAACTTCCATCTGCGAATCACCTCCCTCTCCCAATTAGACAGCGCAAATCAAAAGAAGTTGAATGCTTTTTCATATTTTCTGCAAACTTTTTTCCAAGAATCTGCATGCCTGTATTCTACAACATTCCTGATTATCTGTCATCCGTTTTTCATGATTATCAACCATGCTTGAAATTTGCCAGGAATCTTCCTAAACTCTTCAATTTTCAAAATGTCTTTTAAGCTCTACAATATAAATGTCCCCAAGAAGAAAAAAGAGGGACAATCAGAGTAAAGGAGGTGATTCCATTGGTGATTGTCAGGCATGCATAAGACGCAGACAAGCTTGGCCGCTGCCATCCCGAAAAGGATGAATGTTCTGCAAGGCCTTATGGCATGCAACAGCGCTATGCGCTTTATTCGTTCCTCTCCCCATAGTAATCTTGAAAGTCTAACAAGACGAGCATTCTAAACTGTTATGCTCTCAAATCTGAAAGGAGTTTCTCAACATGAAAAAAGATCTCACTTCGCGTCTTATGGCGCTTGTACTGGTGATCGTTTCCCTGTTCTCTATCTCTGCCGTAGCGTTAGCAGACACCACCAAGTATGTTAATGTTACCCCCAATGTTAATTTCCGCAAAACTCCAGGAGGTGCTTTGATTGATCGTATCCCCTATGGCGCCTCTGTGACTGAACACTCCACGCTTACTTACAACAATGAGCTTTGGAGTTACGTTACTTACAATACACAGACCGGCTATGTCATGTCAAAGTTTCTGAGTTCTACCGCGCCCGGTGGTGATAGTTCCAATCTTCACCCCACAACTGCAGCCCAAGCGTTTGGAACCTATACTCTTCAGTCTGGCCAAACCAGTTATTATATTAAAAATGTACAGATGGCCCTGAATCATCTGGGATACAACGCGGGTGTTCTCGATGGGAAATTCGGCACCAATACGCTTAATGCGGTTATAGCCTTCCAAACTCAAAACACGCTACAGAAGATTGATGGTAAAGTCGGCCCCGAAACCAGGGCAAAGCTGTGGGAGTTGGCGCATGAGTATCTGCAGCGCAATGGCGTGTTGAGTCTTAACAACAATTAACTATAACTCTCATGAGGAAAAGGGGCACTGCTGGAAACAGCAGCGCCCTTTTTCTCATTCTTGTAAAAAGTCGCTAATTGTCCGTATTTTCCCTTGCGAGATTCCGGACTCTATTGATAGTATTTTCCCAGAGTAAGCATCAATTGTTACAAATTTAGAAGCGCTAGCAATTCGCCATTCTGGTTTTACAGGGGTAGTAATAAAATAGAACACATATATGTCTTTGTTGCAAAGTTTTTCACCAAATTGTTTTTCAATTGCGCCTAAAGCGATATCAACGGCTTGATTTTGTGAAATAGCTCTATCGTCTGGTAACCCATTTATATTTCTCGTCCACTCCCATATTCCGCTCCCTTCTTCATTGAGATATGGATTCCTTGCTTTATATTCTGCAACAATAGGCACCCAAGCAGCCGAAAAAGCAGCCTTTTCTTCAAGTGTCCATGCATAATAGTACTTTCCTGCACTATTATAAAAATCTTTGGACATACCAAGTTCATTGCATTGCTCATTCCACATATCTGTCAAAGATATATAATTCCGTTGAACTTTATCAAATAGCTTCCCAGCTGTTTGGGCATCTATGAAGCTCCCATCATATCCAAGTAGCACATTCCATTTCACTTCACCACAACTGCTCCACGAAACAATCCAAACAGGCTCCTTGCCATTGCAATAAAAACTACAGTATATATACTTCGTCGTTACGTCCATTGCGTTTAGTGCTTGCTGCGAAACGTCCTTTACTTCCGTAAGTGCTGAACAGGCCTCAGCCACTGCTTGCTCTATTGTAATATCTTGCGCCGAAAGGATTGCCTCGCTTGCTCCTTCTGCAATATCGCAATTCCAAGGATAAAACTGGGTGGCAGGACCCATAAGCCCTAGCATCTCACCATCTCGCATCATATAAACTCGATACGCATATCCGTAACCAAAATCTACCTCCCAAAACGGTTCATCTTTGGTGGCACCAACTGTATTATAGTTATCAATAGCAAAAACCGCATCAACCACCATCTGATCCAATTCGTCCTGGTTTACACTAAACACCGCTAATACAGCTTCTCTTGCACGTTGAATCGCCTCATCTCTGGCGAGATCTTTATTGGTCGGCATAAGATAAACAGGCCAATCTGGGCTCTGCTTTCCAAATTTTTGCAAAATAGTTGTATACAAAGCTCTTTCTTCATCCGTCCATTTTTCGATCGGCCCTAATTCCCGTGCCATGGCATTATAAGTATCTACATAGGTCATACCATCAAAATGCTTGTTCAGAATTCTCTCTGCGGAAAGTTCTTTATCTCCTTTTTCCGCATCGTTCCACATTTCATTTTCTTCCGCGGTTAACATGCCGCTTTGATTCATCAACCCTACTAGCTTAACTTTTGCACTTCTCGGCCATTCTCCATACTCTCCATATGTGTTTTCTAATGCAGCAAAACCACTAAAGTAGTTTGCAGCGCTGACAGCTAATGCAGCCATAGACACTAATACTAAAGCGATTGCAATAACAAGTCCCAGCGAGATCCTTTTCTTTTTTGATTTGCTCCCGCTCGCCTCCGCAGCATGCAATATGCGCTGAATTCTTCCGCTTTCAGGCTGCAAAAAAGAGCAATAATTATCAATCCCCGCATGAATTCTTTTCCGCATATTTTCAGGCTTCATACGCATACTCCTTTCCCAATTCGTGTTCAAGCTTGGCACATGCTTGCTTGATTCGTTTTGCAACTGTAGAGACGGCAATATTCAGTGTATTAGCAACCTCTTGCATGTTCATATCCTGATAATAATATAACAGTATTACCTCTTTATATTTAGTAGGAAGCAAGAGAATTGCCCGTGTTAAATCGTCAGCTGAATCAAGCTCTGGCTCCTGTACCTGTTCTGTTATAGCTTCGATACTTGTCTTACGATCCACAAAGCGAAACCATGAGCTTCTTTTTGTGTCCCGGCAAGTATTCATAGCAATGCGCATCAACCAATTTTTTTCGCTGCACTCCCCGCGAAACGTAGGAAGCGCCTTATATGCTTTCAAAAAGGTCTCCTGAACCACATCTTCTGCCAATGCCCAATCATGCAGATACATATAGCATGTTCGCAAGAGTGATACATCATACTTTGCAATCATCTGTGCCAGTTTTTCTTCCGGGGCATAATCCATGTTGTTTACAGATTTCATTTTAATCAGCCTCCTTTCATTTATATAGACGACGCATTCATCGTTTTTTTTACTACTTTTCACGCTTTCTGCATACTTTTTTCTTGAAATTTTCCAGTCTTCGTTCCTATCTTTAGTTTTTCCTATCTTTCTTTTCTCCCCATCTTGTAGCCTTTGCTTCATCTATATCCCTTAAGGAATCCATCCTGTATGCAAAACTCCAAATGCAGCCAATATCATGCTACAAATTCAATGCTCTCACCAAAAAGTCCTTTCTTTTATATTTCCGCTTCTTTGAGTCTTAGACGTTCGCATCCTGCTTCCACAAGAAAGTTCTGTACATCTTCAACCGTGTCCATAAACAGACAGTCCAGAACCATCTGGTAAGCCCGATGTTGTTTAGTTGGCCGCAGCATATAGCCAGCTTTAACAAGCATTTCGCGGGACAACCAGGGTGGCAAATGAAGCGCAACGCAAATGGCAATTGTTTGATCCAGCGAATAGTCTCTTCGTTCTTCCGTCCGAAGCCTCGAAATCGTTCGACTGGATATGCATGCCTTTTCTTCCAGCTTCTCAATCGTGATATGCGCCTGCTTCATTAAATAGCTTAATGCCTCAGGAAAGGATGCTGGCAGTGAATAGAGAATGCGTGTCATTGCTGCCAGCTTTTCCTTTTCCGTCAGTTCCTTTTTCGCGTTTGCAAAGGCCATATAATGACGATTATATTCCTCATCGCTATTCATGACGCCAAAGCAGTAATCAGATATGCCGCAAGGTTCATAATTGCTAGTAAAACGTAAACAGCAGGTATCTACATGCGCATTGGCCCACGACGTCAGCATTAGCCCATTGTTCGTTTCACATACATATTTGCTATCATTCATACAGATATGGCCATCTGCATAGACATATCGCCCGCTTTGAATCTGTTTTCTAAACGCCTCGTTTTCCTGATAAATTGCAAAAGCGCTCTTCCGGTCAATCACAAAGCTATTGTTGCCCGAGCCGTTTTCAGCAGAAAATGCAAATGGCTCTATATAACGCCCATCCACATAATTGAGCGCCCCCTTTGCCGCAATGTATCCCATTTGCAACAGCCTTGCCTTTACGCGAAACTTGGGGAGCTTATAATCGCGAGCAATTGTTCTGGCAATGGAATCAAACTTTTTTCCCGGATGCTGACCGTTATTCACACGTTCCATTCGCATGGTATCTACCAGCGGCTCCATCATGCACAGCGGCATCATCAGCCCAAAGCTGCCACGCCGTGCCTGCCATTCCATCCATTGTGTTGGGTTCGTTACCGACTTATCTCTTATAAGCACAATACGCTTTGTTTTTAAATTGCGTATATCGCTGTTATGCATATCCTGCAATTTGAAAAACATGTAATGCCAATCATAATGGATGCATTCATGATAAATCTCCAGTTGGCAGCAATCCTTATGAACAGCGTTTGTATTAATGATAATGGTTCCTGCGGAGACTTTTACTGTATAAGGAGTATCCAGCCCTCTCCCTTCCTCATCCTGTTCTTCCGCCACAACATATCCATCGCAGAAGAAAAGCACGCTTAGTGTTGCGGACTGCCTATACAATAGATAGCGTTCTACATGAAGCCCCATGTTTTCCGCCAATACATAGGCATTATGCTCCTTACGATCTGTCAGCGCGTTGGGACAATATCGCAAAAGCAATTCTTCTGCCCCTTGTTCCACTTCGTCCTTCCGCAATATTGGAACCAGATAGCTGCTAAGCAACCATAAATCTCGTTCGGGCTTATCTTTCAGGAATCCACACTCTCCATAGCCAAACTTCATGCTTTTACGCATATCAACAATTAGCTCACAGTACAGGTCATATGTTTGCAGGATCCCATCTATTTCTATATTTACGCAGACCAACACTTCTGCTAACAGCGTATACGTATCATAACGCCAAAAATTCATATCTGGAAAAGTGCAATTCTGCGCATTAAGAGTCACGCATCCTTTTGCAGTCGCTTGTATCTCTTGAAGCGTTCCTCCATCAATTTGCCGGTTCAATTCTGATAGGATCATACGCTTATGATGCTTAAGAATATAATTCTGCATAGATTGAATACGCGGAACAACTACTGTTTTTTCTTGTGTTCTGTCCAGTCTAGGGTTTTCATCTTCTTCCATGTTGTCGCTTGTAAAGGCGTTAGGATACGTTTGGGTATCGCTATCGATTCGAAACATCTGATTGGAACTTTCCACCAGTTAACATCCTCCATGTTATCATCCAGTCCTGCAGAAGACAAAGCAACTCACAAGATAAACCCTTGTTTCATATTCGCATTATACCAAACATATGTTCCCATGTAAATAGCGAATTTTAATATCGGGTTATATTCTAATATTATTTTTTTGCCAAAACGCCATGCGATGGCGTGTTATGATTTTCTTTAATCTTCTGGATATTTTCAGAAATCCTCGATATTTTTCGCTATACAAATTGGGAAAATCCGCCATATGGTGGCGTGGTGCTTAAACGTCACTTTCGCTATGATATGGCTATCCGGTGCGGCGCTTCTGGCCAAAGCATTCACAAGCCCTCCGGGTGCATCCTGCGTAGACTGCTGCGAAGGTCGACGCGCTTTTAAACATAGCACGGAGGAAAAACGATGAACATTGCTTGGCAATATCTTGATAAACGCTCTGCCGCCATTGACGCCCTTAAAGACTATAACAGTATGCAGTATTTGCTGGATCATGCTCCTTCCGATATAGCTCAGGAAAAGGCCGATATGGTTTCTATCAGCAGCCCATCCTTCTCTGACATGCCCAAAGGCGGACGAAACCCACATGCAGCAGAAAACAAAATTGTATCCGCGCTTGACAACATCGATCTTCTACACGAGCGTTTTCTGCGCGCTCAAGAATACATGCATTGGTTTCGGCCTGTATGGGAAGCGCTTTCCAGCGACGAGCAGTTCGTATTGCGCTGTTTTTATATGAACGACGAAATGCAGCAATCGGATAGTATCTATGAGATTTGCGATTATTTCCACATCGAACGCACCTCAGCTTACAAGAAAAAAGATCGAGCATTGGCGCACATTGCATTGCTTCTGTATGGGAAATGAGCTTTAAAAACAAGCAAATTGTCATACTGCTGTGAAATGCAGAGACCTCATAGCAAAGTCAGCCTCTTTTTCAATAGCAAAAGTATTTCAATGTTATGGATTTAAATACTTCGCAATCTGACATATTTATCTCACTAAAATCCTGTACATAAGCAGGATTTTCTTCACTTCTCGCGTATATGTAAAATGGTGATAGTCATTGATAGAAAGCACTCTCTTTAGCTATCTCCGTTCTTTCCATTTATTTAAGTTTCTTTACAGTTAATGCCTATCCAATCAAAGATCTCATTATAGAATTCATGCTTAATAGGGAGGTAAGATATATGGCAAAGAAAAACTCTCCATATAAAAAAGCAACTTGCTTTTTTGTTCTAGTTGCGCTTATTTTGAGGTTTTTATTCGCTGAACACACCGCATTTGCACAGATAATACCAGAATATACTTTCATTCCAAGCAACATTATAACTGCAGAAATGATCCTAACTGCAACCGCGTATGTTTCTCCAGACGAAATATGGTTTTCTGGCATGCATGGCGATGATGGAATTTGGCTTATAAAAGCAAATAAAAGCGGTGAAATTCTATGGTCCAAGGTTTTCTCATCTACAAATAATAAAAAATTCAGAATAAATGGAATTCAAAAAGCCAATAACAGCCTCTTGCTTGGTATTATTGATAGTAAGACGTCCTTGGGACAAGTGGCTTTGCTTTCTGATGGTGCAATAAAGCAAACAATCAGTATTGGAAGCGCAAAAGTCTTTTCGTACCGTTCAAGTCCATTGGGGCTTTTAGCTCAGGGTGTTGTTTATGACAAAACAGCGGAAAGCTGTGCGCCTCAGACTACACTCATCGATATGGATGGCCAAATTGTTTTCCAATACACAGGCACACCATACGCAACTTCTATTGACCAAGGAGCTCTTTCTAGTTCGATTTGTTGTGCCTCTTCTGAGGCGATTTATATCGTTGAACATCGGGCAAATTATAATCAAGAGCTGATATGTTTGGATATATCAGGAAATGAACAATGGCGCATTCCTTTGAAATCAGATTCCACAATAGCAGCCACAAGCATCTCTGCAGCTAATAAAAACATATATGTCTCGGGTCTTTCGCATTCGTTTGCCCATGACGGAACGCCTATCAACCATCAAGCTCAAGCGCAGTGCTATTCTATCCAGGGAGAATTCTATTGGGAGCAATCTTTCGATACGCCTCAATGTTTTCTATTTAGTACCGCTTTAGAAGATTTATGCTCTTTCGTCGGCGTAGAAAATGGATACTGGTATATAGCCACCATTAATTCAGAAGGAGAAATATGCACCAACACATATATTAACGCAATAGACAAATTTATAAACGCTCCTTACTTAATTAGTAAAAATGAACTTCTCGTCTTGGGGCGGGCAAAAGAATCCCTGTTACTTTGTCATTTTAGTTTTTAATACTTGCTTATTATGTATTGTATTCTCAAATAAACTGAGCTGTAGCAGAAGTTAAACCTGCTACAGCCTTTTGATTGTTAATTTAAAGCATTATGCCCAGGTAGGAGTGCCAAACCCGTATACTGTCATCGCCCCAAATGCATCATTGTAATTCTGTGGGCCACGAGAACTAATTGTTTGACTCAGATTGCCTTCAACTGTCTTAATCATCGCCCCATTCACATCGACAATAAAGCCAACATGCTGATATGTTTCACCACCTTGACTAAAGAACACCCAATCGCCTTTAGAAGGAACTCCACCACTTGCCCGCAGCCTAAATGCATTTCTATCCTGGAAATATGCGACCGCTTCACTCACCAATGCATTTTCAAATGGAACATAGTTGCCTGCAGAACAGCCAGCAGCTTTTAACAGAAATGATGCATAGCGTACGCACCAAGCTCCCCCGCCCAAATCAAGGTTTGTAGGCTCATTCGGATAGTTATGCCCTGCCATTGAATTAGCAATGTCAATAGCTCTTTGCTTCAAATTACTCGCTGCCGCACCTCCATCCGCAAGATACTGCGATTGAATATATGCATAATCTTGCGTTCTTCCACCCCAACGAATCTTAACCCAAGCAGCATCAACCACTTCCTCGCAATACATCAACGTTTCTTTTTGAAGTTTACCCAAGCATTTACTTCCTGTACTTGTCGATGCACGCACATTAACCGGTTTTGAGTTGCTTTGATTCATTTTGACATAATGCCCTGCTTGAACTGTGCTCGGGCTGCTCTCACTATCATCGCCTCCGTCTTTGTATTTTTCAACGAAATCTCCTCGCAGATAGCCTGTCTGATTTGAAATCACTCCCTTATACCAAGTATACCCACCACTGCTGGCAATTGCAATAACTACCATTGTGGTGCCACGATTCACTGGTCTAATCACAGTACCGCCTGGAGTAGAACGAAAATTTACGGCTACATCAGTAGTCCTTATGGTATCACCAACTTTGATATTTTCAGCCGTATTGTCCTGAGCTCCGTTTCCACCTGGGGTAAGGAAATCGCCACGTACCCACTGGCCTGCAGCAATTTGATACCAATAGTAATTGTTTGTCAAAAGCTTATCTTGAATTGTTACATTTTTGCCCTTGCTCATTTGTTTTCCCGTCGTAGCGCCGCCCGCTGCTGAACGAATATTAACTTTGTTCGCGTTGCATACAGCATGATCATTCTTTGAAAGTCCATCTCCATTCACCGTAGGCGGATTTGAAAGATACTGATGCTGCGCAAATGCAGGATTGCCATTGTAGAGCAAGGTGGCCCAAGTATCGTCACATCGAACGATATTTACAATTTTACCATTGGCAATTACACCCAATTTTGTACTACCAGTTGACTTGCTGGCTCGAATGTTTACCCCAGCATTATTGCCAGTAGAAACCACACAATTCGCCATATTTTATATCTCCTTAATCTCTTTTGCAATTAGGATTTACGTGGCCACGCTTTCCTTTTGCAGTTATATTGTAATTCCCTTGCGCCCTAACGCAAAGTGCCAGTAATTTGTCATATCATAGACATTTATAGAGCATACGCTTGACACGATCAAGGCACCGTAATACCAGTTATAATATGCCTTTGCAATAAATGAATTCTATTTTAATCTTGGTATTTATTGCTTACAGTCTACACAGCTGCTTTTGCTAAAGCTGTCTAAAAACGCGGATGATTTTTGCTTTTTCCCATGCTATACTGGTAACGTCGAAAGAGTGAAGAGCACCTGCGAGACCAGGCAAGCGCTCATGTGCTTTCGATAAAAGGAAGTCGGCTATTGCACTGTCAGAGTCTCCCGCTTCGACATGCGCAACAGGCTACAACAAATTCAGAAGCTTCATAGAGGAACAGTAAAGGCCGCTCAGAATACTGAGAGGCCTTTTTCTGTGTCATCAAAACGCCATGCTTGCCATGGCGTTTTTTCTATCCGCTCTTACGAAGCTTCGATGAGAGGGGGTGAAACGAATGGACGCAAGCCTGCAAACCATTATTGAGGTTGCACTGCAGCAAGGCCTTTGGGCAGCGCTGTACATCTACCTTTTCTTCCGTATGCTCAAAGAAAATGCAGCGCGTGAAGAAAAATATCAGGCAATGATCGACAGTCTCAACACGAACATTGCTGAAGGAATCGAGAACATTCAGAACCGTCTGGATGCACTTACCCAGTAAATTTACTTTACCAACTATACTCTACTAATTAAAAATTCAAAAGGAGAAAATCACAATGAAAAATATGAATTCCAATGCAGCGGAAAACAAGCTGCACAAATATCCCCTGCCTGTAAAGCTTGAAGAAATGAACCGGATGCCTGGGCAGGAAGAACGCGGTCGCCGCACTCGTTCCAGCAAGGTTTTTTCTCTCGGCCGAGGCCTCTATCAGGCGGTCATGTATCCAGAACCCGTTCACTTCATGAATAAGAAAACCAGCGAGCTGCAGGAAATTGACAACACCCTGGTTCCTGTTACGGACAATGCCGGCAGCGTTTACCTGATGAACCGTTGTAACGATGAAATGAAAGTGGAGTTCCACAACGCTCAGGACGCTGCTATGATCCTTCTTCAGAATGAAGATGGTCGTCTTCTCGGCTGGAAGTTGGAAGACGCTCAGGAAGTACAGCCCCATATCGTTGCTCATGCTCAGGTACAGCATAGCGATAAGGATCTCCGCCGTAATGTACTGGATCAGCTGGATGGCGAAGTTGTTTATGAAAACATTTATCCCGACGTCAATCTAAACTGTTCTGTCCAGTCCCTGCACTTCAAAGACTACTTCACTTTCAATACGGCTGAAAGCATTCGTCCTTTGTCTTTCCTGCTCTCGATGCCGGATATGATTCCGGAAAAGCAGCCGGATGGTTCTATTCAGATTATTGCGCCTACCGGTGAAATTGCTTTCACGCTGCCCTGTCCCTTTATGCAGGATGCAGCGATTGAAGCTAATTTCGGCAGCGTGGATGTGAATGTAACGCCTACGGAAGAAGCTTTTACCTGGCGTGTGACGTATGTTCCCGATATGGAATGGATGCAGAGCGCGCAGTTCCCGATCATTCTGGATCCTGCTGTCATCACCAAGGACCATTCCACCGCTATTGAAGATAACTTTGTCACCAGCAAAAAAACGACCACGGTTCAGCTGTATAATGCCACCAATATGATCGTCTCTTATAACCATTCCACCTGGGGCACCAGCCGATCCTATATCAAGTTCCTGCCTTCGGATCTGCCGACGATTGATTCTTCTTACTATATTACCAAGGCCACCTTTAGCGTAAAAACTAAAACTGCGCCTACCGCCAAAGCTTCCATTTATCTGAAGGAGGTTCTGGGCGACTGGAGCAGCCGAACCATCACGTACGCCAATGCCCCTGCGCTGGCTGATAAGCCCCTTGACTACCAGTATATGGAAACCAACAACACCTGGTACAACTATGATATTTCCAACCTGGTACGCAAATGGTATGACGGTCAGAACTATGGTTTCGCGCTGGAAGCCAATACCAGTACCTACATTAACCTTTTTACCAGCGATCATGTTTACTATAAACCCTATGTTACTATTAACTATGTTTCGCTGGCAGGCTTGGAAGATTATCTGGTTTATGAAGATCAAAATGTAGGCCGTGCCGGCGTCGGTCATGTAAACCTGTACAACGGCAATCTAATTTTTGAACGTCAGGATACTTCTTGTGAAGGCAACCATATGCCTGTTTCTGTCGGCCATTTTTATAACTCCTGTTATCGCAATGTAACGGATTTTGGCGTCGGCGCTGGTTGGAAGATGAATATTCAGCAGACTTTGCATAAGGAAACCCTGACTGATTCGTCTGGCAGCACCACGTTCTATGTTTACATGGACGCAGACGGTACTCGCCATCATTTCAAAAAGACTTCCGGTGAATGGAAAGATCAGTCCGGCCTGGATATGACGTTGACGATTTCCGGCAGCACTGTCACTATTTCTGACAAGGGTCATAATACGATGACGTTTGATCTGCCCACGGAAGAATTTGCAGATAATTATGCCAACGTCATGATGCTTAAGACCATGTCCGACGCATGCGGCAACACGATGACCGTCAACGCTAATGGCCGCATGATCAGCAGCGTCCAGGATGGCATTGGCCGCAACACGGTTTTTGCGAATTCCAACAATCGTGTCAGTACCATTTATCCTCCCGGCTATGAGGAGTCCGGCGCCTGCGGTTTTGATTATGACGCCAATGGCCGCATGATGCATGTATGGGAACTGTCCGGTCAAACCGGAACGGAAAGCATGAGCTATGCCTATGACGAAAATGGCTTGCTTACCTCCGCTACCAACTGTGACGGTCTGAAGGTAACTTATGAATACTATACCGTTTGTGAGCCCTACCGCGTAAAGCGCGTTCGCATTACCGGCGGCAATCTGTGCGCTTATGACCGCACTTATGAATACAAGGATTGCCTGACTGTCGTCACCGATAATCTGAGCGGCAAGAAACTCTTCTATCATTTCAACGACTATGGCAACTATGTCTCTGTAAACGACCAGCTGGGCTATGCATGCTTTGCCAAATATTCTGACAGCAATCCTGTCAACCATCCGGAGACGATCTCCAAAATGCAGCGTGCTGTTGTCAACTTCCTGGCTGGCCATAACATGGAAGCCGCCGGTTCCTGGACCAATGCCAACCTCAGTGGCAGCGGCAGTTACAGCTATGCGGCAGATGCATATTATATGGGCTCTCAGTCGCTGAAAATGGCCAAGACCAGCGCCTCTGGGCTGATGACTTCTTTCCAGACCGTTACGCTGCCCAAAGGCAAGACCTACACTTTCTCCGCATTCTTTGAAACGCTGTCTAATGCCCTTGCACAGCTGCGGGTTACTTACAAGGACAATACGGGCGCTGATGTTTCCGTAGACAGCATGACCCAAAGCAATACTGCTGCCTGGGATCGCCTGAGTGTGAATTTCACCCTTCCCGCAGACAGTACCAGTGACGCCGTTACCGTGCGCCTGATGGCTGCCGGTGGGACTGGCACGGTTTGGTTTGACTGTGCGCAGCTGGAAGAGGGACCTGTCGCCAATAGCTACAACATGCTGATCAACGGCGACTTCACTCTGAATGCTGACGCGCATCCTACCGGTTGGAGCAAGAACAGTTCCAACACCAGCAAGGATATTGTCTATACTTCCTGCACTGGTACGAAGCCGGAGGGCCTTTCCACCAACACCATGCGCATGTATGGCACTGGCCGCACCAAGTATGCAGGCATTTACCAGGATCTTCCTATCAGCGGTTCGAAGGGCGATGTGTTTGTAGCCGGCGGCTGGTCGATGAACTTCTCCAAGCCGCGCAAAGGTGAAAACTTCCGTTATAACATCCGCGTAGCTTTCCTCAAGTCTGGCACCACTACGCGCGTAAACAGTGATTCCATTGAGTGGAGTGAAGAGTGGACTGACTGGCAGTTTGCCGCTGGTCCTGTTGTTGCCCCCTGCGATTACACCTCTATTCGCTACAACGTGGACTATGAGCGCAACATTAACTATGCTGAGTTTAATGGTCTGTTCCTGCACAAGGAAGAATTTGGCGAAACCTATGTTTACGACAGCAAGGGCAATATTCTCTCTTCTAAGGACGCTGCCAGCCTGCAGGATGGCGCCACTTACGATTCCTTTGACAATATTCTAGCCTATTACCAGCCCGGTCGTTCTTCCTCGGTAAAGACCACCATGGAATGGGGCTCTACCGATGCAGAGAAGAAAAAGCATCTGCTGCGCAAGTCTACCAGCCCGCTTGGAACCATTAGCGAATATACCTATGACGCCAATGGCAACTGCCTGACTACCAAAACCAGCGACGGCACCAGTTTCATGCAGACTTCTACGGCTTATGATGCGGATGGCAACCACGTAACTGCTCAAACGGATGCACGCGGCAAGACGGTTTCCCGTGTCGTAAACACCAGCAAGGATACCCTCACTTCCATCACTGATCCTCGTGGTCAAACCGTCAGCTACACCTACGACCAGAACCGCAAGGTAACTAAAACCGCTGCTACTGTGGACGGCAAGGAATATGCCAACAAGTATACCTATACAAAGGATAAGCTAACTCAGGTAAAGCACAACACCTCGGCTGACGCTTCGGGTGATGTTGCTTACAACTTCGAGTACGATACGCTGGGTCGTCCCACCGTTGTAAAGGTTGACAATCAGGTGCTGTCCAGCACCACATACAACGCGGATGGTACAGTACAGCGCGTGGACTATGGCAATGAGGATTCTGTGGAGTACAGCTATGACGAGTTCAAGCGTACCAAGGGCATTCGTTACACTGAGGACTCTGAGGATCGCTATACCTATGAATATGGCGCCAACGGTCAGGTTGCCCAGCTTACAAATAAGAATCTGCGTACTGTGACTACTTCTGAATATGATGCTGCAGGCCGTCCCGCTCGCATTACCCGCAAGCATCTGAATACCGGCGCACATCTGTACACTGGTGAAGTGTCCTACGACAAGTTCAACAATCTGAAGACCTTCAAGGAGCAGATAGGTTCTGAGCGTACTGCTTTCGCGATCACCTTCACACATGACAACGAAAACCGCCCAACGCTGCTCAACTTCGGCAGCTCCCGTCAGGTTGCCTATGTCTATGATGGTTTGGGGCGTATCTCCCGCCGTTCTGTCAATGCGGGCGGCACTGATGTTGCCACGACTTACGGCTATCTGGCTGGCGGTCACGGCACCAATAGCACCACGCCTCTGGTGCAGACCATTACCCAGTCCGGCACTACGCTGACCTATGCGTATGACGATGCGGGCAACATCAGCAGTGTCAGCGATGGCAGCAAGACCATCTCCTACGAGTACGATCTGCTGGGCCAACTGATCCGAGTGAACGATCCGTATGATACCACGGCCAGCACCTCCGGTACCACCTGGAAGTACGCCTATGACCAGGGCGGCAACATTCAGAGCAAGACTGCATATGCCTTCACTACCGGCACTGTTGGTACTGCCATCAAGACCGACGTCTTCACCTACGGTGACGCCAACTGGAAGGACAAGCTGACTGCGTTTAACGGCACGACCATTACCTATGACGCGATTGGCAATCCTATCAACGACGGCACCTGGAACTACACCTGGAATGGCCGCCAGATGCGCGCTACGCATAAGGGGAACTTTGGTGAACCCGGCTACGATGAGATCACCTACGATTACAACGAAGACGGCTTGCGCACCAAGAAGACCCGCATGTACTACGATGACGCTACGGGCGACATTGGCTACAAGGCGACCAGCTACACCCTGCATGGCAAGAACATTGTGCACATGTCCGATGGCAGCAACAGCCTGCACTTCTTCTACGATGCGCAGAACAAGCCTGCTGTGGTGATCTTCAACGGTACTGCCTACGCCTACCTGTACAACCTGCAGGGCGATGTCATTGGCCTGGTTGACAGCAACGGTGCCAAAATGGTATCCTACACTTACGATGCTTGGGGTAAGATGATCAGCAAGACTGGTTCTCTGGCCAGCACGCTGGGTACGATCCAACCCTTCAGGTATCGCGGGTATGTGTTCGATGAAGAAACCGGGCTGTATTATCTAAGGAGCAGATATTATAGTTCTACTATTCAGCGCTTTATTTCTTCTGATTTGGTTGTTGGATTTGTGGGACAGTTGTTTACCCATAATCAGTATACCTATTGCGAGAATAACCCAATCAACTATGTTGATAGAAATGGCCTAAGCCATTGGTTTGATCTTAAATGGGGATACTCTTATCGTATAGATTATGGCCCTGATTCTGTCCATATTCATATCCGTTACAAGGATAGCCCAATTGAATGGAAGCAAAAACTCAACGGTGAACCATATGAACCTAATCACAGAACCACTAGATCCGATGAACCGCCCAAGAGGGTTCGTGACCTTCTAAAGAAAATCAAGGACAAAAACGATAAGAACAATAAGAGCGGCGGTTCGGGCGGTCCTGGCTGGGATTGGGATGGAAATAAGGCTACCGCAGACGATGAAAATAATAAGGGGAATCAAAGTGAATTTCATATTGAAGATGCAGTTCAAACTGGTATTGGCATTATGGCTGTTGGTGGAATTGGTTATGGATTGTACCGACTAATTCGTTTGATTCCTTCTTTTGCGCCTCCGCTGTGGTGGACTCTGCCTGCTAACATTGCTATTCCCTGATCTTTTAAGGAGGTTGCAACTAATGCTGACAAGGAAGATGGAAACCCTCGCTATTTCTGCAGCGTATCAGCGTATACTTACTGATACGGCATGCTTCCATGACTGGTACCTCAAAGACATGTATGTAGCAAATACAGGGAAAGAAATTCTTGAAGTTAGCCAAAATGGCTATACCACAATCCAGATTGAAATGTGCACGAGTAATAACGATATCGGTTATTTGCTTTTGTTCATTAACGTGAGAGCATTCCATGTGAAAATGGAAACTTCCACAGATGTGTCAAAATTCTCCTTTACAAGCTTCGGTAGATGTGATAAATACAACATTGAGCAGAATGGAAAAGAACAAAAACATACGTTGAGTTTTGAAGGGGATTCTTGTATCAGTATTACATGTGGCAAAGTGAAATACAAAAAAATATACAATACACATTTCACTTAATTGAAGCTGCAAACTTCTAAATAAATATCGCTTGGGCGGAGTCGGAAATAAGGCTCCGCCCATTTTACTACTTCCTGCTTTCTACGACGATGCGGGCAACATCACCAGTGTCAGCGATGGCAGCAAGACCATCTCCTACGAGTACGATCTGCTGGGCCAGCTGACCCGTGTGAACGATCCGTATGACACCACTGCCGGCAGCACTGGCACCACTTGGAAGTATGCTTACGACCAGGGTGGTAACATCCAGAGCAAGACTGCATATGCCTTCACTACCGGCACTGTTGGTACTGCCATCAAGA
>ERZ857521.166-NODE-166-length-105409-cov-15.492407_pt1 | contig 105409 bp, 84 predicted proteins | sample MGYA00519701_ERZ857521 | MGnify/ENA primary metagenome ERZ857521 (study PRJEB31778, sample SAMEA3449346) | human gut metagenome | biome: human gut; feature: human-associated habitat; material: faeces | place: United Kingdom | collected 2010/2012 ...
GTAAAGATACAACTTTTAAACGAATTATTCGCATTTCACTTACTTTTGACTATAAGTTTGTTAGGTAACATTAAAAATCAGGCTGAGGATATGAAGGTTCTGTCTGACAGACGAAATGAAGCAGCAAAATCCATGCAGAATTTATATGAAGCGTATGCTACAAAGCGAGCATTAAGTCAAAGAACAGAAGCTTGCTTGGATGTGTTTATGAGATTGTCTAACAAATTAGGAAAAAAGGAGATATAAATTATGTCACGAAATCTTTTTGAAGAACTTCAGAGCAAGAAAGAAGGACTTGTGAAAATGGCAGCAAAAGCTGTTGAATATGGCTGGATTACCCAAGAACGTTATCAAGAAATTGTCACCAAGTTGGATAACGACACTCTGACAATAGGGGTAATTGGGCAAATGAAATGTGGAAAATCCACTTTCTTAAATTCTTTTGTTTTTGGAGACAACGTTTTACCTGCGGCTACAACGCCTATGACAGCGGCTCTGTCGGTCATTACTTATGGTGAGAAGCAGAAAATAGTTGCTGAGTTTTATAATCAGGATGAATGGGCTGAGCAAAAATTGCAAGCTTCCCGTTCTTTGGATGATGTACAAGGCAACACAATGGAGGAATCCAAAATAAAAGCCGCAAAGGAGTTGATGGAGAAGGCTTCCAAATTGGGCGAGGAATTGGAAAACTATTTGGGTAAAACACAGGAAGACGACTTCGAGAATTTGGAAGAATATGTAGGAGCAGACGGAAAATATATATCTATAACCAAATCTGTGACTATTTACTATCCGAAAGATTACTTGAAGGGGGTGGAAGTGGTAGATACTCCGGGATTCAATGATCCGATTGTTTCGCGTGAAGAACGCACCAAAGCTTTCCTAAAAAAAGCGGATGTTGTATTGATGATGTTGTATGCCGGACGTCCGTTTGATGCAACGGATAGGGATATCTTATTCAAAAATGTACGCCAGTGTGGCATTGGTAAGGTTATCATTGGAATCAACAAATATGATATTCCTTATGAAAACGGGGAAACAGAGGAAGAGATAAAGCAATATGTGGTTGAGCAAATTAAAGCGGCTTGTGATGAATGTAAAGACAATACATTATTTGAAATCTTGAAAGAAACCGAACCTATACCTTTGTCTGCGGAAATGGCTTTGCTGTCCGAAATTCCATCCACTAAAGTTGAAGCAGACAAAGCGTTGATATTTGCATGGAAACGTACAAAAGATTTATTTGAAATAAATTCTCCTTCAGAATTCCGTGAGAAAAGTCACATTGATGATTTGATTGCAGCCATCAAACAAGTTATAGAAGTGGAAAAGGGGAAAATTCTATTTGCCAAGCCTTTGAATGCCATATTGGCGGCTGGCGAATCTAAAAAAGAAGAAATTGCCAAGGATTTGTTGGAAAGTGAGAGTTTAGTTCAAAACTTGAATACACCTGATGAAGAATTGGAAGATAAATTGAAAGGAATTAGAAGAGTTGAAAAAAAATTGTCAAGTAAAGTGCAATATTTGGCAGATGATTTGGATTCTGTATTCAGACCTATTGTTCAGAAAGGTTGCCGTGAGATGGAAGATGAAGTGGATAAGAGTTGTCGAACGATGACACGTATTGTTGATGATTGGGGAAGACTTGCTAATGTTGATAGCATTATTCCTAAATTGGATGGGGAAAAACAAAATCTGTTACAGAGAAAGTTAAAGTATATCGTTATTGACTTGAATGAAGAAGCACGGAATGGCATTAAAAAACGTGTTGGTGATTTCCTTGTTGACGCTGAACCTTATATATCTAAGGTAATGCCTGATTCCACAGATATAAATGATTTTATGAAAGGATTTGATAGCCATCTAAAAATGGATATAGATGGGGAATTATTTACATTTGACAATACAGATGACGGAGAAGATAATTATGGATGGGGAGATTTGGCGTGGGATATTTTGGATGGTGCGTTATGGGGATTACCTAATTTAGCGGATCGCGTATTGTCGCATGAGGATACAAAAAAACAATTAAAAGACGCGATAAACTCTATCTCTCGTGATTTTAACCCCAAAGTGTTCTTAGAAACAATTTATCAGAATAAGGATTCAATAGTTGCTTACGTTAATAAAGCAATTTTTGATACATACATTCATCCTATGCAGAAGCAGATAGAGGATATATTGGCTAAAAAAGGAGATAAAGAAAAGCAATTGCAAGAGGCTAAAGACAAGTGCCAGCTGTTGAGTATAGAGAAAAAGAAGCGTGAGCAGCAACTTGAAGAACTGAATATTTTGAAAAATGAATTACATTTGAATTAGTTATGAACACATTTCAACAATCCTTCCGCACCAGCAACGTATTCCCGTTGCTGATGCGCTACACCTCTTCCACTCCCATCCAAGAAGCGGAAGACAGACCAATCGTGTATAACGACCAACTCCAAATTACAGAGTATGACGCACGGATAGTGGGAACACGTAGTTTGAAGTCGTCTGTGACGACCAAGAAAGTGAACGGTCTGATGAAAACCATGACAGACCGGAAGAATGAAATTGATGACCAAAAGTCGGTATTATGATTCTGATTGTCACCAATAAGGAAGATGTCCATCCTACACCTGTCATTGAATACTTGAATAAACGAGGGTATTCGGTGTTTCGTCTGAATACGGAAACATTGCTGACGGACTATCGGTTTCATTGGTGGGTAAACGGAAATGGTACGGACTTTTACATCAAGAACGTAAAAAATGGACTGGAAGCATACGGGCACGATATTACTGCTGTGTGGGAGCGTCGCCCGATGCTTCCGTCTGAATTGTTCTTGAACAATCGGGAAGAGATAAACCGGCATAACCTGAAAGAGGCGGCAGGTTTTCTTTCTTTTCTGTTGCACGATGTGAGCGACCGATTCTCCATGGGTCATCATTTGTACGACCGGAGTGCTTCTTCCAAGATGAGGCAACTTCGCTTAGCAAAGGCATTAGGGATGGAAGTGCCTGCCACTTGCTTTTCTAATCGGAAAGAAGATGTGGTAACCTTTTCCCATCCGTTTGAATGCATCATGTTGAAATCCATCGAAAGTGATAATGTCTGGCTGGGAGACGAAAAGGAATATGTATTCTTCGGACAAAAGGTACAATCGGACTCTTTGGAAGGACAACCGCAAGAGGCTTTCAGCCAAACGGTAAGCTTTGTGCAAGAGTATATAGAAAAGCAATATGAATTGCGCGTCACCGTAGTTTGCAACAAGGTTTTTGCTTGCAAGATTGATTCGCAACGCATGGAGGAAGACAAAGGCAAGGTGGATTGGCGGCAAGGCTATGAATATGGCTTACGCTATGAACCGTATGAATTGCCCGATGCTGTCAAGGCATTTTGCATTAAATTTTTGCAGGACATGCATTTGAATTTCGGCTGTTTTGATTTTATCGTCACTCCACAAGATCAGTTCGTGTTTTTGGAGTGCAACCCTAACGGGCAATGGCTTTGGATAGAGCAGGAAACCGGGATGCCGATATCACAGGCGATTGCGGAATATTTAATGAAGCACAGTAATATATGAAAGCTACAGACGATAATAAACGTTATCCACTAGGAGCAACTATCGGTATACTGCTTTGTTTCTTATCTTTTTTATACCTATATCTGGGTTTGCTTGTCGTACCGATTCTAACGGTTATCGGGCAACTCTATTTTATTTACGCCTCCAGATTATGGATAAAGCGTTACGGAGGGAAACGCAATTTTGACATGGCGCACTCGCTTTTCCATTTGGGGCATCCTCGTTGGATGACAGATTGGGGAATTACATTGTACATTGCCGGATTTTATCTGTCACCTCTCATTATGCTGATTCAAAGTTTCTGGCAGGAAACCAACGATGTGTTTCATGAAGTGGCATGGTGGATGGGCAATATTCTTGCGGTGTTGTACTATATTCATATCGTGTGGAACCGTATCAAAAAGTCTGCCAATTGATACTATTTGTTACTTCCTTTGATTTTGCTAATGCCGTTTTGCCGGCATTATTGAAAATATTCCTTTGTTTTGTGGTTTAAATAAAAGTTGGATGCTAATGAGACTGATAACACTAATAAAAAAAACCGAAAATGGAGATGTACATGCCCCAAATGAGTTGGGCATGGCATATGAATATGGAGAAAAAGGACTTCAAAAGAACAAGGAGGAAGCTTTCCACTGGTTTATGCAGGCGGTCAAACAAGGATTTGCCTTGGCACAATATAATGTAGGAATCTATTATCATTCAGTACAACAAAACTATGAAGAGGCATTCAAATGGTATAAAAAGGCGGCTCGCAAGGGGCACAATGGTGCTATATATAATCTTGGAGTAATGTACCATGAAGGATTATGGGTGAAAAAGAACAGTCGGGTAGCATTCCGCTATTTCTTAAAGGCTGCCCAGTCAGGTTGTGTTGATGCACAAAATGCTGTGGGATTTTCCTATTTTAATAAATGGGGTGTAAAACAAGATTACGCGAAAGCCTTTGAGTGGTGCCTATTGGCGGCCAAAGGAGGCATGGCTGCATCTCAATCTAAACTTGGACAGATGTATGAAAAAGGATATGGGGTGGAGAAAAATGCAGTTCAATCTTTTCATTGGTTTTTGAAAGCGGCCCGATTGGGAAATGCGGATGCGATGTTTGCTGTGGGATTTTATTATAATGGATTTGGAAGAGTGAAAAGAATTAATTACCAAAAGGTCGTGCAATGGTATATTAAATCTTTTGAAACCGATGGTCGTCAAGAAACAGCCCAGTTGATAGGTATACTATATGAGAAGGGAAGGCCCAAACTGAAACCCGATTTAAAGGAAGCTGAGAAATGGTATGAAGTAGCCAAGAATGAAAAGGCATTGGAAAGAGTACGGGCTAAAATGACTGAGATAAATATTTGATGCCAACCCAATCAAAACAAGAAGTGATATGAACAAGGCGATAACTTCTTTTTGGAAACGGCTGTTTTTCCGTTATGACGTTAGCCGGATGCGCAAGGTGGTGGTGGATTATCTGACCACGGAAGGCATACAGGCGGAGGTGAAAGACGGTATGATACAGGTGCTGTTTGAAGACTATTATTATAATGTGGAGTTCGACTTGGACGGGGAATATCCTCGGTGTGACATTTCATTTCGGCTGAAGGATGAAATGTACGAAAAGCTGGATTTGCCGCGTAAGACTTTCATTGCGGATAAAGTCAATACAGACGAGGAGCGTTTGTCGACACTAAAGGCATTCGGTGACGTGTTAATTGTTGACGCGCATTTCTACTTTGCCAATCGCAAGATGCTGCTTTCGCTTTTCTATGAATATTTTGCGGATGTAAAACATGCTGTAGACGATATGTGCGATTTGTTGCAGAACGAATTGAGAGAAAAAGAAGAGAAACGCCCAATCGGGTTCACGGCAAGTCCGGTTGTTTCTAAAGAGGAAGCTAAGGTAGCGGCTTGCAATAAAAAAACAGAATGAGTTATGATACGAGGAATAACATTATTTATTTGCACTGAGTGTAAGAAAGTTTTTTGGGCACCGGATGTGGAATATGATGCAATGGTCTATTCCGTTCCGATGCCTTGTGAACGGTGTGGGAGCATACGTACCATGCCGATGAAGTTGGATCCTTTTCATTCAGATAAATTGAATCCGAACAAGCCGTTGGAGAAACAATTGTGCTATTATTCAATCTATGAGAGTATTTGGAAACGTATAGGGAGGCCGGACATAGACGGTACGCCCGATGAGCAATACCGCACCGGGATGATGTTTCTGAACGGAGAGGCATGGAGTATGCGTAATTCTGAAGTCGCCTTTTATTGGTTTATGAAAGCAGCTAAACGTGGACATGCACAGGCGCAGTATCAGGTGGGCGCAATGTTAGATCGCATGCGTTACAGGTATAAATATGATAAATATCTGGAAGAACCACCTTTTTGTTGCACGTCGTATGCGGAGGGAACGGTTTACCAATGGATAAGCAAAGCGGTCGGGCAGGGCTTACCGGAAGCGATGTGTTACTTGGGAAACATGTATCGCATAGGCAACTCAGTTGAGAAGGATTTTGAAAAAGCGTTTGAGTGGCACCAAAAAGCGATTGTGTCCGGTTGTGTGGAAAGCGAATACGCTTTGGGGTGCATGTATGAGCAAGGCGAAGGCACCCAACCGGACTTGCAAAAAGCTGTCCGCTGGTATGAGGAGGCGGCTAAGCAGAGGCATGTGAAGGCACAGGCTGCTTGCAGGCGGCTGAAAGAATAGGAGAAACACTTTCTTAAAAAACAATAACTATGGTACGAGGAAAAACATTATTCATCTGCACCGAGTGCAAGAAAGTCTTTATGGCACCGGATGTGGAATACGGTGCAATGGTCTATTCCGTTCCGATGCCTTGCAAACGTTGTGGAAGCAGACGCACGTTGCCTATAGTCCAATTGTTGGCTTATCCGGTGTATAAATGTATATGGGAAACGATGGAAAGGGAAAAAATTGATAAAAACGATTACAATGAAAATAGATAAAGATGATCTCCTTTTGGGGGGCATAGTTGGCGGATTAGTGATTTGCAGTCCGTTCATAGTCATGTATCATATAGGCAAATGGATTTATAGCAAAACACCCAAAAAGATTAAAGAGCAAAAAGCAGAAGAGAAAAAACGGGAGGAGATGAACAGGGAGATACATGAGTTGGAAAAGCAACTGGGACTTGCGGAACGTGCTGACAGTTATACGAACTATGATCCTTTGTACATCGGCAATACACAGGAAGGTAGGGAAGGTTATTGGTCGGATTTGAAAAAGAAAGCTGCTTCGGGTTATAAGAGCCCGGACTTGATATGGATGATTAAAGAAACGAAAGGTGGAATTTGTGCACCGAGGTTCGGTTATGGAGATTGTCAGGTCTTGTTGCTGCTGCATAAAGATTGCTACGATATTCTTGGTTGCGCTCCTGTAGAAAGTGGAACCTTGGAACATTTGTTCAATGGCAGTGAAGGACCGGGAAAATTGCCAAGAGCTGACCGCTATGTGAAAGCAGCTTACGAAATGATGACTTTTTCAAACGACTATGCAGTGCGGCTTCAGACGCTGTCGGAATGCGGGAATTATCAGGATTATTATGTTTATGCGGTTCCGGGAAACTTCCAATTCTCTGATGTGGAAACGGGGATGGATGAACGGTTAAAAAAGTTTATAGCAGATTTCCAACGTAAATATAAGAAGCAATGAAGAAAGACAAATATTATTATATGGTCCTGAAAGTTCAAGAGGAATATTTCTTGAATTTCGTATGACCATACTGCAGGCATCGCTCATATTTTATTCCCGTTCCACTTCTTCCAGTCCTATTAAGTCGTATCCTTTGATTTGGGCAACGATAAGATGCAATGTGGTTCCTTGGATGAGCGTTTGCACTTTGGGACCGGAAGCGTAATCTTTCACTTGCTTTATGGCTTCCGTCCGTTGTGCTTCCGCTCTCTCATCGGTAGCTGTGGCAGGCAGGTATTTCAATTCTAAAATATAGCTGTGCTTTACCATGGGCCAACGTACCAGGTCGGGCATGAGGAAGAAATCGCAATAACCGTGATTCAATTCCACTTCGGGGGCGGTCAGGTAGTAAGGGTTCAAGCTGAGGTAAGCATTCATAAAACCTTGCAAGTTCCGTTCACCTTCTATCAGGCTGCGGATGGCGGTGGTGTCATGATATGCTTTGAAAATATGTTCCAGCATGGGATGCCAATTCCCTTTGAAAGCTGCGTCGGTATAGCTGCGAAGCAACGGAGAAAGGTTTATCGGGTGTACCTTTTTGTATTCGTTCAATAAGAAATCGTAATATTGCTTCCGTACGTTGTTGTTCGGGATGCCCAGTTCTTGCTCGATTCCGTAAGTTCCCGTGATGGTCAGCATGCCGTAATAGAATAACAGGCTCTTGAATATTTCCGGGTCGGTCAGTCGGGATGCCGGGAATGAATTGGCTACGATGCCGGTAGTTGTTCCCTTTTCTGCCACTTCCAATAATACGCCTTTGCGATCACCGTCTAACTGGTCTAACTTAATCAGCTTGTCCAATTTCATGTAATCTGTACACGTGTTGCGGTCTACCATTTCTTTAGGGGCACATCCGTGTTGGATATAGTAATTCAAATAATAAGTAACCATATCGCAGTTAAACATCTTCGGGTCTGTATAGACTACCTCTTCTGAAAAGCAATATCCGTCGTACCAGGGTTTCATTTCTGCTATCAGATGTTCTTCATCGGCTTTTAATGTACCCGCAGACTGGTAGTAACGGATCATTTCGCGCACGTCTGTTTCGCTGAACCCTAACATCCGGTTGAAGCGGGCATCCATCGTGATGCTGGTGGCGATGTTGTAACCGCTGGTCACGTCATCTAAGGTCACGGGGCTGACTCCCAGCATCAGGATACGGTCGAAGTTGCCTTTAAATTTCTTGAATACATCACGGTAAAAGCCGCTGGCGAGGGTTATGACATGATAAATGGCTTCACCTTCTTCGTTCAGTATGGTATTGGTGAAATTGTCGTATTCGTCTACTATCAGATACAGTTTATGGTTGCGTGCGCTGGCTGCTGCAATGATAAGGGCGAACTTGGTGTTTGCGTCTTGCGCTCCTCTTATTCTTTCTACAAAGTCGGCGGGATAATAGGCGGCATAACGTTCTGCAAAATCGTCTAACCGCACTCCGAAGTAGCGGTTGAAATTCAAAGGGAGTGCATCTGCATTTCCTCCGACTTGCGAGAAGTCTAAGTGCAGCACTTGAAATTTGCCTTGCCATTGGGTAGGATGGTCTGCTACCCAAAGCCCTTTAAACAGTTCTCTGAAATTTTCTTTTTCGTTGATGTCGTAATAATAGCGGAGCATGGACAGGAAAAGGCTTTTCCCGAAACGGCGCGGGCGGATAAGGAACAGGAAACTCGCCACATCTTCCATGCGTTGGATATAGGCACTTTTGTCTACATAATAATAATTTTCTTTCCGGATCCGCCGGAAGTCTGATATGCCGTAAGGGAGGAGCTTGTATGTATTCATATTATTGCCGCATTGATACCTTTTGTTTTAGTGATGTTGTAACTGAGCGCTATCGTTGCAAAGGTAGCATTTTCTTTTGAAACGTCCAATACCGGAAGAGCTTGTTCTTTATATGAAATGAGGTCATTCCGGAAAAAGTCATGAGTGGTTATGCTGTATGAATCTGCGAGATTGCAAGGATGATTCATGCATATATGTGCATAAGCCATTTCAATTATATGCGGACATGAAGGAAGATAGTCGCGTTGTGCCGGTCACGTAGAAGCATTGGCGCGAGTGTGGGCTTCTTTGTCTATATTAATGGGAATATTTTTGCAAAGTAATCGTGTGTGCGGACGAGCCGGACAAGGTGGTTTTCTTGCTTGTGTAGCTTGTCTTGATTTCTTTGTTAGATAAACTATGTTAAAACTATAGTTTTCCCAAAAAGAAAACTTACAAGATGCTTGTGTGTTAATAAAGTTGTGTGAATCAGCTTGTTAAGATTTTGTTTTGGAAAACTTTCTTTTTTGTTTTGCAGATTGGAAAAACATCTTTAGCTTTGTACCACCTTATGAAAGACGATAGATTTTAATCAAAATACTCATTAATCGTGGAAAATCAGACGTTCAGTTACGACGAAGCATATAATGCCTCGTTGGATTATTTCAAGGGAGACGAGCTTGCCGCCCGCGTGTGGGTGAACAAGTATGCCGTAAAGGATTCTTTCGGCAATATTTACGAGAAATCTCCCGAAGATATGCATTGGCGTATCGCGAATGAAGTGGCACGTATCGAAGCCAAGTATCCGAATGGGTTGAGCGCAGAAGAGCTGTTCCGCCTGTTTGATCATTTCAAGTACATCATTCCGCAGGGAAGCCCGATGACGGGCATCGGAAACAATTATCAGATTGCGTCCTTGTCGAACTGCTTCGTAATCGGGCTGGACGGAGCTGCCGATTCGTATGGGGCCATCATCCGCATCGACGAGGAGCAGGTGCAGCTGATGAAGCGCCGCGGAGGGGTAGGGCACGACCTGTCGCACATCCGCCCGAAAGGTTCGCCGGTAAAGAACTCGGCGTTGACTTCTACCGGGCTGGTGCCATTTATGGAGCGTTATTCCAACTCTACGCGCGAGGTGGCGCAAGACGGACGCCGCGGGGCGCTGATGATGACGGTATCTATCAAGCATCCCGACTCGGAAGCTTTCATCGATGCCAAGATGACCGAAGGAAAGGTTACGGGAGCCAATGTGTCGGTGAAGCTGGACGATGAGTTTATGGAAGCTGCCGTGGAAAACCGCCCGTATGTGCAGCAGTTCCCTATCGGTTCGCCTCATCCGATGGTGAAGAAAGAGATTGACGCTTCGGCTTTGTGGAAGAAAATCGTGCACAACGCGTGGAAGTCGGCAGAGCCGGGCGTGTTGTTCTGGGACACGATTCTCCGCGAGTCGGTGCCCGATTGTTATGCCGACTTGGGTTTCCGCACCGTGTCTACCAACCCGTGCGGCGAAATCCCTCTGTGCCCGTACGATTCTTGCCGTCTGCTTGCCATCAACCTGTATTCGTATGTGGTCAATCCGTTTACTCCGGAGGCTTATTTCGATTTCGATTTGTTCAAGAAGCACGTGGCTTTGGCACAGCGCATCATGGACGACATCATCGACCTGGAGCTGGAAAAGATAGAGAAAATCATGGAAAAGATAGATTCCGACCCCGAAAGCGAAGAAGTGAAAGGTACGGAGCGCCATTTGTGGGAAAAGATTTACCGCAAGTCGGGCATGGGACGCCGTACGGGCGTGGGCATCACTGCCGAAGGCGACATGCTGGCGGCTTTGGGATTGCGCTACGGGACGGAAGAGGCAACCGAGTTTGCCGAACGGGTGCAGAAAACCATTGCGCTGGAGGCATACCGTTCTTCGGTTGTTATGGCAAAGGAACGTGGCGCGTTCGAGATTTACGATACGGAACGCGAGAAGGACAATCCGTTCGTGAACCGCTTGCGTGAAGCCGACCCCGGGCTTTATGAGGAGATGAAGAAGTACGGCCGGCGTAACATCGCGTGCCTGACCATTGCTCCTACGGGGACCACCAGCCTGATGACGCAGACCACTTCGGGCATTGAGCCGGTGTTTATGCCGGTTTACAAGCGCCGGCGCAAGGTGAATCCGAATGACGAGAACGTGCGCATCGACTTTGTGGACGAAACGGGAGACGCTTTCGAGGAATACCTGGTGTTCCATCACAAGTTCCTGACGTGGATGAAGGTGAACGGTTATGACCCTGACAAGCATTACACGCAAGAGGAAATTGACGACCTGGTGGCGAAATCTCCTTATTATAAAGCGACTTCGAACGACGTGGACTGGCTGATGAAGGTCAAGATGCAGGGACGCATCCAGAAATGGGTGGACCATTCGATTAGCGTGACCATCAATTTGCCGAACAACGTAGACGAAGAGTTGGTGAACCGTCTGTATGTAGAGGCATGGCGGTCGGGCTGCAAGGGATGTACGGTGTACCGCGACGGTTCGCGTGCAGGCGTGTTGCTTTCTGCCAAGAAGAAAGACGACAAGAAAGAGGAAGAATGCCATTGCAAGCCTCCTCAGGTAACGGAAGTCCGCCCGCGTGTGCTCGAAGCCGATGTGGTGCGTTTTCAGAACAACAAGGAGAAATGGGTGGCGTTCGTCGGTCTGCTCGACGGTTATCCTTACGAAATATTTACCGGTCTGCAAGATGATGACGAGGGCATTGTATTGCCGAAATCGGTAGTCCGCGGCCGCATCATCAAGAATTATGACGAGAACGGCGTGAAGCGTTATGATTTCCAGTTCGAGAACAAGCGTGGATATAAGATGACGATTGAAGGATTGTCCGAGCGCTTCAACAAGGAGTATTGGAATTATGCGAAACTGATTTCAGGCGTGTTGCGCTACCGGATGCCTATCGAACAGGTTATCAAGTTGGTCAATTCGCTCCAGCTCGATAGTGAGAATATCAATACGTGGAAGAACGGTGTGTCGCGTGCATTAAAGAAATATGTGCTCGACGGCACGGAAGCCAAAGGCGTGAAATGCCCGAATTGCGGCAATGAGACTTTGGTTTATCAGGAAGGTTGCCTGATTTGCAAGACTTGTGGTTCTTCGCGTTGCGGATGACTTTGCTTTTCACCACAGATTACGCAGATTTATAAAAAATGCCAATCAGGAGTTAAAAGGGAGTTATAGGTAGTTATCGCCCGTCGGTGCGGGCTGGGAGTTAGATGCCAATACCTTTTTGCGCCGCTTCTGTAGAGACGATGTGCACATCGTCTCTACTACGTGGCATATACAAAATGCACAAAATAAATACCGCGTGAAGTATAACTCCTGAACGAAGTGATAACTCCCGTGAAACATAACTACGTTTAACTCCTGATTCGCATAAAAATTATATTCTTGATTTAGAAGCTGTTTTGAATTTATCGTGCGATGATTTGGGATGAGTTTTTGAGGCATTTCCGCTTCTGTGATGAGGAAGATAGCGGGCTATCTGACGAAGAACAGGAGCGAAAAGGACCAAAAAATCGCCCAAAGCACACACGAAAACGGATACATCAAGCCAAGAAAAACTTTTTGGAGAAATTCAAAACAGCTTCTTATTTTAATCTGTGTAATCTGTGGTGCTTTAAAAAAGAGGTATGGAAGAAACAGTAAAACATCATTTGTTGGACCAGGTGAAGAAGAACCCGTATGTCAATCATTTGGAGATTGATTTTCAAGAGATAGAAGAAGGCCGTGTGGTAGGGCGCATGCCGTTGAAGCCCGAACAGCGCCAGTATAGCGGAGTGGTGCACGGAGGGGTGTTGGCGGCATTTGCCGATACGGTAGCCGGATTTGCGGCTTATACGATGACGCCCACCGACCGGGATGTGCTGACGGCAGAGCTGAAGACTTCGTTCTTGCGTGCGGCATGGGGCGACGAGCTGGTAGGGATAGGCACCGTCGTGAAATCGGGGTTGAACTTGCAGTTTGCCGAGTGTGAAATCTATTGCGACGGCAAGCTGGTGAGCAAGGCTTCGGGGACATTTTGTGTGGTACATTCTCTGATTTAGGCGTATGAAAGCGGAAGCGATGTATATCCGTCTGGACGGGTTGAAATTTTATGCCCGTCATGGTGTGTTTCCTCAAGAAACGCGTGTAGGTGCGGAGTTTACCGTCGACCTGTGTTTGCGTACCGATTTCTCGCAAGCGGCGGAGGCCGATGCCTTGGAGGGAACCGTCAGTTATGCGGAGGTGTTCGAGCGGGTAAAGGCGGAAATGGAAATTCCTTCCCGTCTGCTGGAGCATGTCGTTTATCGGATAGCCCGCCGCCTGCTGGACGATTTCCCTAATGTCATGGAAGTCACTATCGGCCTGTATAAGCAGAACCCGCCCATGGGAGCCGATTGCCGCCGGGTGGGGGTAGAGGCGAGGTATGCACGGAATTAGTTGACAAGGAAACAAGTTGGCAAGGTTTACATATTACAAAGCCTTGCCAACTTGTCAACTGAATAGCGATTTACCTTTCTCCTATCGGCGTGTACGTTACTTCTTCCAATACGTTCTTGTATGCCGGCCGGATGATGCGTCTTCCTTCGAAGTTCAGTTCTTCGATGCGGTGGGCGGTCCAGCCTACGATGCGCGCCATGGCAAAGAGCGGTGTGTAGATTTCTATCGGCAGCCCAATCATTTCGTAGATAAAGCCGGAATAGAAGTCCACGTTCGAGCATACTTGTTTCTTTGTGCCCTTTACTTTCTTGAAACATTCAATGGCGCGTTGTTCCAGCAATTCCAGGAAGGCAAATTCTTTTTCGCACCCTTTTTCGGCTACCAGTTCGCTGGCAAGTTCTTTCAGAAGCACGGCACGCGGGTCGGAAATGGTATATACGGCATGGCCGATTCCGTAAATCAGTCCGCTCCCGTCGTATGCCTCTTTGTGCAGCATCCGTATCAGGTAGGTGTCTATTTCGTCGATGTTGGTCCAGTCGGAGATGACCTCTTTCAGGTGGTGGAACATCTTTACCATCTGGATATTGGCTCCGCCGTGTAGCGGGCCTTTCAGCGAGCCGATGCCGGCTGCAATGCTCGAATAGGTGTCGGTGCGGGTAGAGCTGGTGACACGTACGGTGAAGGTGGAGTTGTTTCCTCCTCCGTGTTCTGCCTGAAGCACCAGCAGCAGGTCGAGCATCCGCGCTTCCAGAGGGGTATATTCCTTTTTCATCATGTAAAGGAAGTTTTCGGCTATCGACAGGTTTTCATGCGGGTGCCGGATGTGGAGCGAACGGCCGTGTATGCTGTGCCGGTAAATGTTGTAGGCGTATGCGATGATGGTAGGGAACTTCGAGATGAGTTCGATGGACTGGCGCATCAGGTTGTCGCGCGAGATGTCATCGGGGTTGGGGTCGAACGTGTACATTTCCAGCACGCTGCGCGCGAGGATGTTCATGATGTTCTGTCCTTCCAGGTCGATGATGTTCATGGTTGTCTTCTTGTCGAGCGGCATGTTGTCGTTTATCAGTTCCTTGAAGGCATCCAGCTGTTCGTTGTCGGGCAGTTCTCCCGAAAGGAGCAGGTATGCCACTTCTTCGAATCCGAAGCGTTTTTCCCTTAGCAGGGCATGTACGATGTCGGCAAGGTCGTATCCCTGGTAGAAGAGTTTTCCGGGAATCGGTTTCAGCCCTTCTTCCGTACGTTCATATCCCACTACGTTGCCTATCTTGGTCAGTCCTACCAGCACGCCGGTTCCGTCTTCGTTGCGCAACCCGCGTTTCACGTTGTATTTCGTAAATAGTTCATTGTCGATGCGGCAAGCCTGCTTGGCGCATTCCGAAAGCTTGTATACGATGTATTCTTTTTTCATGAGTAGTACAAAATTTAAATGATATTTATTAGAAACGCAGATTAAACCGATAGGTAAATAATCTGTGAAAATCCTCTTTGTCAAATAGCTTGTAGGGGCGTATCGCATACGCCCTGAAAACATCCATGTGTGGATAAGTTGGCGTATTCGGGCGTATGCGATACGCCCCTACATTGGCTGTTTGCGGGTATTTAAATAATCTGTGAAAATCCGTGTTAATCTGCGTTTCTGAACTGACAGATTATTTAAACGAATCAGAGTCAGTTACTGCTTAGCGCATCAATCACCCGTTGTCCGAATTCCATAGTGCCCAAGGGTTTTCCGTTGGGCATGAAGCGGGCGAGGTCGTTGGTCGCTTCTCCCGCTTCGAATAGTTTCTCCAAGGCTTGCGTGATGAGGGTTGCGGCTTCTTCCCAGCCTAAATGTTCCAGCATCATGACCGAAGAGAGCAGCATCGAACAAGGGTTGACGATGTTTTTTCCGGCGATGTCGGGAGCCGTGCCGTGGGTGGCTTCGAAGATGGCATGCCCCGTTGCGTAGTTGATGTTGGCTCCGGGAGCGATTCCGATGCCTCCTACCATGGCGGCAAGCTGGTCGGATATATAGTCGCCGTTCAGGTTCAATGTGGCTATTACCGCATATTCTTCAGGCTTCAGCAGGGTGTTTTGCAGGAACGCGTCGGCTATGCAGTCTTTGATGATAACCTTGCCGGTGTTGGCGGCATCGGCAAGGGCGGCATTTGCCGATTCTTCTCCCAGGTCTTTCTTTATCTGGTTGTATTGGTTCATGGAGAAAGTCTGGTCGGGAAACTCTTGCTCTGCCACTTCATATCCCCAGCGTTTGAACCCGCCTTCGGTAAATTTCATGATGTTGCCTTTATGCACCAGTGTGACGGAAGTCTGATGATGCTGCAAGGCATACCGGATGGCGGAACGTACCAGCCGTTTGCTCCCTTCGGCGGAGACCGGTTTTACGCCGAAGGACGAGGTCTCGGGGAAACGTACTTTGCTTACTCCCATCTCGTCGTGAAGGAAGGTGTAGAACTTCTGGGCTTCGGGAGTTCCCTGTTCCCATTCGATGCCTGCATAGATGTCTTCCGTGTTTTCGCGGAAAATGTGCATGTTTACTTTTTGCGGTTCTTTCAATGGGGAAACGACTCCCTTGAACCAGCGTACCGGGCGCAGGCATACATAAAGGTCGAGGGTCTGGCGCAGGGCTACGTTCAGCGAACGGATGCCTCCGCCTACGGGAGTGGTCAGCGGCCCTTTGATGCCTATCAGGTATTCGCGGAAAATATCAAGGGTGGCTTGGGGGAGCCATTCGCCTGTTTGGGCAAATGCTTTTCCTCCTGCAAGCACTTCCATCCATTCGATGGAACGTTTGCCTCCGTATGCGGCTCTGACCGCTTCGTTCACAATATTCTGGCATACCGGAGTGATTTCGGCGCCTACTCCGTCACCTTCTATATAAGGTATGGTTACACAGTCGGGTACAATCAGCCGACCGTCTTTCATTTGTACTTTGCTCATAATGGATTATTGTTTTAAATTTTTTAATATCCGCATTCTACCCAATTGCCTTGTAGGGGCGTATCGCATATGCTCTGAAGGCATCCGCATGGGTTAGTTGATGCATTCGGGCGTATGCGATACGCCCCTACATGGGATGTTTGCGGATATTCAAATTAAATTTAGGTACTGGTAGACCGGATTTTTAGAATGTATTTAAAACCTAGTCCCTGGTCCCTGATATTGTTTATAAATTCAATGCCGCTCCGGCTTTAAACCACTTTATCTGCATTTCATTATATGTATGTGCGGCTTCGAATGTATCTTCGCTTCCGTCGGCATGCCTCAACTTGATTTGCAGGGGTTTTCCGGGTGCGAACTCTCTTAATCCGAAGACAGAGATGCGGTCGTTTTCCTGCACTTTATCGTAATCGTCTTTATGGATGAATGTCAGTGCCAGCATGCCTTGCTTTTTCAGGTTCGTTTCATGGATGCGGGCGAAACTCTTGGCAAGAACGACTCTTACGTTGAGGAAACGCGGCTCCATGGCGGCATGTTCGCGGCTGGAGCCTTCTCCGTAGTTTTCTTCGGCTACTACGATGGAGGGAATCCCTTTTGCCTTATAGCTTTTGGCAACGGCGGATACGGCTTCGTATTCTCCGGTCAGGGTGTTCAATACCCAGTTCGTTTTCCCGTTGAAAGCGTTTACGGCTCCCATCAGCAGGTTGTTGGAGATATTTTCCAAATGTCCGCGGAACCGTAGCCACGGGCCCGCCATGGATATGTGGTCGGTGGTGCATTTCCCTTGTGTCTTGATCAAGAGCGGCATGTCGATGAGGTCATTTCCGTCCCACGGTGCGAATGGTTCCAGTTTTTGCAGGCGTTCCGAATCGGGATGTATGGAAACTTCGATGGATTTGCCGTCGGCAGGCGGGGCAATGTATCCGTTGTCGTCTACGGTGAATCCGTTTCGGGGCAGGGTTTCGCCGGCAGGTGCATCCAGTTTCACCTGTTCGCCCTTTTCATTGGTAAGGGTATCGGTCAGTGGGTTGAAGCACAAGTCTCCGGCGATGGTAAGTGCCATAGCCAGCTCCGGTGAAGCTACGAAGGCGTGCGTATTCGGGTTCCCGTCGGCACGTTTGGCAAAGTTCCGGTTGAACGATGTGACAATCGAGTTGGCTCTGTTCGGGTCATCGGTCACCCGTTTCCATTGTCCGATGCACGGACCGCAGGCATTGGTCATAATGGTTCCGCCTACGGCTTCGAAGGCACTTATCATGCCGTCGCGCCGGGCAGTGCAATAGATTTGTTCCGATCCGGGATTGATTATCAGGGGAGAAGCCATCTTGAGGGCTTTCTCCTTTACCTGACGTGCCAGAGAGGCTGCCCGGCTCAGGTCTTGGTAAGACGAATTGGTGCACGAACCGATTAATCCTACTTCCATGCGGCGTGGGTAACCGTTTGCTTTTACTTTTTCTGCAAAATCCGAAATGGGGCAGGCGGCATCAGGTGTAAATGGCCCGTTGATATAAGGTTCCAATGCCGACAGGTCGATTTCGATGATGCGGTCGTAATACTTTTCCGGTTGTGCCAGCACTTCGGGGTCGGCTTGCAGGCAATCGGCGCATGCCGATGCCAGCCGGGCTATTTCTTCCCTTCCCGTAGCGCACAGGTAAGTTGCCATCTGTTCATCGTAAGGGAAGATGGATGTAGTGGCACCCACTTCGGCGCCCATGTTGCAGATAGTGGCTTTCCCCGTTGCCGAAATCGATGCGGTCCCTTCGCCGAAATATTCAATGATGGCATTGGTCGCTCCTTTTACGGTAAGGATGCCGGCAAGTTTCAGTATCACGTCTTTGGGGGCAGCCCATCCGTTCAGGCTTCCTTTCAGGTGTACGCCGATGAGGCGGGGCATTTTCAGTTCCCATTCCATGCCGGTCATTACGTCTACGGCATCAGCTCCGCCTACTCCGATGGCTATCATGCCCAGTCCGCCTGCATTGGGCGTATGCGAATCGGTGCCTACCATCATGCCGCCGGGAAAAGCGTAGTTTTCCAATACGACCTGGTGGATGATGCCGGCACCCGGTTTCCAGAATCCGATGCCATATTTGGCAGACACGCTTTGCAGGAAGTCATACACTTCACGGTTCACCTGGCAGGCGGCAGGAAGGTCGGTTTGTACGCCTTTGTAGGCTTGTATCAGGTGGTCGCAGTGTACCGTTGCAGGAACGGCTGTTGTTTCTTTGCCTGCATTCATGAATTGCAGCAGTGCCATTTGCGCCGTGGCGTCTTGCATGGCAACGCGGTCGGGGCGGAATGTCGCATAATCTTCGCCTCGCCGGAAGCGGGGTTGTATCTCCGGATGATACAAGTGGGTATATAAAATCTTTTCGGCAAGCGTGAGAGGCTTGCCGCTTGCCTGTTGAGCCGCTTTTACCCGTTTTGCATACGAGGCGTAAAACGTTCTTAGCATGTCGATGTCGTAAACCATAAGACTTTTTGTTTAATGAATTGTTTTTATTTGTCCGCAAATGTAAGAAGAATGTTTTGGAAAAGCAAGATTTTGCAGACAAAGTGTCTTGTTTGATGTAAATCATGCAGCGGTTTGCCAAATTTGCGGCTCGTATATCCGGCGAAACGTTTCTTTGATGCGCCGTATCCTTTCGAAATGCAGCCGAAACGTTTCCGCAGGCTTTCGAAGCCCTCCGGAATGTTGCCGAAGCGTTTCCGCAGGCTTTCGAAGCCCTCCGGAGTGTTGCCGAAGCGTTTCCGCAGGCTTTTGAAGCCCTCCGGAGTGTTGCCGAAGCGTTTCCGCAGGTTTTCGAAGCCCTCCGGAGTGTTGCCGAAACGTTTTACCGGAGATTTTTTTAGAAAAGCATTGAGTATTTCTCATTTCTTGTTCGTATTTTAGGGAAAACTTAATAAACTCATCTATTTATGAAAACAAAAATTTGGATAATCGTTTTCTTCTGTATAAGTGCCAGTTTGCAGGTCGCAGGTCAGGTAAGTGGTTTGCCGCAAGGGCACCCGCGTTTCTTGACCGATGCCGGAGGCAAGGAGGAGACGTTACGGTTGATTGAGGAAGAAACGTGGGCACGGGAGGTGTTCGACGGATTGAAACGGCGTACTGACACCTATGCCGGACGTGAAGAAGGATGGCTGACATCGCGTTTGCAAATGTACTGGAACACCCACGCCACCGACGTATATATAAAAGGAGAGGTGTACGACCATGCCGGTGGCAATCGCGCACCTGCGCCTACGGTGATGTTTACCGGCGCACGCAGCCATGCCACCAACTACCGCCGTCCCAAGCTGGAAGAGCTGGAGCCTTACGCCGAAGACCCGAAGGGCATATATCTGGCGAACGCTACGCTGGAAGGGAATCCCAAGGAGTGGGTGCACATCGGCAAGACGGGGCGCATGATAGAGAGCATCAACCGCGAGATAATGGGCATCGCCCGCGATGCTGCTTTCCTGTGGTGGCTGACCGGCGAGGAGCCGTATGGACGGATGGCGGCATCGGTGTTCGATACGTACATGACGGGCATTTATTACCGCAACGTGCCGGTCGACTTGAATAACGGGCACCAGCAGACCCTGGTGGGCATGACCTCGTTCGAGGTGATTCACGAAGACATCCTGAACGAGTTGGTGCCGTTGTATGATTTCCTTTATGCTTACCTGAAGCAGACCCGTCCCGAAAAGATGCCGGTGTATGCCGGGGCGTTCAAGAAATGGATAGAAAACATCATCGCCAACGGTGTGCCCCATAACAACTGGAACCTGATTCAGGCACGTTATATCATGAACGTGGCATTGATACTGGAAGACGATGCCGCTTATCCCGACCGGAAGGGCAGGGGCTATTACATCGATTATGTAATCAACCAATCTTCGCTCCGCCAGTGGTCGCTGAAGCAGTTGGCGGATTACGGATTTGATTCCGCTACGGGCATTTGGGCGGAGTGTCCGGGCTACAGCATGAACGTGGTGGGCGACTATGTTTCGTTTGCCAACCTGTTCGACCGTAACCTGCAAACCGACCTGACCATGCAGATTCCGGTTATCCCGAAGGCGGTAGAAGCCTTGCCCCAATACCTGTTCCCCAACCGGATGCTGTGCGGCTGGGGCGATACACATCCGGGCGCGTTGCGCACCGATGTGTTCCGTTACCTGATTCAGAACGCGCAGCAGTACGGCAAGAAAGCCGAAGAACGGAAATTCACGGCGATGTTCCGCCTGTTCGACACGAAAGCCGGCGAGGCAGGAAAGTCTGCCCGTATGCCGGTGGCGGTCACTTCGTTTTTCGCCGATAAGCCGCTGGTGTTGGACAAGGAGGTGAAAGCCGGCAAGATAGACGACTATGTGACACCGACGTTTTATGCGCCCAATGTGAGCTGGCTGGTACAGCGCAACGGCATGGACGCACGCAACAGCCTGATGGCATCGCTCAACGGAAGCGAGGGAAACCATGCGCACGCCAACGGCATCAGCCTCGAACTGTACGGAAAAGGCTATGTGCTGGGACCGGATGCAGGCATCGGGAAGACGTTGTATCAAGGTTTGGATTACCTGGAGCATTACAGCCAGTTCCCGGCTCATAACACGGTGTGCGTAGACGGCATCTCGTCGTATCCCGTCATGAAGAGCAACCATGCCTTCCGTGTGCGCAACCTCTATCCGGCATCGGGTGCCAGGGTGGGCTACCAGCCGGTAAGCTACACCAACGTGTATTTCCGCGAACCCGAATCGTACGCCGACCAGACCCGTTTGGTGAGCATTGTCAATACGGGCGATTCTACGGGGTATTATGTCGATGTGTTCCGCAGCCGGAAGATAGAGGGCGGCGACAAGATGCACGACTATTTCTACCATAACTTAGGACAGACGCTGGACCTGCGTGCTTCCGGCGGAGATACGCTCGCGATGCAGCCCACGCAAGAACTGGCTTTTGCCGGGGCGCATCTCTATGCTTACTCTTATATATATAATCAGCGATGCATCGAAACCAATCAAGATGTCCGGGCTGACTTTACCGTCCGGATGCCCGATGGCGATGATATTACGATGTCGATGTGGATGAAGGGCGAGCAGGAGCGGAAAATCTTCTCGGCTTTAAGTCCGATGACCGAAGGGTTGAGCCGCATCAAGCAGATGCCTTATGTGATAGCCGACCAGCCTACGCTGACCTTTGTGGCACGCCAGCGTGGAGAGGCGTGGAAGCGTCCTTTCGTATCGGTATTCGAACCGCATACGGCAAAGAATGCGCCTTCGCGCATCAGGGAGGTACGCTTTCCGGAAGTCAGCGCCACCGGAGAAGGAAGCCATACGGGCATTCAAGTGATACAGACCGACGGTACGGCCGATTGGATTCTCTCTTCCGATAAGGCAGAAGTGCGTTGCACTACGGAAGGGATTTCGGCACAGGCGGTATATGCGCTCTACCGGCAGAAGAACGGGCAGGGAGCAATGGCTTTCTTGGGCGGCGGAACCTTGCTGGAGGCAGGGGATATCCGCATCGAAGCGGCAGAAACGGCAGATGTCTTGCTGGTGAAGGAGGCTGGAGGCTGGATGTACACCGCTTCCTGTCCGTGTACAATTACGATGGGTGGAAAAGAGCTTATTTTGCCGTCGGTGCAAACAAAAACTTCTGTATTGTTTTCAAAGTAGAAAAGATATTGTTATTTTTGTTCGTCTCAAAAAAAGGTAGATTGGTAAATAAGGATGAGAGAACAGCTGAAGTTTATAATAATCATGGTGGGCATCTTGTTGCTCGTGGCGGCACGGGCGGCAGGCATGCCCTTTTCGTATAGTTTCCGCAGCCTGTCGGTGTCCGACGGGTTGCCCGATTTGGTCATCAACACTTGCTATAAGGACCGGTCGGGCTATATGTGGTTTGGTACCAATGTGTCGCTGGAACGTTTCGACGGCATTCGTCTGAAGCACATTATCTGATAAAGGGGAAAGCCGAAAACCTGAAACGGGTATATGCTGTTGCCGAGATGGCAGAGGGTGAGATATGGGTAGGGTCGGATGTGGGGTTGCTGCATCTGGACAAAGCGACTGATGACCTGGAGGCTGTAGAGCCGGTATTGATAGATGCTCCGGTATATTGCCTCTTGTCGGACGGGAAGCAAACGCTGTATGCAGGCACGCGCAAAGGACTGTTCATTTACGAGGGCGGCAAGATGCGTCACATCCTGATAGACAAGAACGTGTTTTCGCAATGGAACGAAATCAAAGGGTTGAACATCGGCGGAGATGGCCGTTTGTGGCTGGCTACTTTGAAAGGGGTAGTGGCTTTGCATACTGCTTCGGGCAAGCTGGAGACGTATGCATACCGGAACCCGTTTTATTCGCTGACCCGTATCGGCGGGGTATTGTATCTGGGAACGATGAACGAAGGAATCGTTACGTTCGATACGCAGGAAAAGGCTTTCGGCAAGCTGGTGGATGTGGGCTGCTCGGTCATCTCTTCTCTTTCTACCGACGGCAAGGACCTGCTGTATGTAGGGACGGACGGAAATGGAGTCCATTTCGTGTCGGTGACTCAGCGAAAGGTCGTGAAGTCGTTCCGGCACGAGACCGGAAACGATGCCAGTATCCGTTCCAATTCGGTGTACTCGCTTTTGGTAGACCGCGATGGGTTGCTTTGGATAGGTTTTTATCAGCTGGGGGTGGACTATACGTTGCACAATAACGGGCTGTTTGCGGCTTATCGGTATCCGCCCTATTTGGATACGCGTGACATGCCGGTGCGTACCATCGCTTTCCACCAGAGGGAAAAGCTGGTAGGCTCGCGCGACGGGCTGTATTTTATCGATGAAGACAGGCGGTTGTTCAAGAGTTTTCATAACTTGCGTGCCAATATGATTATTTCCAGTTGCTATTTCGAGGGGAAATACTACATCGGTACGTATGGAGGCGGCATGTATGTGTTCGACCCGCTGACCCTTGAACTGGTTGATTTCGATGCGGCGGATGGCGAGCCATTCCTGACAGGCCATATATTCTGCATCCGTCCGGATGCGGACGGCGATTTGTGGATTGGCACTTCATCGGGGCTTTACCGTTATCGGGCAGGGAAGCAGGTGGCTCATTATACCGGTTCCAATTCCAAGTTGCCCGAAGGGAATATCTACGAAGTCTTTTTCGACTCTACCCGCAAAGGATGGATTTGTACCGAAAAAGGGCTTTGCATTTGGGATGCTTCGTCGGAAAGCATCCGTACGGATGTCTTTCCCGAAGGATTCATCAACGAAGAGAAAGTAAGGGTGGTCTACGAAGATTCCAGGCACAATCTTTATTTATTGCCCGAAAAGGGTACCTTGTTTGTGTCCGACCTTTCCATGAGCCATTTCTCGCGTTTCGACAACGAACTGCTTCGGGGCAAAACGCTGATGTCGGTGGTGGAGGACAATGAAGGATGGCTGTGGCTCACTACCAACAACGGCATCTATCGCTACGACAAGAAAGACCGGGTGATGCCTTATAGCCTCTCCGACGGTATCTTGAGCCCTATCTTTATCAACTGTATGCCGGTGAAGGACGAAAGCGGCGGACTTTGGTTCGGCAATTCCAAAGGATTGGTTTATCTGGACATGAACAAGCTGAAGTCGAGAAAAGTTCCGCCTTATAAGCTGGCTGTTTCGGGAGTGCAGGTTGATGGGGAAGAGGCGGTTCCCGAAGTGTGGGGCAGAGGACAGGCGGACGGCATTTACCTGGACAAGGTGAAAAACAATCTGACCGTTTTCTTTTCGGCACTTACTTATACCCATCCGTCTGATATGTTTTACGAATACAGGTTGGAAGGCGGAGAGGATGACGTGTGGAAACCTTTAATCGGTAAGTCGTCTGTTTCTTTTTACAATTTGTCTGCGGGAGATTATCTGCTCAGGATACGTAGCATCGGGTTTCCCGAATCAGAAATCGTATTGCCTGTTAAGGTGCATTCCGTATTTTGGAGCTGGTTTGTGGCAGGGGCAGGACTGTTGTTTATCGGAAGCCTTGCCTGGTTTCTTGTGCGGAAGAAACGGTCGGGACGCCTGCATGTATCCGACAGGCAGGAAAGCCAGGATAATCCCGTTACGCAGCCCGACCCGGACAAACTGGTATTGCAGACCATTCTAGACGGTGCGCTGGAAACATACATTCCGCCGATGGAACATTCGGAGGACGAGCCGGCAAAAGAGAAATACAAGGTAGACCCTGAAGAATGCCGCCAGCTCCAGAAAATACTGGAGCGGCTGATGCAGGAAGAAAAACCTTATAAGAATTCCGACCTGAAGATTGCCGATTTGGCAAAGATGACAGGATACACCTCGCATACGCTTTCTTACTTCTTCAATCAATACCTGAAGAAGAACTATTACGATTACATCAACGAATACCGTGTGGAAGAGTTCAAGCGGCTGATTGTGGATGAGCAATATGCCAAGTACACGCTGGAGGCGTTGGCAGAAGTATGCGGCTTCAGTTCGCGTGCCTCTTTCTTCCGTTATTTCAAGAAGGTGGCAGGTATCACTCCCAATGAATACATCAAGCAGTTGAACCGTTAAGAAATAATACCTGCAGTGTCATGAAGGCGCAAAGAGGTTCTATTCCTCTTTGTGCCTTTTGTTTTGCCCGATGCAGATAGTTGCGTAGGCAAACGCAGGCAGGTGCGTTGCTTGTAAGATTATTAATCTTACAGAAAAGTTACTTATTGAAATATTTCCTTTTTACCATTGTGCGTAATTTGGTAAACGATTATTTACGCCGTTTATATAAGAAGCAGGAAATCGACCGCTATCTGTATGAGGTGCTTCCGGTTTCTGTTACGGATTTGGAGAGCCAGGTGATTGCAAAAGACTTGCGGCGGTGGGAGTACCGGAAAGTTGCTACGCTTTCCGAACAGCGTCGGAAGGTGTATGTGATGAGTCGGTTTCAGTCTAACTCCATTTCGGAAATATCCCAAAAGCTGAATCTGTCCTTTCGTACGGTAGAAAGCCACCTTTTTGTTAGTAGGAGAGATGTACGTGAATTCATGAAAGCATGTATCTAAATAAATTGTTAATTTAAAAATTGATTTATGAAAAATGTAGTGAGAATGTTGTCAAAGAGAATGTTATTCTCTGTCTTTATGGCATCACCTTTGATGGCTGGAAGTTCGTTATCGGCTTTTGCAGGTATAGGCAGCGTAGGGTGGATGCAGCAAGCTAATGTTGTAGAAGGTATTGTAACTGATGTGAACGGTGAGCCGGTTATTGGTGCCAGCGTTGTAGTGAAAGGCACGTCAAACGGGACTATTACAGATTTGGATGGTAAGTTTAGTTTGCCGGATGCTCAAGGCGTTTTGGTTATTTCGTATATCGGTTATAAGACGCAAGAAGTGGTTCTTGACGGGCAGAAACATCTGAAAGTCATGATGGAAGAAGATTCGAAAGCTTTGGATGAAGTGGTAGTAGTGGGGTATGGTACACAGCGTAAATCAGACCTTACAGGTTCTGTTACCACAATCAAGTTAAAAGACATTTCCGGTATCCGGGGAGGAAATGCCGGAGAAGCTTTGCAAGGGAAAAGCGGTCTGACGGTCGTGACTTCAGGAGCGCCGGGAGCAACTCCTACCGTCCGTATTCGTGGTATTGGTACGGATGGTGACGCTACTCCTGTGTACGTAGTAGACGGGGTAATGACAAATAATATAGATTTTCTTAACCCTAAAGATATCGAGAGTATGAATGTGCTGAAAGATGCCTCAGCTACTGCTATTTACGGTTCAAGAGGAGCCAATGGCGTGATTATGGTGACAACAAAAAGAGGCGAGTCCGGAAAGCCTGTCGTTTCGTACTCAGGGAGTGAAGGCTTTCAGTATATCATTGATAATTATGATGTCTGCAATGGTTCCGAATATGCCCGCTTAATGAATATTGTTGCCCAAAATTCCGGACAAGAACAACCTTACGGAAATCCGTCGGGGTATGGAAAAGGAACTGATTGGCTGGGGGAAATGACCCGGAACGGTTGGACACGTGACCATCAACTTTCTGTATCGGGTGGCTCCGAATCTGTGAATTATAATGTGAGTGCCGGATATTTCAAGCAGAATGGTGTATGGGAGAATACGTCTTATGACCGCTGGACTTTCCGTATCAATAATGAATATAAGCTTTCAAAATCTATCCGGATAGGACATAACTTGAATTTAGCTGTCAGCAACAGTGACGGCAGAAGCGATTCATATCGTTTGATGCGTTCCGTTTTGTCTGGTTCACCTCTTATTACACCCCAAAATGAACAAGGAGAGTGGAATTCTATGCAGAATGGTGATTTGATAAATCCTGTTGCGGAATTAGCCCTGAATGCCGGTTATAACAATAAGCGGATACGTTTCTTTGGGAATGTATGGGGAAGCTGGGAAATAGTGAAAGGGCTTACATTCCGTACGTCGTATGGTGTTGATTGGTTACATGGTTATGAACATCAGTTGAAGGGGATTTACAATATCAATCCATCCCATCAAAGCAACAGTTCTAATACCTTTATGGAGAATTATGCGCTCGAAAACACATGGTTGTGGGAAAATACATTGACGTATGATCGTTTATGGGGGGAACACTCACCATTTGAATGTCCTGGCAGGTTTTATGTCTGAAAAAGCACGGACACAAGGATTGGGAGCAAACAGCCGGAATATTTTGATGTACGACAAGGATTATGGCATGACAGCTACCGCTCCTACCGATGCAGACCGTACCGTGGCAGCGGTCAAGCCGACAATTACGACAAGAGCTTCTTACATGTTCCGTGTCAATTATTCATTGAAAGACCGTTATCTGTTTACGGCTACAATGCGTGCGGACGGTTCTTCCAAATTTGGAAAGAATAACCGTTGGGGGTATTTCCCGTCGGCTGCAGTAGGTTGGCGGGTCAGTGAAGAAGCGTTTCTGAAGGATGTGGACTGGTTGAGCAATTTAAAGATAAGAGGAAGCAGGGGACAAACAGGTAATGACAAGATTCAGGACAATGTTTCGTATGCGTTGGTATCGATGGTTGATGAGTATCATGCTGTTTTTAATGGACAAGTATATCCCGGTGTAGGTATTGTAAATGCATCTAATCCGGATATCAAATGGGAACGTAGTGAACAGGTTGATTTGGGATTTGACTTGGGGTTGTTTAATAGTATGCTGACTCTTGAGTTTGATTATTTCAACCGTAAGACTAAAGACCTCTTGATGATATTGCCGATAAAAGGCGGTTCGGTGGGTATTACGCCTACATATTCCAATGCAGGTTCAGTCCGTAACAGTGGTTTTGAGTTTACTGTTGCATGGCAGGATAACAGGCATCCGTTCAATTATGGTTTTACATTTAGTGGAAGTACATTCAAGAATGAAGTAACCGATTGAAAGAATCAAAAGACTATTTCCACTGCTTGGTCTACTAATCTTCAGACAGCCAAGGAAGAAGGAAAACCTTTCGGATATTTCTATGGGTATAAGACGCAAGGCATTTACCACACTCAGGCAGACCTTGACCGCTGGAACGAATATGCCCGTAGCAAAGGGGCGGACGTTTATCATTCGGAAGCCCAATTGGGAGATTTGATTTATGTAGACGTTGACGGGGATGGAAGAATTACCGCAGAGGATCAGACGGATCTTGGAAACCCTTATCCTAAATTTACGGGAAGCTTGGGATTTAATGCGTCGTGGAAAGGGTTTGACTTGTATTTGGATTTTACCGGAAGTTTTGGAGGGAAGGTGATGAATAACTCTTACAATGACTTTACATCGGTGACCAACAATATGCATCGTGATTGGTGTGATTCATGGACTCCTGAAAATCCGGACGCTGTTATGCCTCGTTTGGCAGGCGGATCTATCAATGTGGGAAGAACATTGGATATAATGGTTTTCGATGGTGATTATCTGAAATTGCGTTCTGCAGAATTGGGCTATACGTTGCCTGATGAATGGATGAATAAGATTGGGATTGGCAGACTTCGTATCTATGTAAACGCATCTAATCTGCTTTACTTTACTAAATATAAAGGTTTTACTCCCGAAATCATGGATGGGCAGGATTCGAATACTTATCCGATGGCGGGCAGTGTGAACTTCGGTTTGAATTTGACTTTATAATAATTCTTTTAATTCAGAAGATATGAAACAGATAAAAACATATATAATGGCATTGGCTGGAACTTGTATATTAGGTTCGTGTAGTGATTTCTTGGATGTTACTCCGCAAGGAGAATTGACCACAGATTTGTATTTTAGCCAAGAAGAACGAATTAATGAAGCGGTATCACGTGTTTATTCATCCATTAACTGGCGTTTTTTCCGTTTGGGTACAATGTATTTTACAACGCATGAGTTTCCTTCGGATGATGTGCGGATGAATACGGCAGACGCTAATTTCTTGACTGCATATAACTTTCAGTACGACCCCAATAACGTTTATGTGGAACGGTTATGGGAAAGATGGTATCAATATATAAATGATTGCAACCAGGTATTGGAACTTACGAAAGATTATGATGATGAAACAGCAGCTCTTTATAACGCGCAGGCACGTTTTTTCCGTGCATATTGGCATTTTGATTTGATGAATGTATTCGGTGAAGTAGTGTTGCGTGACCATGTTCCGGCAGAAAATGAATATAATATTCCCAAAAGTTCAGAGGAAGATATTTATAGATTGGTAATATCTGATTTGGAATACGCTATAGAACATCTTCCTACCCGTCAGGAATGGGGAGAAGAAAACTTGGGTCGTGTGACCAAAGGAACGGCAAAAGGGATACTGGCAAAGGTTTACTTATATCGTCAGGATTATGAAAACGCCTACAAGTATGCCAATGAAGTTGTGAATGTAGACCATGAATATTCACTCGACCCGGATTATCGGAATCTGTTCTCTATTCAGGGTAAATATTCTTCGGAAAGCATGATGCCGGGACACTATATTTACCAGAATATCGAGGGGCGTTTGCGTAATCCGTATGTAGAGTTTCAAGGTATTCCCGGCTCAGGATTGGGGTCTGCTTATTTTGTTCCTTCCGATGAATTTGTAAGTGCTTATGAAGAGGGAGATCCGCGTAAGGAAGCGACAATCTTTGAAAAGGGAGAAACCATTGAAGGCTATACAGGTGAAATAACTTGGCTGGAAGAAAAAGATGAGGCAGGGAATGTTGTATCTGAGTTTAACTATGCAAACAAGAAAGTGATTTGGCCCGCTACGCAATGGCCCGACAATGACTTTTTCAAGCAAGAATTGAACCTGCCATTCCTCCGCTTTGCGGATATCTTGTTGGTTTATGCCGAATCGGCTAATGAACTTGGGAAAACAACAGAGGCAGAAGATGCCCTTGAAAAAGTCCGTTTCCGCGCTCGTGGAAACCAAACGTATGCCGAGGCAGGTGTATTGCCGGAAAAAAGAGGGTTGGGAAAAGATGCCTTACGGGAAATAATCTGGAACGAACGCCGTATAGAATTGGCTTTTGAAGGAAACCGTTGGTTTGATTTGGTGCGTTATGAAAAAGTAGTACCCAATTATACGACCAACCTCATGCACCGTAAAGGACGGACGAATTTTGACTATGCGAAGCATAGCAAATTCCCTATTCCTACCTATTATATAACCAGTTCAGAAGGGGTCTTGACACAAAATCCTGCACGGCAATAGGTTTTAGTATCAGATAAATTTCTAAATTTGAATATCCGCAAACATCCCATATAGGAGTAAAATGCGGATATTCATTTTTTTATGGTAAGTCTGCATTTGCTTTCATTGGGGCATACCCTCTTGCTTTTTCGGGGAAAAATAATTATTATTGCAAAGTGAATGTCCGCAAACAGCCCATGTAGGGGAAATGAGGACATTCATATATTTTACAATCATAAACCGTAACACGTAGATTCTTATGAAACCGATTTTTCTAAAATGGACCTTTGCCGTATGCTTTTTGAGTATGGTTTATGGCATACAGGCACAGTCTTATGTATGGATATGCAGTACAGAAAACAATTATTGGAAAGAGGATGAGACCAAGCTGCAATCCCGTCCCGTTCAGACTCCTTTGCTGGAAATAGATGGGACAGAAAAAGGCGTTCCTTTCAAGGCATGGGGTACGACGTTCAACGAGTTGGACTGGGATGCCCTGCTGGTGCTGACCCGTGATGAACAGGATGAAATTATGCATAACCTGTTTGCTCCCGACGGAGACTTGAAGTTTACCCGCGGACGTATCCCGATGAATGCCAGCGATTATGCCCGTTCGTGGTATAGCTGTGACGAAGTGGCAGGCGACTTGGAACTGCGTTATTTCAATATCGACCGCGACAAGCTGGGCATCATTCCTTTGATTCGTACCGCCCAGAAGTTCAATCCTCGCTTGACTTTCTGGACATCTCCCTGGAGTCCGCCAAGCTGGATGAAAATCAATGGAGATTACCCAGTACTGAGCAGCCGTTTCAACCGGCAGGACAAGCGTTTGGACTATTTGCTGTATGGCTCGCAAGACGGGGTAGACGAGGATGAGATGAAATTCTTGGGCGAGCGTGAAGGGCAATTCCCCCGAAAACTGGCTACACAGGATTATTTCATTCAAGACCCTCGTTACCTGCAGGCATACGCCAATTATTTTTGTAAGTTCATCGATGCCTATAAAGCCCAGGGGGTAAACATCGATATGGTAATCTATCAGAATGAGGCCTACAGCTACACGCCTTATCCGGGCTGTGCCTGGACAGCTGAAGGCACGATACGTTTCAACCGTGATTATTTGGCTCCTGCCTTGAAAAAGCATCATCCGGATGTGAAGCTGTATTTGGGTACGTTTAATACCAACCGGCAAGACCATGTAGAAAAGGTATTAAGCGATGACCGGTTGCGTGCCTGCATCGAAGGGCTTGCCTTTCAGTGGGAAGGACGTCAAATCCTGCCTGCCATACGCCGTCAGTATCCCGGTTTCCATTATATCTGTTCGGAAAGTGAATGCGGCAACGGAGCTATGGACTGGAAGGCGGGCGAGCATACGTTCTTTTTGATAAGTGACAATGTGGGCAATGGTTGCGACGAATGGTTTAATTGGAACTTCTTGCTTCCAAAGCATGGCACCAGTCCTTGGGGATGGAACCAGAATGCATTGATAGAGCTGGACAGTGAAACACGGACGTTCCGCTATACGGCAGAATATTATGCCGTGAAGCATTTTTCTCATTTTGTCGTTCCCGGAAGTGAAATGATAGGCTATGCTCCCAAAGAGAAAGACGGAACGATAGCGGTGGTCTACCGTACTCCTGAAAAGAAAATTGTCGTTATAGCAGGCAATTTGGGCGATACGCCGCAGCCGGTAAGCGTGAAGATAGGGAAGAAATACCTTAACGTGACGCTGGACGCACATTCCCTGCATACTTTTGTCATGAAGTAGTTTGTTGGTAAATGAATTTCACTACAGTATAAATGAAGTGGCACGATGAAGAAACGCAGCTTCACGCAGATTTTCGCAGATTATAAATAATGAATGTCCGCATTTTGCCCAATAAGGAGTTAAAAGGAGTTATTTCAAGGAGTTAAAAGGAGTTAGAAGCCAATACTTTTGCTCATGGGAGCCATAGCAGGATTAACTCCTGCCGAAGGCATAACTCCTTCTAATTCCCTTTTATACTATGGGCATTTTGCGGATATTCAAAAAATTTAAAAGCCTCTGTGTCCTCTGTGGTGAATCCCGATCCGCATCACCTTATTTGCTGAATGTCACATTTTCTACATGTTCGCCGATGAAAATCCGTGCCATATCGCCTGTTTTGTACCATGCAGGTTTGCCGGGCATGTCGTCGGAGATAACCGTACCATTGATGCGGAGGTTCTCGAAGCGGATGTTTCTTACCAAGCGGTCGCGGTCGTAGCCGATGATGTGCGACAGTTCGGCATGATGAAGATGGGCGAATACGTAGCGTTGTCCAACTTGCGCAATGGTACGGATAACCAGAACAATACGGGAAGCTGGCTGGTAAGTGCCACCCAGATGCCGTTTACGACCTATGAATATTGCATCGACTGCTCTTGCCGCGATAAGAACCACGGTGCAACCCATACGCAAATGGCAGATGATGAAGGTCGTGGCAGCATTCGTCCGGGATGGGAAATCCTGTACAACCATTATGCAAAGGTGGCAAATGTGGGCAGTGGCTATACGTATGCCAAGCAGTTCGCCGACAAGCTTCGTCCCGAAGGCGGTGTGGGTGAACCGGAAAACCGTTACGGTACAAACAGCGGTGCGTTCGACCAATTGGGTTGGGCAACCTTGATGCTTTACCGTGAATAGATATTGTTAAGAAGCTGTTTTGAATTTATCGTGCGATGATTTGGGATGAGTTTTTGAGGCATTTTTGCTTCTGTGATGAGGAAGATAGCGGGCTATCTGACGAAGAACAGGAGCGAAAAGGGCCAAAAAATCGCCCAAAGCACACACGAAAACGGATACATCAAGCCAAGAAAAACTTTTTGGAGAAATTCAAAACAGCTTCTAAGTTAACCCAAAGAAAGCGGGGCTTGTCCGGGTGATGTGAATCAATCGGATAAGTCCCGTAATGTTATAAGTAACTGCTCATAAATGAGATTCAACACAGAGGACACGGGCATATACTCTCATAAGGAATGTGGCGTATAGTAAGGCAGCAGGAACCGGAAGAAACCCTGCTCCACCTCCTGGTTGGGGGATTCAGACGGTTGTTCTACAAATCTTCCTTCAATCCTTGCTTCCAACCGGGGAAAGGGCAGTGGTCGTGGATCTCACGGAAAAGCTTTAGACAGTAATTCACCAAATTACGGGCTTCTTCCACTACAATGGGGTCACCCATGATTTCAATCAACGAGCGGGAGGTGGATGTATTAATCGTCTTACGAATACCCATCTCGTTGTTGCTTAATGTTACCAGGCTGTAATCGGATTTACAAGTCATTAAGTCTATCACTTGTGGGCAGGGCTTTTCGAGCATCTGTAACAGCTTATTTACGTCTGCATGGTTGGTGATGCGCTTGAAAAAAGTGCCCCAACCCGCAAAAAGCATTACCTCGTTTTTTCCCTTAAACAGGAAGTTTACTATTCCGTAAAAGCCTTTTCCTGCTTTAAATATATATTCGGCATAATCTTTACGGACTACAAATGTCATCGCTTCGCCCGCTATAAATGTGCCGCCGGCAGTTGTCTGTAAGAAAGTACGCATAAGTTATCAAATCTGTTTACAATGTTATTAAAATGCGAAAACCCACCGTGAGTGCTCTTCAGTCACCCACTTCTCCACCGTCCTTGTTTCCGATGAGAAGTTTACGCCTATCAGGTAAAGCTTGCGTTTGTCCGTCTGGAAAGGGAGGGCATAATGGTTGTCCTTGATTTGCCGGAGGGCTTCTTCGGCGGTCTTGTCAAGCTTCAGTTCTATGATGTAAATATAGTCTTTTGTCTGAATGGTAATATCTATGCGGCCTTGGCTGGTCGCCTGCTCTACCTGTACATTGTAGCCCAGCATGGTGAAAATCAGGTAGAGGGTGTTTTGGAAATCCTTTTCTTTATCAGCTCCTGCCACCATGTAGCTTCTGCCTGCCAGCATGGTCTGGATGGTTTGCAGCAGGTCATCGGGGTTGCCCCGTTTGACAGCTGAAGTCATCTTGTTGAGAATGCCCCTGACGCTCGATTGCTGCTGTGACGTGTAGTAAGGTATCAGAAAACGGAAGAAACCCCGCTCAACTTCCTGATTGGGGAAGTCCAGACGGTAACCTAATTCGGGGTCATAACCGGCAATGGTGAGGTAGCCGCTCTGGAAAAGTACGGGAACGGGATCATCATATCCCTCGTCTACGGAAGAAAGCACATCTCCGTCCACATAAATGCCTTTCAAATCATGCAATTCATAGTCGTTCTGTTGCAGCAGCTTGACCAAAAAAGTGGGTGTGCCTGTCTTGAACCAATAGTCATTGAACTCTTTTTTCGCAAACGTGTTGAGCAGGCTGAACGGATTGTAAATGCCTACACTGTTCTGCCGGAAATGATAACCGTCGTATTGCTTGCGCAACCTCTCGCATGCCTCTTCGAAGGTCATGCCGTTGGCATCGGCAAGTTCGCGGATGGAGTCGTCAAAGTAAATGTGCAGTTCTTCTTCAGATATGCCACAAATGTCCACGTATCGGAGATCCATGGAGATGTCATCCAGATTGTTTAGGTCGCTGAAGATGCTGACGTGGCTGAACTTGCTCACGCCCGTGATGAAACCGAAACGGATGCAGGCATCCAGTGACTTGAGCACAGAGAAGAAAGCTTTCAAGGCTTTCCGGTACGCATCGTGCAACGGTTTGTTGTCGATGGTGCTGAGAAGCGGTTTGTCGTATTCGTCCACCAACACCACCACTTGTTCACCCGACTGTTTGTAGGCAGTATGTATTACGTTATAGAAACGTTCTTCGGGAGCCAGGTTGCTATCAGTAGTCATGCCATAACCCTGTTCCCACATCACAAGGTGCTTATTCAATTCCGCTTTGAGGGATTCTTCATCCTCATAATTACGAGCATTCAAGTCCAGATGAAGTACAGGATACGTCTTCCACTCAGTTTCCAGTTTCTCTATGGCAAGTCCTTTGAACAAGTCTTTTTGTCCCAAGAAGTAAGCTTCCATAGTAGAGACCAGTAAGGATTTGCCGAACCGGCGGGGACGGCTGAGAAAGTAGTATTTCCCCATCAACGCCATTCGGTAAATAAATGCCGTCTTGTCTACGTAAACGAATCCGCGCTTGCGGATGTCGGCAAAACTCTGTATTCCTATGGGGTACTTCATCATGGCTCTGTAAGTTTTTGAGTTTTTAAGTTCTTGGGACGTTTGATTTTGTTTACAAAGTTAACGATTAATCTTCAACAGACAAAGAAAAAGTCGGTTTATAGTAGAACAAAATCTCACCACAGAGGTCACAGGGTACCACAGAGAAAAAATTTAAAAGCCTCTGTGTCCTGTGGTGAGAAAATGCACAATTTCATACCGCGTAAAATATAAAAGAATGCAGACGGGGACAGACGGACACAGATTTTACTATAAAATCACTTCTGATTGACTTTAGAAGATGAAATGAGCACTTGCTTATCTGAATCTTTCTTTGTATATTTGCTGCATAAAAATGAGTTTGTATATGAAGAAAGAAATAAACGGTTGGCTGAATATTTTGCTGGGATGTATCATCCTGGCGGCAGGTTTTGTGTTTTTTATCAATCCATATAACATTGTGCCGGGAGGTGTGTATGGGGCGAGTATCGTGTTACATAACCTGTTTCCTTCCGTTCAGGTAGGTACGTTCGGGTATATGTTCGATATTCCGTTGCTGATTCTTTCGGTCATCTTTTTAGGCACGAAGCTGGGGGCGCGTACCATTGCGGCTGCATTGACCACTCCTTTGTTGATGAATATCATGTCGCGTCTGGTATATCCTACGGAAGAAGCTTTGCATGCGCTTGACCCGTCTCAGCTTTTGGGGGGCATTATGGACTTGTCGGACCATCTGATGCTGACCTGCGTGATGGGTGCCGTACTGATAGGTATCGGGAGCGGCATTGTGGTGAAGAATCAGGCTACTACGGGTGGGAGCGATATTGTGGCAATGATGCTTCAGAAGTATATGCACATCCGTTTCTCGCGGGCGATATTGCTGGTGGACGGGATCGTTGTCTGCTTTGGTTTGTTGGTGATTGGGTTCGGATTGGGAAGCGGAGAAGTATCCGAGGAACCTTCCGTTTATTTGTCTTTGTATTCGTTGATAGCTATCTTCATCGTATCGCGGGTGATAGCTTATATGATAAACGGCTCGAAGAATGACAAGCTGATATTTGTTATCAGCGAGAAGGAGTTGCCAGATTTGCATAAGTATATCTTGAATGATTTGGACCGTACCGCTACATGTATCAAGAGCAGCGGCTTGTACACGAAGAAAGAGAAGGAAATGATTTTCTTGGTAGTGAGCTACAAGGAAGTGGCGGGCGTGAAAGCCACGATAAAGCTTGCCGACCCGCGTGCCTTCGTGGTTGTGACCGATGCTTACGATACGTTCGGTGAAGGCTGGAAGCAGCTTCCTTCGCCCAATGAGATTGAGCCGGAGTGATATCGGGGCTTACGCACGATATGATAACTTCTGCTAATAGAAGCTGTTTTGAATTTATCGTGTGATGATTTGGGATGAGTTTTTGAGGCATTTTCGCTTCTGTGATGAGGAAGATAGCGGGCTATCTGACGAAGAACAGGAGCGAAAAGGACCAAAAAATCGCCCAAAGCACACACGAAAACGGATACATCAAGCCAAGAAAAACTTTTTGGAGAAATTCAAAACAGCTTCTAAAATCTCAAGATGAGGGAAAATCCAGATTTTTTTTGAAATAAATCATGTCTGTAAGTACTTTTCCGTCTTCTATGATGGGATGGTCATAGTGGAGCGTGAAGAAGTCCGGTACCGTGTGCGAATAGGTGAAACCACAGCTTTTGTAAAACGAGACCGTTTGTATGCTGTTTCCGGTTCCTACCATCATTGTTGTAAACTGCTTGCTGTAGAGCCGGCACAGATAGCTTATCATTTCCCGTCCGTAACCATGCCGTTGGAAAGAGGGTGCAATAGCCAGGTTTTTCAGTTCGCATACCTTGTTTCCTTCGTCTGTTACAACGGCAATGCCTATGGTATCTGTTCCGTGGTGCATGACATGCATTGTACCTCTTTCCAGGTAGCGGTCAATCATCGATTCTTGTTCGTCTGCCAGCAGCAGAAGTTCGAGGTATTGTTTCTTGTCGGTTTTTATTTCTGTTATTTCCATATTCATTACACTTGTCTACAAGGATGTCGGTTGTATGTCCGTCTTCGACAAATATAGTCAATCCGAAATAAAAAGCGAATATTTGCATACATTATTTTTCGCAAATCAATATTGTTTCGCTATAAAAGATTGAATTATGCCAATCAGGAGTTAAAAGGGAGTTATAGGTAGTTATCGCCCGCTGGGCGGGCTGGGAGTAAGATGCCCATACCTTTTTGCGCCGCTTCTGTAGAGACGATGTGCAGAGACGATGTGCACATCGTCTCTACTACGTGGCATATACAAAATGCACAAAATAAATACCGCTAACTCCTGATTCGCATGAATTCCGCAAATGGTCCATGTAGGGGTAAAATAAAAAAAGCCGGAAACATCTAATTGTGTGATGTTTCCGGCTTCCACCTACTGGTTACTATTAATGAATTTCAATCACTTTGTTGATTTTGGCTTTTTCTTCAGGCGTGCGTTTCGGCAACTCGATGGTCAATACACCGTTGTTGACGTTGGCGTTGATTTTATCCTTTTCCACATCGTCCGGAAGAACCAATGCCTGCTGGAATTTCGTGTAAGAAAACTCACGGCGCAAGTACTTCTTGTTTTCCTTGTCCTCTTCCTTGTTTTCGGTTTTCTTTTCCATAGAGATGACCAATTCGTTGTCTTCACTCAAGTGGATGTTGAAATCCTCTTTCGTCATACCCGGAGCCGCAACTTCAACCTTATAATCTTTGTCACTTTCTATCACATTGATAGCAGGTGCCGTTGCGTTAGCCTTTACCATCCAATCGTTATCGAAAAAGTCATTGAAAATGCTCGGTAACCATTCTTGATTGTAATTTCTTCTGCTCGGTGTCATAATCTTAATCTCCTATTTTTAAGTTCTTTGTTTATCAATTGTTCTTTTGAACTCCCTCTGCCTTTCGGCTTCCGAAGTTCACTTATAGATATGCAAACTCTGTGCCTTCGGACGGCACGGCTTTGCCTTTTAAACTTACGAAATCTATTTTAAGCAAAAAGCCTTTTCTTTTAAACATTGAGGGAAGAGGAAGGCAAGAGCCTATGGAACATTTGTCAGACAGGTTTGCCTGTTTGGCAGGAAAGAAGAAAAAAAGTCAGTCGGATATTGATAATGTGACGGCATTTCGCTATATTTAGCGGCATAAAGAGAGAATGTCATGCATACCCGTTGGAAATTGGTTTTAATTGTAATGATTATGATACACAGTGTAGGAAACGCCTGCTCTTCGAGCGAAAAGAAAATCCGGATGCCGGCGGTTGCAGGTGCTTTTTATCCGGCAGATGCAGATACGTTGAGAGAGACGGTTGCCTCGTTCTTGTCCGAAGCGTCATCGGTAGAGCCGGATAAGGAAGTGCAAGCGGTGATTGTTCCGCATGCCGGTTATGTTTATTCGGGTGCGATTGCATCCAAAGCCATAAAGGCAATCCCTGCAGATGCTGCCTATAAGCGGATATTCTTGCTCGGTCCCAGCCATCGGGTTGCATTCGACGGCGCTTCGGTGAACGGTGCTTTCGGTAGTTATGCCACACCGTTGGGTGAAGTGCAAGTAGACAAGGAGGCATGCGATGCATTGCTGCGTGCCGATACAGTTTTTACTTATGTGCCTGAGGCGCACGTCCGTGAACATTGTCTGGAAGTTCAATTGCCCCTCTTGCAAGTACATTTGCGCGATGTCCCTCCCATCGTACCGATTATCATAGGTACGCAAGACTTGGCAAAGTTAAGAAGAATCGCTCAGGCATTGCAGCCTTATTTTACTTCGGATAATCTGTTCGTTATCAGTAGTGACTTCTCGCATTATCCTTCGTACGAGGATGCCAACCGGGTAGATAAAGCCACGGGAGAAGCGATTGAGAGCGGTTCGCTCCGGAAGTTTCTGGATGCGTTGGAGATGAATGCCCACGAGGGTGTGCCCCAATTGTTGACCAGTGCGTGCGGGCAAAGTCCTATCGCCGTACTCCTTTTATTAATGGAGGGGCGCAAGGATTTGCAAGTCCGCCATTTGGCTTATTGCAATTCGGGCGATGCCGTTTATGGAGATAAAGACAGGGTGGTAGGCTATCATGCTTTTTCGATAGTGAAGAAAGCGGAAGCGGATGCATTCTCTTTGACCGGGGAAGAGCGGGCGCAACTCTTGCAAATCGCCCGTAAAAGCATTGACTATGCACTTGCCCGACGGACGGATTTGCCCTACGATTCTACGAAAATGAGTCTTGTGTTGCAACAACATTGCGGTGCGTTCGTGACCCTTCATAAAGGAGGAAAGTTGCGGGGATGTATCGGGAATCTGGTAGGGTATAAACCGTTGTATCAGACAGTTTCTTCGATGGCACGTGCCGCCGCATTCGAAGACCCGCGCTTCTATCCCGTAGAAGAAAGCGAGATGAAAGACATTGATATCGAGATTTCGGTGCTTTCCCCTTTGCGGAAGATTCAATCCATCGATGAGTTCCAGTTGGGGCGGCATGGCATCTATATCATAAAAGGAGAGCATCGGGGTACGTTCCTTCCTCAGGTGGCAGGGGAAACGGGATGGACGAAAGAAGAATTCTTGGGGCATTGCGCACGCGATAAGGCAGGTCTGGCCTGGAACGGCTGGAAGGATGCGGAACTCTATGTGTACGAGGCGATTGTATTCGGTGAATAAAAAGGAAAATAAAACGATGCGGATGAAAGAAGCGGCTTATTATATTTCGAATCCCGACGGGACGGTGGTATGTGTGCTCTGCCCGCACCGATGCAAGATAGATGAAGCTAAGTGCGGGAGGTGCCGGAGCCGTATGAATCGGGGAGGGCACCTATATTCGTTGGCATACGCACGTATATGCGCTATGCACGCCGACCCGATGGAAAAGAAACCCTTGTTTCATTTCTTGCCGGGAGCGACTTGTTTCTCTATCGCTTCGGCGGGGTGTAACCTTTCGTGCCTGAATTGCCAGAACTGGTCTGTATCGCAGGTCTCTCCGATGGAAATCCCTTCTCAGACCTTGCTTCCCGAAGATTGTGTACGCCTGGCTAAGAAGTACGGATGCAGGGCGGTGGCATATACCTATACCGAGCCGCTTACGTATCTGGAATATGTGCGCGATTGTGCTTCGGCTTGCCAAGAGGCCGGACTGAAGAACGTGCTGGTAACGGCTGGCTATGTGAATGAAGCGCCTTTACGCGACCTTCTGCCTTTTATCGATGCCGTAAACATCGATTTGAAATCATTTTCAGACGAGGTTTACCGGAAGGTAAGCCGTGTCCGGCTCCAGCCGATATTGGACACCTTATTGGCAATGCGTGATGCCGGCGTGTGGATAGAGATAACACACCTGCTTATCCCCACTGTCAATGATAACGAACAGGATTTCCGTGCGATGTGCTGCTGGCTGGTGACGAACGGCTTTGCGGATTCTCCTTTGCACATCAGCCGCTTTTTCCCTCGTTATCGTTTGCAGCAGCTTGAGCCTACTCCGTTGGAAACGTTGCTTGTTGCAAAGCAGATAGCAGAAGAGGAGGGGCTGCGTTTTGTCTATATCGGTAATACTTCTTTGCCAGATGTGGGGAATACTTATTGTCCGAGATGTGGCAAACGGCTTGTGAGACGTGAAGGGTATTGTGTCTCACAAGCAGGTTTTGTCGGCGTATGCCCGTTTTGCGGAACCAGTATTCCGGGGCAGTGGAGTTGAGGGAGCAGTTCATGAGCGTTATCTTTACGGTCTGCAGCGTGTACGTCATTCGTTTTGTCCGCTTTTTACTTTTTTCAAGTATTCGGAAGGCAGCATTCCATATTCTTCCTTGAAGCACTGGCGGAAGTAAACGGTACTGTTGATGCCTACTTTAAAGGCTATTTCTGAAATGCTGTATTTCCCTTCAAGCAGCAGTTTTTCAGCAAGCTGCATCTTTATTTTCCGGATAAATTCATTGGTAGACATTCCGGTTAATGCTTTTACTTTGCGATATAGTGTAGAGTTGCTCATGCAGAGGTGACTGGATAGAAAACTGATATCGATTGTTTCTGTCGATGAGAGGTTTTCGGTAATTACATGAGTCAGATTGTCGAGAAATTCTTTGTCGAGCTTATTCAATGAATCAGTCAGGATGCTATGTTTCTCTTCGATGTCTTTTTCTGGGGAAATCGGACTTGAAGCTGTAATATAGCGTTCAGATAATCGCCTGCGTTGAGCCAATAGGTTATTGATGCGGCTGTGGAGCAGGCTGGCACTGAACGGTTTGGTCAAGTATGAATCGGCTCCCGACAGATAACCTTCCTCTTTGTCAGCAAGTGTATCTTTAGCTGTAAGCAGGATGATGGGGATGTGGCTGGTACGTATATCCTTTTTCAGCGCTTTACATAATGCGGTTCCGTCCATGACGGGCATCATGATGTCGCTTACAATAATGTCGGGAATATATTCTATAGCTGCTTCTACACCTTCTTTTCCGTTGGTGGCTGTTTTTACCTCGTAAAGGTCGGTAAACGAATCGACCATGTAGTCGAGGATATCTTTGTTGTCTTCTACGATTAGGATGACGGGGCGCATGCTGTCTGCTGTTTCTTGCGATTCTTGGACAGGCAAAGCTTGGGGAGCTGCAGTTTCTTTCTCTTCTGTGGTAAGGTCGCGGTGAAGTGCCGAAGGATAATTGTTGGTTGCCACAATCCGTACGACAAAGGTGGTTCCTTCATTGAGTTTGCTATGGGCTTCGATGCTTCCTTCATGCAAAGCAACGAGATTTTTCACTAATGCCAGTCCGATGCCGGTTCCGGAAGCTTGATGTATACTGCCTTCCTGGTAATAGCGGTCGAAAATGTGTTGCAACGCTTCGGGGCTTATGCCGTATCCGGTGTCTTGTACACTTAGTTCCAGATAGCGTACGTTTTGTTTGTCCGTCCAGTGCGCACTTATTGTGATTTGTCCTTTTTCGGTATATTTCAGCGCGTTGCTGATAAGGTTGTCAAGGATAATGGTCATGGCTTCTTTGTCGAAATACAATGTCATTTCTTCGGCTTCAGTCTGTATCTGTATGTTTATCCGCGGGTTTTTATTCAATTCTTTGTATTTGAGTCCTATTTCGTATACCAGCGCAACTATGTTTTCGCGGCATACACATAGTTTTTTATTTTGTGTTTCAGTCTTGCGGAATTCCAGTATTTGGTTGACTAACTCCAGTAGTCTGATAGCACTTTGATGGATGACAGCGATGCGGTGTCTGTCCTTACGGGCCAGCGTACGGCTTCCCATCATGTCTTCCAGCGGACCGATAATAAGCGTAAGCGGCGTACGTAATTCATGCGTAATATTGGTAAAAAAGCGCAGCCTTTCATCATTGAGATGCTGTTCCTGCTCATGATTCCATTTTTCCGATTCATACAGGTATTCCAGATTAAGGCGCCGCTTGTAAGTTTTCAAAAGGATAAAGGACAGGATAAGTCCGATTACGACATATACCAGTTTGGCTATCCACGACAACCAGAAAGGAGGTTCGATGTCGATGGATAAAGTCGTTATCATATCCGACCATTTTTGGTTACGGATACGGGTTTTGACCATCAGTTCATACTTGCCGTAAGGAACATCCCTGAATGTAATGTTGTTCATGTCGGATATATACCATGAATCGCTGAGCCCTTTCAGCATATAGGCATATTCGACTTGTCCTTCCAGCGCATAGTCAGGCACACTGAAAGCAATTTTAAAGCTATTTTGTTTATGTTCCAGTTCGATATGGTCACAATTGGCGAGAGGATAGGTTTGCCCATTGCTTTCGGCCAAAGGAAACGGAGTCAGGACGGTTATTTTCATGAAGAAAGCCTTGGGAGCTTCTTTGGGAGACAACACTTGTTCGGGAGCGAAATAACAAAGTCCGTTGGTAGAGCCAAAATACAGGTTCCCTTTGTTGTCTTTGCATACACTTCCGGTAGTGAAACTGGCAAGGGGAATATTGTCTTTGTGATTGTAGTTATAGAATTGTTTTTCTTCCTGTTTGAAACAGGAGATGCCTTTATTGGTGCTGAACCAGATGTTGCCGGCATGGTCTTCGGTTATGGCTCGGATGTGGGTGTTGTCAAGTCCTTCGGTGCGTTGGTATTCTTGATAATCCAGGCTTTTCGGGGGAAAACATACCAGGCCGTCACCTGTGGCTATCCATACGTTACGTCGGGTGTCTTCATATATGTCGTTGACGGTATTGGATGGAAAGCCTGCGTATGTATCGAAAGTGTGTATCAGTTTTAAGTCTTGTGAATAAAGGAAGAGACCTCCTCCAAAAGTTCCTACCCAAATACGTCCTTGGGTATCTTTGATGACATCTCTTACTAAATTTTCGGGGATGTCTATGTGCTTGACAATCTTTTTGGAAGTCCGGTCTATCTGATATATTCCGTTACTGCTGCTTATCCACATCAGTCCGTTTCTGTCTTCGAAAAAGGAACGTACATCTGTTGTGCTCAGTTCTTGTGGAAACAGTTGGCGGAATGACTGTTTCTGGTTATCGAAATACATGATGCCTTTGCGGAAAAGTCCGAACCACAGATTGCCTTCCGAATCACAAAGAGCTGTCTGTATGGAATTTCCACTAAGATTTCCATTGTGAACCGTATAAGTGGCGGTACGTCGTCCATTCTCCAGTACGTTGATTCCTCCTCCGTCGGTTCCTATCCATAACCGATTGTGTTGGTCTATACATACGGCACTGGCTATGCGGGCATTCAGGTTGCTTCCAGGCATGTCTTGCGAATAGCAATAAGTATTGAATAATGTAGCGTCATTGTTGAGAAAGTTGACACCTCCGCCCCAAAGTCCTACCCAAATGTTGTTATTAGAGTCCTGAAAGATACTGCGTACGCTTGAATTGCTGAGACTGTATTCATCGTCTCCTTCACGGATGTGGCGGTAGTTGAGGTCTTCTGCCGATGAAAAGAAGCGTTGTGATAAGTCAATGATGGCTATACCTCCAAATTCGGTAGCTATCCATAGTTGTTTGTCGTTCAGTTGGCAGATATCAAAGATATTGTATGAAAGCAGGCTGCCTGACGTACCGAAATTCAAAAAATTTTTTTCTTCGGGATTAAACAGTGCCAATCCTTTATCTGTGCCTACCCAGATATCTCCGCTTTGGTCTTGATAAATACATTTCACTTCGTTGCCGGGCAGGGAGGTAGGATCGTTTTCATCGTGTCTGAAATTTTCCACCTGTTTGGTCTTAAGCGAGAGGATACTCATACCTTCATATCTGTGTCCGATATATAAATTGCCTTTGCCGTCTTCTGTAGCAGTCCAAATATGGTTACCTGGCAATTGGGGTACAGTTGTCCGATTGTAATGAGTAAATGTGCCTGTTTTTTTGTCCAAATAATCAATGCCTTTCCAGTAAGTGGTTATCCATAAGTTCCCATCTTTTGCAGGATAGATGCCTGTCACGTCATCGGTGGCAAGGCTGTTCGGGTTGTTGTCATCGTGTCGGTAGATGGTGAACGTATTGTTCCTGTAATCGAATGCGTTTAAGCCTGCTCGTTGGGTACCTATCCACAGAATGTTTTCTTCTGGATCGTCCAACAGACAATTCAGCTCATTTCCTGTTATCCCTTGTTCGTTGTTTTCTGTCTTGTAATATGTAGTGAAAGTGGTTCCTTCCAGTTTATTCAACCCTTCTTCGGTAGCAAACCAAAGGTAACCATTCTTGTCTTCCGCAATATCGATGACAAAATTGTTGGACAATCCTTTTTCCATTCCCAGACGTTTGATGGTATAGGTTTGCGACCAACAATTGAAAGCGTTCAGCAAACAGATGATAAATAGGAAATGTTTCATGTGGTTATATGTTTTTTCAGTTGGCAAAGTTTATAAGTTGACAAGGCTTTTGAATAGATAAAGCGGATGTTTCCTTACTCTTCAAAAACCTTGTCAACTGAAAAAGCTATTCGGCTTTCAAGGTTACTTCCGTACCTTTCAATAATGAAGATGTAAACTTGACACGGATTTCACCTTTTTCGCCTGTTGCCTGGATATAAGCAAGCAAACGTCCGTGGTAAACCCGTTGGCGGTTGTCGGTATAATCGCCCATGTCGCTGTTGTCCGAGTTTTCCAGTCCCAACAGCTTTGCAGGACCTTCGATGTGGCAGGTGATGTTATTATCTCCCAGTTTCACTACCGTACCTTTTTCGTCTACCACTTCCACCGTGATGTGTGCGATGGTTTTGTCGGGCGAAAGGGTATCACAGTCTGCGCTTGCCCGGATGGCATACGGACGTCCGGACGAAGTGATGGAGTAGTTGGAAAGGACATTCCCGTTCGTGTCACAGCCTTCCGCTTTCAGTTCGCCTGCTTGATACGGAATGTCCCAATAGATAATGCCGCTCTTGTCATCATAGGGTTTCATCTTGCCTATTTCTTTCCCGTCCAGTAACAGGCGGGCTTGCGGGGCGTTGGTGTAGCATACCACACGAATCAGTTGTCCCGGCTCATAATTCCAGATATCCCATGCATCTTGTGAAAGCCAGTCTTGTCCTTCCTTTATCGGATAGGTGCCGATATAGGTCACCGGGTGTTCGCACCACAAGGAAGCGCGGAAGTGTCCGCGCGGTTTCGGGAAACTGCCGAAATCCAGCAATCCGGTGTATAAGCCGCGTGAAGGCCAGCGTCCGGCTTCACCCAAGTAATCGGTTCCTGTCCAGATAAATTGTCCGAAGATAAAATCTTTGTCACGCACGGCAAGCCAAGCGTCAAAGCCTATGCCTGTTTCGCTGCCGTAGATGATACGGTCGGGATAGGTGGCATGGTCTTCGTCGTAACGGTTTTCTGTATAGTTGTATCCTACTACGTCTACAGCCTCCGGATATTCCGTTTGATTGGACATGACTACTCCTGCCAAAGCTCCGGTGACAGGACGTGATGTATCTATCTTACGTACGCAGGCAGCCAGGCGTTTGGCTATCTTACCGATACGCATGGCATCGGGGGCATCGGGCTTGTAGCCACCGAACATCGGTTGGTTAATAGTAGTCCCGTCAAGAATCGGGTGTGAATAGGGGTCGTTCGGGTAGTCCACTTCGTTGCCGATACTCCATAAGAAGATGCAAGGATGGTTGCGGTCGCGGCGCACCATATCGGTTACGTCACGTTCAATCCATTCTTCAAAGAAATCAAAGGAACCGTCAAAGCTGGGTTCCCCTACATTCCAGCCTTGCACCCATTTGCGTTTCGGAAATTCCCATTCATCCGAAGCTTCATCCATGACCAGAAATCCCATTTCGTCGCACAAGTCGTAGAGTACAGGTGCTTGTGGGTTGTGGCTCATGCGGATGGCGTTAACGCCGATGGCTTTCAGGTTTTGCAGGCGGCGTTTCCATACTTCTTCCGGCACTACGGCTCCCAGTACGCCGGCATCATGATGCAGGCAGACACCTTTTACTTTCATCCATTCGCCGTTCAGGGCAAATCCTTTGTTGGGGTCGAATTGCAGGGTCCGCAGTCCGACACGGGTTTCACTTTCATCTATTTTCGTTCCGTTTTGATAAAGTCCGGTCTTTAGCGTGTAGAGATAAGGTGCGTCCAGGTTCCAACGGTGCGGTTTTGATAGTTTCAGGTTGACATTTTGTATGGAGATGCCTTTTTTCACGTCTTTTATTTTTGCCTGTTGTTGGGCTACCAGTTTCCCTTCTGCATCATAAAGCATCGCTTTTACCTCTAGTTTTCCACTGACATCGCTGTGCTTCTCCACTTTCATATTTACGGCTATAACCGCACGCTTGTCGGTAAGGGAAGTCGCTTGCCATCCTACACCCCATTGTGCAAAATGGGTTTCGGGAGCAGCAATCATCCATACATCGCGGTAAATGCCCGAGCCTGTGTACCAGCGCGAGTCGGCGTAACGGCTGTGGTCGATGCGTACGGCCAATACGTTTTCTCCTTCCTTTAAATAAGGAGTCATGTCGTACATGAATGAGATATATCCGTTCGGACGTTTCCCCAGCAGGTGTCCGTTCAGATAGACTTCGCTCCGGTTGTATGCTCCTTCGAAGTAGATGTAATGCCGCGGAGCATCATCGGTTATCTGGAAATGCTTCCGGTACCAGCCGATACCTCCAGGCAGATAGCCTGTGCAGCTGGCAAGGGTAGGAGAGGCCTGGCCTTCTATCGACCAGTCGTGCGGCAGGTCAAGCTTGCGCCACTTGCTGTCATCGTAATCGGTTTGCAGGCTGAGTGAATCGTCTTTCAAGTTGAACAACCAACCTTCATTAAATTTGCCAGCTTTGCCAAAAGATACTTGCGCCTTTGCCGGGATGCATATCAGGCATACCAACAGGCATAACAGGGTATAAGTAAGTTTGTTTCTCATCGTTTGGATTTTTGTTATATATAATAATAGGTGTAAAGGTACAAACTTTATTTCAATGTATATACCACAGTGGTTACACTTTCCGCATCCAATATTACTTTTTCATCTGTTGCGTAGTTTTTTTCTTTCAGGTTCTTGTCTTGTGTGGTAGTGTAAGTGGTAATGGAAGCTACATCGCCGTTCCAGCCTTCCCGGGTTTCGTTCAGCCGGACACCTTTGTCAGAATAATTGGTATAGACGGCTACTATCTCATCAGCTTCGGGCGATATCCATGCCGAACCGAAGAAGTTCATAGATTCGCTTAGTTCCATGGCAATGCGGCGGTATCCCGGACGGATAAAGCGGCTGTAGTTGCCCAATACCCAAAGGGTAGGCATGGCTTGGTAACTTCCTCCGTTACGCAGCAGTCCGGTATCACCTCCGTCACCGGTCCATCCGTTCGGTATCAGTGAAATAAGCAGGAAACGGTCTTTTTGTCCCCATTGCGAGATATCCATCGAAGTCCAATAACTCCATGAAGTCACTCCGGCTACGGTCAGGTCGTTGTGGATGACGCGCGACATATAGAGGGCAATATCCATGGTTGTGGCTGTATCATAACTGCCGAATTCGGTAGAGCTGTAGTTGTCTCCCAGCATACTCCATTCGGTTTGCCATACTTCCAGTCCGTATTGTCCGGCAGTTTGTGCCATGCGTTCGCGGGCATTCCGCATGCCGTCCCATGTGCCGTCTGTCCAGTAACTGTGTCCGCCAATTAACTTTTTCACATGACTCAAGTCCCCGATATAAGCCGATGACTCCGGTTCGTAAAAGGCTTCCAGCACCTTACTGCGGTTTGCATCGTCTTTGATGGAATAAAGGTATGTCCATTCAGCTGCCTCTCCAGGCAAGATGTCAGTAGAAAGATCGCGTTCGGTCAGTGCATTATCCAATTCACGGATTAAGCGTGCCGCTTCGTCATTTGTCCATGGACTTCCTTCCTGTCCGCCGTCGTTCCAGCTGAATTGCGGTTCATTGATGGGGGATATGTGGGTGATATTGTATCCTTCGCTGGTGTAGTGGGCGGCTACGTCTGCCATGTAAGCGGCAAAATCATCGTAACAGTCCTCTTTCAGGTTTGATTTATTGCTTTCCGATGAAAATCCTTTTCCGTTCTTGGTATATTGCACGGGCGGAGTGTTGCTGAACAAGACAAATTGGTCACAACCGAGTTCTTTTGCCTGTTCCATAAAGTAACGTTGCCCTTCGCAACGGGTCCAGTCTAAGGTCAGGTCATCGTTCAGATACGATTCGGCACGGCGCGAGACATTCGAGATACCGCTCTCGTCTCCTTGTTCCATGCTTCCGCCTCCCATGTTGACACGCCACATCGAGAGTCCGATACCCTTGGGCTGTCCGTCGGCGATTTCCGAAGAAAAAAGCAATTCGGCTATCTCATTCCGGTTATTTGTCCAATATTTGCCTACAAAAGCAGGTGTCCAGCAGTCGGAAGCGGCAAATCCCTTTATGGTCTGAAAGGTCTGTCCGGCATTGATGGTGACGTTCTTGTCTACACTGACTGTCGGTTCATCGTTAGGGGTTTCTGGTTGAGATTCGTTGACTGCATCGTCACTGCAGGCACTCAGGCTTGTTGCCAGTGAAGCAAAAAGTAATGTTATCAGTTTCATGGTTTGTGAATTAAGGGGAATTTTAATAAAAAAAGGTGTGTTCAATTTTATGTTGACACACCTTTTTGTGCTTTTATAATCAGATCAACCTATTGAATATGTTATCCTATTTGTTCAGAAATACAAGCCGGCAAGCAAGTTATCGGTACATCATGGAACTTTATCCGTTTGCCGGCTTGTTTCTGGCAGTAATTAATTCCAGCCCGGATTTTGGGTGATTGAACCGTTTGACTGTGTGATTTCGTATAATGGAATCGGGAATACAAGGTCGCGGTTTACATCGAAGCTGATACCTTTGTCACTGGATTCACCTTGGTTTTCCCATTCGTAGCTGTCACGGGTGGCTTCGTTCATGTTCCATTGTACAAAGCTTCCGTTCGGACCGAGGATGCTGGCGATAACCGGTTGGTCGCTATCGTCTTTCCAACGGCGGATGTCATACAGGCGGTTTTGTTCGAAAGCAAGTTCCAGACGGCGTTCCTGGCGGATGGCATCGCGAAGTTGATGTCCTGTAGTTGTAACAGCCGGCAATTTGGCACGGGTACGTACGCGGTTCAATGCTTCTTGTGCATCACCATCTTGTCCCAGTTCGTTGCAGGCTTCGGCATACATCAGCAATACATCGGCAAAGCGCAGAATACGATGGTTCAACGGACTCTTGTCGGTATTGTATATTTCCGGACGGTCTTCCAATGGCAGGAAATACTTGCGGATGATACGTGCTGACTTGTGTTGCGCCGGGTCGATGATGTAACAGTTCGGATCCCAACCATAACGTTCAATATATTCATCATAGTTTGCCATTTCTTTGCTGTTGGCAATGAAGTCATCAAATTGGTTTTCACCTGCAATTTCAGTACAACCAGTCTTGATGATGGTCCATTTCAAACGGACAGTGTCACCTGCATCAATGTAAGCTTGTTCCAAGTTGGCTGTCGGTTGGCACCAGCTCCAACCGTCGCCGGGTCCGTTACGGCATCCGGTAACTGTTGCTAATGAACCGCCTAATGCTAAGGTCGCATGATATTCGTATTGTACTTCGAAGAGGCTTTCGATACTGTTGTCATATTCCAAATCCCATACTTGACCGAATTCCGGAAGCAAGTCGTATTCGCGACTGTTAATGACTGTTTGTAATACATCGTGTGCTTCCTGCCATTTTTCTTGATACAAATAAACTTTTCCTAACAGTCCAAGAGCTGCACCACGGGTGGCGCGTCCCATATCAGCCGCTGCATATTCGCTACGTTCAGGCAGTACCTCAGCTGCAGCTTGCAGGTCTTCTTCAATAAAGGCATATACTTCTTCTTCCGAAGCACGGGTGATGCCTTGCACTTCTTCCGGAAGCAAAAAACCGGTCATTAAAGGTACGCCACCGAAATTACGAACCAGTTCAAAGTAGTAATAAGCACGGAGGAAACGGGCTTCTGCTACCAACCGATTTTGTGTTTCGGTATCAGTTAATTCAGTTTGGCTGATACGGTCGATGGCCACATTGCAGCGCAAGATACCTTTGTAGCGGTATTGCCAGAAGTTAGAGATAGGACCGTTGCTGGCACCGTTACCTTGATAATGTGCCAATGAAATATAGTCGCTTTGGCTTTGGGTCGTGTTTCCCATCCAGGCGTCATCGCTACACATTTCGGAAAGCAACCATACGGTGTTGATGTTCCACCAGCCACCACAGGTAATGTCTTGGTAACACCCGGTAACATAAGCGTTACATTCATCGATTGTCGTGAAGTAGGTGTCCAGGTTTTGTTGTCCGCGCACTTCTTCGGTCAGGAAGTCTTCGCACGAAGTAAAGGTTAGCGCGGCACCTAATGTCAATATACTAAGTAAATGTTTCATGTCTGTCAGTTATTAAAATTTAAAGTCTATGCCGAACAAGAAAGTACGTGGGTTCGGGTAAGCGGTGTTGTCAATACCCGTATTGATTGCACTACCTGAACTGTCGGTTGTACCATCCAACATCGGACGTTCGGGATCCATACCCGAATAACCGGTAATGGTGAATGGATTCTGTGCCGAAAACGAAATGCGCAACTGAGAACCACCTACCCATTTTTCAGGCAAGGTATAACCAATCTGCAGCAGTTTGCAACGCATGTACGAACCGTCTTCTACATAGAAGCTGGAGACACGCTGGTAGTTTAAGTTCAAATCGCTATACGACAGACGAGGAATGTCGTTGCTGGTTCCTTCGCCGTGCCATGCTTCGTTCAGGGTACCAGCCCATACGTTTTGTCCGTTCGAGCCAGAATATAATCCTTTTGTCGTATTGTAAATGTCATTTCCGAATGTGCCGTAAAAGTTAGCGGCAAAGTCAATGTTCTTGTAGCGCAGCCCAATGTTGATACCCATCATCAGATCAGGATATGGATTACCGATAAATGTTTTGTCGTTGGCATCCAATGTCCCGTTGTGGTCCAAGTCTTTGAAACGGATGTCGCCCGGTTGTGCGTTGGGCTGAATCAACGTTCCGTGTTCATCGGTATGAGCATATACTTCTTCCCAGTTTTGGAACAAGCCGTCAGCTACATAACCGTAGAAGCGTGAAATCAGACCGCCGTCTTCATTGCGAATGATTGAGTCACTATTGAATCCACCTGCAGTTACAGGACCGTCACCCGAGAAGCGGATGGCTTTGTTGCGTACGGCAGACAGGTTGACACCAATGTCATACGAGAAGTCTTTGCCGATTTGGTCGCGCCAGCTCAGTCCTAATTCCCAACCGCGAGCCTGCATACTACCGATGTTCATCCATACGGTACTGTTCCAGTTAGGGTAACCTACGGCAAGGACATTCTGTTTCTGGTACAACATGTCTTTCGATTTCTTTTGGAAGTATTCGAACGTAACGCCTAAACGGGATTTCAACAATGACATATCAATACCTACGTTCCAATCTTCTACGGTTTCCCATTTCAAGTTGTTGTTACCCACTGATGAAATGAAGTAACCATTGGTGATAGTACCTCCGTAAGCATATTGAGTTTGGTCGAGCAGAGTTAAAGTTGCATTGTTATCAATGTTCTGATTACCTACACGTCCCCAACCTCCACGGAGTTTCAAATCGCTGAAGATTTCTTGGTCTTGCATGAACTCTTCGCTCGTGATTCGCCACGATGCGGATACTGCTGGGAAGAGTGCATATTTATTTCCCGACGGGAAGCGTGAAGAACCATCAGAACGAAGGGAAGCGGAGATGTAGTAACGGTTGTCGTAGTTATACATGATACGTCCCAGGAAAGATACCAACGTATTATAGCTGGTTGATCCGAATGCTTCAGCTGTAGTTGGATCGCCGGCGTTTACCTCTTGCATCTGATCCAAGTTGTTGGGTGTATTGTCGCGGGTAGCCTGCGTGTTGTAATAAGCATAACGCTCAGCTGTAAAACCTGCCATGACATTCAGGTTATGTTTCTCAGCAAAGGTCTCGTTATAGGTAATCGTATTGGTCCAGTTCCAGTCGAACCATTCTTGCGATTGGCGAGATACATCGCTTAATGTCTGTTGTTCCAAGGCATCCATATAGAACTGAGGCACGAAGTGGTCGGTGCGGCGGTAGTGTGCGTTAGCACCGAATTGTGTGCGTAAAGTCAGTTGTTCAATGGGGTTGATCTGTAAATAGGTGTTCAAAAGGGCACCCATTTCACGAGAATGGTCGTTGGCACGTGCAATCGAACCGGCAGGGTTCCAAGTCTGGTTGTTGTACGAACGCTGGTAGTTGTTGTACGCATTGTCTTCCCATTGGTCTTCGGGACGGAATACCGGTGTCGTCGGGTCCATTGACATGGCAGAAGAGAACTGGTTCGGTGTATCGTCCCACGATTCCATACGCGGAGCAATATCGAATCCTACCTTTACATATTTATTGAAGGTGTATTCGGTGTTCAAACGGGCATTCAGTTTGTCCCAATAACCTACATCAAACTGGGAGTTGTTGCGGTAGTAACCCAAACTCAAGTTATATACCAGCTTGTCTGTACCTCCTGCGATACTAAGCGAGTAGTTCTGAGTCAAGGCAGTCTTATTTACTACTGTATCCCACCAGTCTGTTCCGCCAGGATTAGTCGTAGCTCCTGTATCGTTCCAGTTCGAAGTTAATCCATCATTTGTATAGCGTGTATTGTATACTTCTTTGTATTCAGAAGGACCTGCTACACTTGGCTTGGATATAGTTTGGAAACCAACCGAAGCCGAGAAGTTGATGTTGGTTTTTCCGGCTTTTCCTTTCTTGGTGGTAATCAAGATTACACCGTTCGATGCACGTGTACCGTAAATGGCGGCTGCCGAAGCATCCTTCAATACTTGCATTGATTCGATGTCGTTGCTGTTCAGGAAGTTGATGTTTCCGCTAATCGGCATACCGTCCACTACGTAAAGCGGGTCGGTACCGTTGACAGTGGTAACACCACGGATCAATACTTTCGGAGTAGTTCCCGGTCCACCACCACTGGATATCTGCACACCGTTTACTTTGCCTTGCAAGGCATCCATGGCATTACCCGTAACGGTTTGGGTAATGTCTTCCGCCTTTACAGTAGCAATAGAACTGGTCAGGTCACTCTTCTTGACGGCACCGTAACCGATGACCACCACTTCGTCCAGTAATTCGCTTGATTCTTTCATCACAATGTTGATGGTAGTGCGTCCGTTTACGGCAATCTCCTGTGTTTCATAACCGATAGAGGAGAATACCAATATGGCATCTTTCGGTACGTTGGGTACCGTATAGTCTCCGTCTAGTCCGGTAATTGTACCATTAGTGGTACCTTTCACCTGCACCGTAGCTCCAATCAAGCCTAACTTATCGGCATCCGAAGTCACGATACCTTTCACTGTAATCTGTTGTGCAAAGCCGCATACGGATAGCAGCAACAGACAGGTTATCAATATCTGTTTTCTCATATTAGATAATTATTTGGTTAATTACTCTCTTACTAATTTTGCTCTACCCAGATGCGAGTCGAAGTAGAAGCGATAAGTTCCTCCTGTAGTTACGGTCGGTTCTGACCATACATCCTGTCCAGTAGTAGGACCGGTATAATCAGGGTTCTTGGATGCACTTTGGGTATAATAAGCAAATACATCAAGGTCTGTATTACTAATACTACACCATCTTACGGCATTCCACCATTCGCTTTGGTGATAGTTATGTATAATAAAGTGCATTTGCTCGCCCGTAGCTAATTCCATAGGTTCGCTATAGAATAGGTGTGGATTGGTTTCGTCTTGAGTAAACGATACTACATTGGTCGGATTGTCTGAAGTCAGACCGAATGTGAACGGAATGAAGGTTGTGCCGTCACCCCACAAATCGAAACATTCTTCGCCATACGTCATATCCGTACCCCACGGGTCTTGCGCTTCTTCTACCGAATAAGTTCCTGCAATTTCGTAGGTCAAATCCCAAATGTTTATATTAATAATGTAGTAAACATTTGCTTGGTCTAATACCAAAGGTTGTACCAAGTTCGGGTCGTTTGTCAATACGGTATTGTCTTCTGAATTGATACCGTAACGTACTGCAAAGCTGCCCGGAGTAGGTATGAAGTAAATTTCTGTACCGGCTTCTGCATTGTAGTAAATAGCTTGGTATTCGTATTCGCCTGTGTGGTCAATACACATCGGAACACCGAATACGTCACTGTTCAGTTCGGCTTCGGTGGCAACATCGGCTAAATACATCTTTTCGTAATCCATTACATCGGTTACACGGATTGTAGCAGTGCGTGTTACGATTTTACCGATAGTATCAGCCAGAGCTACCGTGTAGGCGTAATCCTGAATTTCAGCAGGGAATGGTACGCTTTCTGTATATTCTCCTGTTGTTCTCATTCCTAAGTCAATGCGTTTGGGGAAACCTTCTATGCCTTCGATGTTGAGTTCCAAATAATCCAAGCCACGGTCATCGCTCAATGAGAAGTTAAGATCCAAAGTAGGTGTTTCTCCTTCACGTAAGATAACCGGAACGATACTTCCTTCATCAGGTGCTCCAGATACGAATACAGGATCTTCGAAGTCTCCGTCAAGTGTAACTTTGACATCTTGTGTTACCGACCGTCCGCCTATATCGGTAATTGTTACCGTTACTGTATAGCTGTCGGCTATTTCATTTGCAGGCATGTCAAAGTTGTAACTCAACTCATACTCAGTTTGAGGTTCTCCATAGATTTCAATTAAATCAATGGTTTTGTTCAGATACAAGGCTTCACATTGCAATTGGATGGTTGAAATGCCGTCCGCATCGGTCAGTGTGCCTTCAATCGTAAATGTACGTCCTGCAGCAGTCTGTATGTGCAGAGTCGTCATTTCCGCAACAGGACTTTGCCCGTCTACATCGGGATAAGTGTCATCGTCACTACATCCCGTCACACATAGGCTCATTGGTAGGAGTGCCCATAGTGCCAGATTTAAGAAATGTTTCTTCATGCGATTTATTTTAAAGTTAATTACGTTTGCAAATATAGAGAAATCATAAATTAAAACAAATCTTTAATCGTGCAAATCACATGCACAAATCTTTCAAAATGCCGTTTGAATGCATTCTGTGCCTGTTTGACCGGATTAACACACGTTGCCGGATTCGTGTTTCCGGCTGGTTGCATACCTGTTTTCAGCCGGATGGCAATGGACAAGAAACAGGCTTGGTTTTATATTCCACGGGCTGAAACGTACATTCCGCGGCGTGGAACGTATATTCCATGGGCTGGAACGTACATTCCACGCTGTGGAATATAAAAGCAATCCAATGGAACAAAGGAAGTCATTTGTTTCATCGGATGAATGTATGGAGGTTCGAAGGCTTTCCTTGTGTGTCTTACCTGCCTGTACTTCCTAAAAAATGGGCGTTTCTTTGTAATTATGTTAATGAAGTAAATATTTTCCATTGGAAATTTTGTATTGATGAAAGTTTATTGTTTATTTGCAAAAGTTTCCAACGGAAATAATATAAAACGAAAAATAAAAAGACGTATGAAGATTCTTATTGTAGGAGGAGTAGCGGGAGGAGCCACAGCAGCTGCCCGCATCCGTAGAAATACCGAAGAAGCCGAAATTATCCTGTTCGAGAAGGGAGCTTATATTTCGTATGCCAATTGTGGATTACCTTATTACATAGGTGGGGTTATCGAGGAACGCGAACGGCTTTTCGTACAGACGCCCGAAGCGTTCGGGAAACGGTTTAACATCGATGTGCGCACGCTTTCGGAAGTGACGGCTATCGACCGGGAGCGGAAGGAAGTGACGGTCCGTACTGCCGAGGGGAAGGTGTATCGGGAAAGCTATGACAAACTCTTGCTTTCGCCGGGGGCGTCGCCTGTGCGTCCGCCTTTGAAAGGTATCGATTCGGAAGGCATCTTTACCTTGCGGAATGTAACCGATACCGACCGTATCAAGCGATACTTGGACGAAAAGCAGGTGAAACGTGCGGCGATTGTAGGCGGAGGCTTTATCGGGTTGGAGATGGCGGAAAACCTGGTGCATGCCGGAGTAGAGGTCTCGGTGGTAGAGATGGCAGACCAGGTGATGGGACCTATCGACTATTCGATGGCTTCGCTGGTGCACGAACATTTGATGCAAAAAGGGGTGAAGCTGTATTTAGGGCAGGCGGTAGAGGCGTTCGAACGGACGGATGCGGGCTTAGGAGTGACCTTCAAGTCGGGTATCCGCTTGCAGGTGGATATGGTGATATTGTCTATCGGAGTGCGTGCCGAAACGCGCCTTGCCTCGGAAGCAGGATTGAAGCTGGGCGAGATGAAAGGCATTTATGTGAATGAATATCTGCAGACTTCGGATGAGGCTGTTTATGCCGTGGGGGATGCGATAGAGTTTCCGCATCCCGTTACGGGAAAGCCGTGGCTGAATTTTCTTGCCGGTCCGGCAAACCGTCAGGCACGCATCGTGGCGGACAACATCGTATTCGGGAACAAGGCTGTGTATGAAGGTTCCATAGGTACGTCCATAGCCAAGGTGTTCGATATGACCGTGGCATCTGCCGGCTTGCCTGCCAAGCGTTTGAAGCAAATGGGAATTGCTTACCTTTCTTCTACGACGCATTCGGCTTCTCATGCCGGTTATTATCCAGGTGCGTTGCAAATGGCGGTTAAGGTAGTCTTTTCGCCCCAAGACGGAAAGCTGTACGGGGCACAGATAGTAGGATATGACGGGGTAGACAAACGGATTGACGAGTTTGCCCTGGTTATCAAGCAAGGCGGAACGGTGTACGACCTGACCCGGCTGGAACATGCGTATGCACCTCCTTTTTCTTCGGCAAAAGACCCGGTGGCAATAGCCGGTTACGTAGCCGGAAATATCCTGAGCGGAAAGATGACACCGCTGTATTGGCGCGAATTGAGGGATGCCGACCTGAGTCGGGTGACTTTGGTGGATGTGCGTACCCAAGATGAATTTGAGTTAGGAGCCATTCCGGGGGCTGTTAATATGCCGTTGGATGAATTGCGGGAGCATCTGGATGAGATTCCGCAGGACAAGCCGGTATGGGTGTATTGCGGTGTAGGGTTGCGTGGCTATCTGGCAAGCAATATCCTGAAAGGCCATGGATTTAAAGAGGTGCGCAATCTGGCCGGAGGCATTAAGACGTATAAGGCTGCCGTGACACCGGTAGATTTGCCTTCGGAAGGCACCCCTTGTGTTTCGGCTGGTGGGGAAAAAGCTTCCGGAATGGATATGCAGCCAGACAAGGTGATAAAGGTCAATGCATGCGGCGTGCAGTGCCCCGGACCGATACTGAAGCTGAAGCAAGGAATGGAAGCGTTGCAGCCCGGACAATGTCTGGAGGTAAGTGCTACCGATGCCGGATTTCCACGTGATGCAGAAGCGTGGTGCCGTACGACAGGTAATCGTTTCCTTTTGAAAACGGAAGAAAACGGAGTGTATCGGGTGCGGATAGAGAAAGCCCAGACGGTTTCTGCCGTAGGACAGAAAACAGCAGTTGGCGGGAAAGGCAAAACTTTTATTCTTTTCAGTGATGACCTTGATAAAACTTTAGCTACTTTTGTACTCGCAAACGGAGCGGCTGCTACGGGTGAGAAGGTGACCGTCTTCTTTACGTTTTGGGGACTGAATGCCATTAAGAAGGAACAAAAGCCGAAGGTACGGAAGGATATTTTCGGCAAGATGTTCGGCATGATGCTGCCTTCCGATTCGCGGAAGCTGAAGCTCTCGAAAATGAATATGGGCGGAATCGGTTCGAAGATGATGCGGTATGTCATGAAGCAAAAGGGAGTGGACTCGCTCGAATCGCTCCGCCAGCAAGCCATTGCCAACGGGGTGGAGTTCATAGCTTGCCAGATGTCGATGGACGTGATGGGAATAAAGCGTGAGGAACTGCTCGACTGTGTGACGATAGGTGGCGTGGCGACCTATATGGACCGTGCCGGTGAGGCAAATATGAATCTGTTTATTTGATTATGGAAAAGATACAATGTATATGTGTGATGCGCGACTTGCTGAAGGGGCTTTCCGAACTGGAGAACCGGTTGGAGGAAACTTACGGGGTGTCGCTCAACGAGGCGATGGTGTTGTGTAGTGTGGGAGCGGAAACCGTGACGGCAGGAACCATTATCTCTTGTACGGGATTGACTTCGTCGCATGCTTCGAAGGTTATCCGTTCGGTAGAGGATAAGGGCTTGCTGGCACGCAAGCTGGGCGAGCAGGACAAACGCCAGATGTATTTCACGCTTACGCGGAAAGGAAAAGCTTGTCTGGAGAATATCAAGGAGCAGGGGGTGGAAGTGCCCGAATGGCTGGCTCCGTTGTTTTTTAGGTAACAAGGTCACGAGTTGACAAGGTGACAAGGCTTTAGATACATAGGTCGAACTATTTAGGACCTTGTCAACTCGTTACCTTGTCACCTCGTCACTTCATTAAAAAGTATGAAAAAGAAAAAAGAAGACTGGGAAGTGCCGGGCAATGCCGGACAGGTATTGCTGCATACATGTTGTGCGCCTTGTTCATCGGCAATTATTGAATGCCTGATGCAGCACGGGGTACGCCCTACCATTTATTATTGCAATCCGAACATTTATCCGGAAGAGGAATACCGGATCCGGAAAGAGGAATGTACCCGTTATGCACAGGCGTTGGGCTTGGATATCATCGATGCCGATTACGACCACGAGGCGTGGCGTTGTGCGGTTCGTGGCTTGGAAGGGGAGCCGGAAAGGGGAGGGCGTTGCCTGCAATGTTTCAGGTTGCGTTTGCGTGATACGGCACGTTATGCCCATGAACACGGTTTTACGGTGATTACTACTACGCTTGCTTCTTCACGCTGGAAGAGTCTGGACCAGATTAACGAAGCCGGACGCTATGCCGTAGAACCTTATCCCGACGTGACGTGGTGGAACAAGAACTGGCGGAAAGGCGGGTTGAGCGAACGCCGCATCCAGATTATCAAGGAATATGATTTCTATAACCAGCAATATTGCGGGTGCGAGTTCAGCATGCGGAAAGAAGAGGAAAATACTCCTTAAAGTTTATTGTGTGGTGTAAAGTTTGACTTCTTTTTCCTCAACTCACGGTTTTTTTGTATGTTTGCATCCTAAAATCAATATGCAACTTGCAAGAAATGGAAGGATTATTCGTCAGAAAAAGCATAGATGCCCTGCAGGAAGAAGCCGGGCAGACAGGAAATAAGACCCTGAAACGGGTATTGGGACCGGTCAGTCTGGTGGCTTTGGGGGTAGGCGTGATTATCGGAGCCGGGCTGTTTTCTATTACAGGGACAGTGGCTTCGGAATATACGGGACCTGCTATTACGCTTTCGTTTATCATAGCTGCGATAGGATGCTGTTTTGCCGGGCTTTGTTATGCCGAATTTGCCTCAATGATTCCGGTGGCAGGTAGTGCTTATACTTATTCGTATGCCACTATGGGAGAACTGATAGCTTGGATTATCGGATGGGACCTGGTGTTGGAATATACTGTGGCTGCTACTACGGTCAGTATCAGTTGGAGCCGTTATCTGGTGGTCTTTCTGCAAGGAGCAGGCATTGATTTGCCCCATACATTGACTGCTTGTCCGTGGGATGGGGGCATAGTCAATATACCTGCCATGGTGATTGTGGTATTGATGAGCCTTATTCTGATGCGAGGGACGGCGGGCAGTTCGTTTTTCAACGGACTGATTGTATTTTTGAAAATCAGTGTGATTCTGGTTTTTGTCATTTTGGGTTGGAAGTTCATTCAGGCAGATAATTATGTGCCATACATACCTGAAAATATCGGAAAACTGGGTGAGTTCGGATGGTCGGGTATTTTGCGGGGGGCAGCCATTGTGTTCTTTGCTTTCCTGGGATTCGATGCGGTAAGTACTGCGGCACAAGAAACGAAGAATCCCAAGCGCGATATGCCTATTGGTATTCTGGTATCTTTGCTCGTCTGTACGATATTGTACATTCTTTTTGCCCATGTGATGACGGGGGTAGCTCATTATACAGATTTCAAAGGTCAGGAAGGCATCGCTCCGGTAGCTGTGGCTATCGAGCAGATGGGATATGCCAATGCGCAGGGGGTGATAATGCCTGCTTACCCGTGGCTGAATAAGGCAATTGTACTTGCCATTCTTTTTGGTTATTGTTCGGTGATTATGGTTACTTTACTTGGTCAGAGCCGTGTGTTTCTCAGTATGAGCCGCGATGGTTTGTTGCCTCCTTTTTTTTCTCGTATCAATACACGTTTCCGTACACCGGTACATAGTAATTTCCTGTTTATGGTAGTGGTAAGCTTGCTTGCCGGTTTTGTTCCTGCCCAAGTGGCAGGCGAAATGACTAGTATCGGTACCTTGCTTGCTTTTACATTGGTTTGTGCTGCTGTGCTGATTGTGCGTAAGACGATGCCTGATGTGCATCGTGCATTCAAGACGCCGTGGGTCCCTTTTGTGCCCATTATGGGTATCCTTACATGTTTGTGTATGATGTGTTTTCTGCCGGCCGACACGTGGATTCGGTTGGTTCTTTGGATGTTGATAGGCTTGGATATCTATGTCAGTTATGGAAGAAAACACAGTAAACTGGAACCAGGAAGGGTTTATCGTAAAGGCGATACGGTATTGAATATCTTAGGACTGGTGCTGGCTGTGCTGAGTGTAATTACTGGTTTATGGCACCAGCAGACTGTAGGTTGGGAAGCCGACAAGACTTTGCTGGTCATTTCTTTTGTCTTTGCTTTTACCCATTGTGCTTATTATATGTGGCGGCTTTGGCATCAGGCAAGCGACTTGAAGCGGGCTCCGAAGTCATAAAAGAAGTTATAATGTAAGTACGCGGACAGAAAAAATGAAATATCAACCAATATAATATGGATAAAAAGCCGTTATTTTACGGCAATTTAAGACAATATGGATAAAAACAGACTATTTGTAGCCATACAGGCATCTTTGAAAGCCGGGGCTGCTATTATGGAAGTATATACCGACCCGAACGCAGATTTCGAGGTGGAACGGAAAGCTGACAATTCGCCTTTGACGATAGCCGACCGCAAGTCGCATCAGATTATTGTGCAGGAATTGTCGGTATTGCCTTATCCTGTGTTGAGCGAGGAAGGTAAAGAAATACCTGTTGCCGAGCGAAGAGGCTGGAATGAATTGTGGGTGGTAGATCCTTTGGACGGTACCAAAGAGTTTATCAAGCGTAATGGAGAATTTACGGTAAATATTGCTTTTGTGAAAGACGGACGTCCTGAGGCTGGAGTGATATATATACCGGTCAGGGAAGAGCTGTATTTTGCTGATGAGGTTTTGGGGGCTTATAAACTGGAACACGTTGCCCGTTTGAATCCAGAGGATACACTAGAGAGCCTGATAGGACGTGCACAACGTTTGCCTTACCCGGATGGGCGGACATACGGTACATTTGTTGTCGTGGCTTCGCGTTCGCATCTCAATGCTGAAACCGAGCATTTTATCGATGAAATGAAAAAGAAATATACCGAAGTACAAACCGTGTCGAAAGGAAGCTCGTTGAAACTTTGCCTCATAGCCGAAGGTAAAGCAGATGTCTATCCCCGATTTGCACCTACAATGGAATGGGATACAGCAGCCGGACACGCTATTGTACGTGCAGCAGGAGGTGAAGTGTATCAGGCTGAGACAAATCTTCCCCTTCGGTATAATAAAGAAGATTTGTTGAATCCGTGGTTTATCGCTTATCCTTGTATTGGTCGTTAAACGGAGTTATATTGGGAAGCCGAACGGAATTATATTGGAAGTTAAAGGGAGCTATGTGGAAAATTAAAGGGGAGTCGGATATCAGTCACTCTGAAGTATTGGTCTTTTGTTGCTTCTGATTCCGGCGAGACATGACTTCTGAATTAAAAATAAACTTTTCAAGACTATGAATTTTGAAATACTTTTTGTGTTGCTGGGGCTGATAGGGATGCTCGTTGCGCTTATCTTGGATAAAATGCGTCCGGGCATTGTACTGTTGTCATTGGTCGTGGTGTTTATGGCGGCAGGTATTATCACTCCCAAACAGATGGTTGCCGGATTTAGCAATCGTGGCATGATAACGGTAGCTTTGTTGTTTTTGGTGAGTGAAGGTGTGCGCCAAAGTGGTGCACTTGCCACGGTCATTAAGAAATTGTTACCCGAACGGAAAATGTCGGTAATGCAGGCACAGTTGCGTCTGTTGCCTGTTGTTAGTGCTTTTTCGGCTTTCCTTAACAATACTCCAGTAGTGGTTATCTTTGCACCTATTGTGAAAAACTGGGCAAAAAAAGTTGGGCTTTCGTGTACCAAGTTCCTCATTCCTTTGTCGTATGCTACGATTTTGGGTGGGTTGTGTACACTTATCGGAACATCTACCAATCTGGTGGTTCACGGTATGATGATTGACCGTGGTTTGCCGGGGTTGAAGATGTTCGATCTTGCCTATATTGGCATTCCCATCACAATAGCCGGACTTCTTTTCATTTTGTTTACTTCGAAGAAACTGCTTCCAGCCGAACGGCCCGATAATTTTGAGGAAGAAGAGGCAGATGCGGCGGAAGTGAAAGGACAGCATATAGTAGAAGTGGTGTTGGCATCACGTTTTCCTGGTTTGAAGCGCAAGTTGAAGAATTTTGATTTTAAACGTCGTTATGGGGCTGATATCAAGGAAATACGCCAGGGAGGCCAGGTTATCACCAAGAACTTGGGTGAAGTGAGGTTGCAGGAAGGTGACACACTGGTATTGCTTGCTGATGATGAGTTTACCAAGGCGTGGGGAGATTCTTCCGTTTTCCTGATGATGACTAATGGGCAGGAGATACCTTCGCGTCCGATGCCTGGGTGGAAGAAATGGACGGCATTGGCGCTTTTGTTAATTATGATTATCGGTGCTACTATCGGTGAGCTTCCTTATTTTCAGGAACGTTTTCCCGGTGTGAAGATGGACATGTTTTTCTTTGCATCGGTTACAGCCGTGGTGATGGCTTGGCTTAAGATATTTCCTCCGAAAAAATATACTAAATATATCAGTTGGGACATACTTATCACCATAGCTTGTGCCTTTGCTATCAGTGCGGCGATGGAAGAATCCGGACTGGCGGCGTTGATAGCCAATTTTATTAAAGATGTGTCTGGTTCGTTGGGAGCTTGGGGAGCTTTGGCGTTGCTTTATTTTGTCACACTGGTTATTACCGAACTGGTAACGAACAATGCTGCAGCAGCACTTGCCTTTCCGCTTGCGCTGGAAACGGCTGCAGAGTTCAACGTAGATCCGATGCCTTTCTTCATCGCTATCTGCATTGCTGCATCGGCAGGTTTTGCTACCCCCATCGGTTATCAGACTAACTTGATTGTGCAGGGAGCTGGTAATTATCGGTTTACCGATTTCTTGAAGATTGGTCTTCCGATGGATTTGATTGTGATGATTTTATCGGTAGGTCTTATCCCGCTGATATGGCCTTTTGTACAAGTGTGATTTTCAATGCGGACGAAAGAGATGCGGAAACGTTATATCCGAAGGGCTTGTCTTTCAGATAAATCTGCATATCTTTAATGTCCGGCTATATAGATAGTAAACAGAAAGATAATAAATGAACAACATTTATCCTATATTCGACAAGATGCTGTCCCGTGCTGACAAGGAGAAACTGCTGGGGCAACGTGGATTGATGATTTGGTTTACCGGACTGAGTGGGTCGGGTAAGAGTACTCTTGCCATTGCGCTTGAACGTGAACTGCAACAACGGGGATTGCTTTGCCGCATCCTTGATGGGGATAATATCCGGAGTGGAATCAACAATAATTTGGGCTTTTCGCCAGAAGACAGGGTAGAGAATATCCGTCGCATAGCCGAAGTTGGCAAGTTGTTTGTTGATACAGGTATTATTACCATTGCCGCATTTATCAGTCCGAACAATGAACTTCGTGAAATGGCAGCACATATCATTGGTGCGGATGATTTTGTGGAAGTTTATGTCAGTACGCCGATAGAAGAATGCGAGCGGCGTGATGTGAAAGGCTTGTATGCCAAGGCACGTCGTGGGGAAATCAAGGAGTTTACAGGGGTTTCGGCTCCGTTTGAAGCACCTCAACATCCGGCACTTTCGCTCGATACTTCGAAGTTTTCGCTCGAAGAATCAGTGAACCGGCTCCTGCACTTGATTTTGCCCAAAGTGTCCGCCCCTCTGAGTAAGGAATGAAAAAAAAGAAAAAGCAAACATTATAAATTATGCAAGAAGAATACAACTTGAGCCACTTGAAAGAACTCGAAGCCGAGTCTATTCATATCATTCGTGAGGTGGCTTCCGAATTTGAAAACCCGGTGATGCTGTACAGTATCGGAAAAGATTCGTCGGTAATGGTGCGCCTTGCCGAAAAAGCCTTTGCTCCGGGCAAAGCGCCCTTTCCATTGATGCACATTGATTCGAAATGGAAATTTAAGGAAATGCTTCAGTTTCGTGATACATATGCCAAAGAACACGGCTGGAAACTTATTGTGGAAAGTAATATGGAAGCATTCCGTGCCGGAGTAGGCCCCTTTACTCACGGAAGTAAGGTACATACAGACTTGATGAAGACGCAAGCGTTGCTTCACGCTCTTGATAAATATAAGTTTGATGCTGCTTTCGGAGGAGCACGCCGTGATGAGGAAAAATCACGTGCCAAGGAACGCATCTTCTCTTTCCGTAACGAATTCCATCAGTGGGATCCCAAGAACCAGCGTCCCGAACTGTGGGACATCTACAATACTCGTATCCGTAAAGGGGAAAGCATCCGGGTCTTTCCTTTGAGCAACTGGACAGAACTGGATATCTGGCAATATATCCGTTTGGAAAAGATACCTATTGTGCCTTTGTATTTCGCCAAGGAACGTCCGGTAGTAAATATTGACGGGCAGCTTATTATGCCTGATGATGACCGTCTGCCCGAGAAATACCGCGATAAGATTGAAATGCGGAAAATCCGTTTCCGTACTTTGGGGTGCTGGCCGCTTACAGGGGCTATTGAAAGCGATGCCGATACCATAGAGAAGATTGTGGAGGAAATGATGACCACCACCAAGAGCGAACGCACAACCCGTGTTATAGACTTCGACCAGGACGCAAGTATGGAAGAGAAGAAACGGGAAGGATACTTTTAAATGAATAATTAATAATGGATAATTAATAACGATTCCTACATTCGTTTGTTGTTCATTACCTATTCATGTACCGTTATTAACTATTAATTGTTAATTATTAATTGAAGAAAAATGGAAGAAATAGATAAAACCAAATCAGGAAACCCGATGGAAGGCGAAGCCAGAGGCCGTATGTCAATTGAAGAGTTTCTGAAAAAAGATGAGGAGAAAGACCTGTTAAGGTTCCTTACTGCCGGTTCGGTAGACGATGGAAAGTCTACTCTTATCGGACGCTTGCTTTTCGATAGCAAGAAGATTTACGAAGACCAGCTTGTGGCATTGGAACGCGACAGCAAACGTGTGGGGAATGCCGGTGAGCACATTGATTATGCTTTGTTGCTCGACGGGTTGAAAGCAGAACGCGAGCAGGGGATTACCATTGATGTTGCTTACCGCTATTTCTCTACCAACAACCGTAAGTTCATCATAGCCGACACTCCGGGGCACGAGCAATACACGCGCAATATGATTACCGGAGGCTCTACCGCTAATCTGGCGGTTATTCTTGTTGATGCACGTGCCGGAGTCATTACCCAAACCCGCCGCCACTCTTATCTTGTTTCCTTATTAGGCATCAAACACGTGGTATTGGCGGTGAACAAGATGGATCTTGTAGATTTTTCGGAAGAAATATTTGATAAAATAGTAGCGGATTATAAAGCATTCATCGCTCCATTGGGCGTGCCTGATGTGACTTGTATTCCACTTTCGGCACTTGATGGAGATAATGTGGTCGAAAAATCGGCACGTACTCCGTGGTACGCAGGTCCTTCCTTGTTGGAATATCTTGAAACCGTGCACATTGGCAACGACCATAATTTGAAAGATTTCCGTTATCCTGTGCAATACGTCTTGCGTCCTAATCTCGATTTCCGCGGATTTTCATCCAAAGTGGCTTCGGGCATCGTGCGCAAAGGAGATGAAGTGATGGCATTGCCTTCGGGGAAGAAAACCCGTGTAAAGGCAATCTATGCTTCTGATGGAGAATGCGATTATGCTTATCCGCCTATGTCGGTCACTCTGACCTTGGAGGACGAAATAGATGTGTCACGTGGCGAAATGCTGGTGCATCCTGACAATATGCCGTTGGTAGGACGTAACTTTGAGGCGATGCTTGTCTGGATGGACGAAGAAAAGATGGATATGGAAAAATCGTTCTTCCTGAAACAAACTACCAATACCAGCCGCACACGCATCGATAGTATCAAGTACAAGGTGGATGTCAACACGATGGAACACCTTTCAATTGAAAATGGACAGTTGACAAAAGAAACACTGCCTTTGGAGCTGAACCAGATAGCTCACGTGGTGTTCACGTCATCGAAAGAGCTTTTCTTCGACCCTTATGCCTGCAATAAGGCGACGGGGGCGTTCATCCTTATCGATCCGATAACCAACAATACCAGTGCAGCGGGCATGATTATCGGCAAGGTAGACGACAAGGACATGCATACTACGATGGAAATCCCGGTACTAGACCTGCCTAAGTTAGGGATTGCTCCCGAACACTATGATGCCATCGAAACCATTGCAAAAGAATTGGAGCGCCGTGGATACGCAATAGAGATAAAGAAATAAGTTTTTAATGAAGAATGAAGAATTAAGAATGAAGAATTTTGACTGGTTCACATCATTCTTAGTTCTTCATTCTTAATTCTTCATTTACAATATGGGCTTATTAGAATTTAGCAAATTGCCGGTTAACACCTTGGTAGGTGCCGACTGGAAGACATTCAACGAAATAACCAAAGGGCGTGCCATCGGTTCTGCTTATCGGGGAAAGTTCCGTCTGACAAAAGCAGTGTGCCGTCTGCTTTCTGTATTGAAACCCTTGCAGGATAAGAAGTATGCAAGCCTCCTGGCACAAAAGCCGCTCGAACATGATCCGGTATTCATTTTAGGGCACTGGCGCAGCGGAACCACCTTTATGCACAATGTTTTTTCATGTGACAAACATTTTGGTTATAACACTACCTACCAGACCGTATTCCCGCATCTGATGATGTGGGGGCAACCTTTCTTTAAGAAAAACATGAGCTGGTTAATGCCTGACAAGCGTCCTACCGATAACATGGAGCTTGCCGTTGACCTGCCTCAGGAGGAAGAGTTCGCCCTTACCAATATGATGCCTTATACGTATTATAACTTTTGGTTCCTGCCCAAGCACATGCAAGAGTATGCCGATAAGTATTTGCTTTTCGAAGATGTCACGGATGCTGAGTTGAAAGTGTTTGAGGAAACTTTTACCAAGCTTATCAAAATTTCGCTCTGGAACACTGGAGGCACCCAGTTTCTCAGTAAGAATCCCCCTCACACAGGCCGCGTGAAGGAATTGGTGAAGATGTTTCCCAATGCCAAGTTTATCTATTTAATGCGTAATCCGTATACGGTATTCGAGTCTACCCGGAGTTTCTTCACCAATACCATCAAACCTCTTCAACTTCAAGACATCAGTCCTGAAGAGTTGCAGCAGAACATCCTCACGGTGTACGACAAGCTCTATCACAAATATGAGGCTGACAAGCATTTCATTCCTGAGGGCAACCTGGTAGAGGTGCGTTTCGAGGATTATGAAAAGAACGCGTTCGACCTGACGCAGGAAATCTATCAGAAACTTTCTCTTCCTGGATTCGAAGAAGCACGTCCTGCCATTGAGGCATACGTCAACAAGAAGAAAGGCTATAAGAAGAACAAATACCAGTATAAGCCGGAAACAGTAGAGCTGGTGGAAAAGCACTGGGGATTTGCTCTTGATGAATGGGGATACAAGATCTGATTTATACAAATAGGGATTAAGAAGCAGTTTCTTAGAAGCTGTTTTGAATTTATCGTGCGATGATTTGGGATGAGTTTTTGAGGCATTTTCGCTTCTGTGATGAGGAAGATAGCGGGCTATCTGACGAAGAACAGGAGCGGAAAGGACCAAAAAATCGCCCAAAGCACACACGAAAACGGATACATCAAGCCAAGAAAAACTTTTTGGAGAAATTCAAAACATCTTCTTAATGAATGTCCTGATTAGCCAATACATATCTCCTGAAAACGAAGATATGTATCGGCTGATGGACATTCTTTTTTTTATTCCCACTCGATTGTGGCAGGTGGTTTCGATGAAATATCGTAGCAAACTCGGTTTACGCCTTTCACCTTGTTGATGATGTCATTCGATACCTTTGCCATAAATTCATAAGGAAGGTGTGCCCAGTCGGCTGTCATGGCATCAGTGCTTGTTACGGCACGTAGTGCAACTGCACGCTCGTAGGTGCGTTCATCACCCATTACACCTACGCTCTGCACAGGTAGAAGGATGACACCTGCTTGCCATACTTGGTCGTAGAGCGCAGTTTCTTTGCCTTCAGTATTTTTTGTTTTCCAATCGCGTAGACCTTGGATGAAAATATCATCGGCATCTTGAAGGATGCGTACTTTCTCGCGGGTAATGTCGCCCAGGATACGTACGGCAAGTCCCGGTCCGGGGAAAGGATGACGAGTGATGAGGTGTTCGGGCATACCCAGTTCACGGCCTACGCGGCGTACTTCGTCCTTGAATAAGAGACGGAGCGGTTCGCAAAGTTTCAGATTCATCTTTTCGGGTAATCCGCCTACGTTGTGGTGGCTTTTAATCACCGTACCTGTGATAGACAGGGATTCGATGCAGTCGGGGTAGATGGTTCCTTGCGCCAGCCATTTCACATCATGTATTTTGTGCGCTTCTTCATCAAATACGTCAATGAATCCTTTGCCGATGATTTTGCGTTTGCGTTCGGGTTCGGTCACGCCTGCCAGTTCGGTAAAGAATTTTTCGCTGGCATCAACACCGATGACGTTCAGACCAAGGCATTCATAGTCATGAAGTACATTGCGGAATTCATTCTTGCGTAACATACCGTGGTCGACAAAGATGCAAGTCAGGTTTTTGCCGATGGCTTTGTTGAGCAACACGGCTGCTACTGATGAGTCAACACCTCCGCTCAGCCCGAGTACTACTTTGTCATCACCTAATTGTTCTTTCAGTTGCGCAACTGTAGTTTCAATGAATGACGCCGCGCTCCAGTCTTGTTTGCCTCCGCAGATGTCTACTACGAAGTTTTTCAGGATTTGTGTGCCGTCTTCAGTGTGATACACTTCAGGATGGAACTGTACCCCCCATAGCTTTTCTCCTTCTGCCTGATAAGCGGCAACTGCTACTTTGTCGGTAGAGGCGATAATCTTGAAGTTTTCGGGTAGAGACGTAATGGTGTCTCCATGGCTCATCCATACTTGCGAGTTTTCACGGACATCTTTCAGCAACGGGTTATCGTGGTCGAACTTAGCCAGATGTGCCCGTCCGTATTCACGGGTATTGGCAGGTTCTACCTTGCCTCCATTGGTGTATGCCATAAATTGTGCACCGTAGCAGATGCCTAAAACCGGATATTTGCCACGGATATTGCTCAAATCGATTTTGAAAGCCTTTTCATCGTAAACCGAGAAAGGGCTTCCCGACAGAATCACACCAATGACGGAAGGGTCGCCGAAAGGGAACTTGTTGTAGGGAACAATCTCGCAATACATGTTCAGTTCGCGCACGCGGCGTCCGATGAGCTGCGTGGTTTGCGAGCCGAAATCGAGAATAATAATCTTTTCCTGCATATTCAGTTCTGTATAAAATTGAAAGATTGGGCAAAGGTACTCATTTAAATTGAGAATTGAAAACAGGGTGTTGAAAATTCCAACGCAAACGTGTTTAATTTTTGCGGAGGTTTATTTTTGCAGGACATCGTTTCCGGCACGTATGTTTTTTATACCATGCGTGGTATGAAATTGTGCCTTTTCTCACCACATATAGTATAAGTGTCCGTATTCATATTAATTTGTTTTGAATCGTTATTCTGAAATGGAAAAATGTAAGCCTATCCTCATTGCAACTATCGGAATAAGGAGGCTTTCCGGATGAATTTTGTTCTTTTTTTCACTAAAGTTCGTCAATATCACACTTGGTTTTGGCGGTTAGGTTCACCTTTTATAATTTCGTCATCGTTATGGAAAAATTGATAGTAAAAGAGGTTCAGACCGGGCGTGAAATGGACGATTTCGTACGGTTTCCCCATCGGTTGTATGCGGATTGTCCTTATTATGTGCCTGATTTGGATATGGATATACGTGAGACGTTCGACAAACGGAAAAATCCGGGGCTTGATTTCTCGGATATTCAGCCATTCATCGCTTATGATAGTCATGGAGATACGGTAGGGAGGATTGCCGGCATCATTAATCATCGTGCCAACGAAAAGTGGCATACGCGTAACGTTCGTTTCGGCTTTATTGAATTTGTCGATGATATTGAGGTGGCGGGAGCCTTGCTTCGTGCTGTAGAACAATGGGGGCGGACACGGGGAATGAATGCGATACAGGGACCGATGGGAATTTTCGACTTTGACAAGGAAGGTATGCTGGTGGATGATTTCGAGCAGGTCAGTTCTATGATTACCATCTATAATTATCCGTATTATCCCCGTCATTTGGAAGCATTGGGTTATGAGAAAGAAGTCGATTGGGTTCAGATTCGTGTACAGGTTCCCGAGGAGATTCCACCTAAATATGCCCGTGTGGCGGAATTGTCGAAAGAAATGTTTGGTTTGCAGGTAAGGAAGCTGACTTCGGCCGACATTTCAGAACGTAATTATGGTAAGAAAGTATTCGATTTATTGAATGTTGCCTATTCTCCTTTATTCGGATATACCGAATTGTCGGACAGGCAGATAGATGGCTATCTGAAACGTTATTTGCCTTTGCTTGACTTGCAGTTGCTTCCTGTGATAGAGAATGAGAAAGGTGAGCTGGTAGGCGTAGCGATAACGATGCCCAGTCTTTCGAATGCGTTACGGAAGGGAGGTGGAAGACTTTTCCCGTGGGGATGGTATCCGTTGCTGCGTGCATTGAAATGGAAACGGGAAGAGAAGGCAGAACTTTTTCTGATAGCTGTCCGCCCTGATTACCAGGGATTGGGTGTGAATGCCTTGTTTTTTGCTGATCTGATACCGGTCTATAACAAGTATGGTTTCACCTGGGCAGAAACAGGACCGCAATTGGAAACAAACGTAAAGGAACTTTCACAATGGAAACCTCTACATCCGGAAATCGTGAAAAGGAGGCGGTGTTATCGGAAAGTGTTGGAATAAAATAATAAACTGATAGAATATGAGAAGAGTAGTAATAACCGGTATGGGTATCTGGTCGTGTCTGGGTACGACACTGGATGAAGTGTGCCGGTCTTTGTATACAGGAAAAAGTGGAATCGTATTCAGCCCTGAACGTAAGGATGCAGGATTCCGTTCGGCTTTATGTGCACAGATAGCCAAACCCGACTTGAAACCTTTTGTGTCGCGCAATCTGCGTCAGTTTATGCCCGAAGAGGCGCAATATGCCTATATGGCTACACGTGCGGCACTGGAGCAGGCCAGACTGGAGCCTGACTATATCGAGCAGCATGAAATAGGCATCATTTATGGAAATGATTCGGTGTCTGAAGCTACTATGACCGGGCTTGACAAGTTTCGTGAGTTTCACGATACGGCGGCATGTGGAAGCGGTACCATTTTCCAGTCGATGAACTCTACCGTGACTATGAACCTTGCTTGTCTGTTTAAATTGAAAGGTATCAATCTGACAGCATCAGCCGCTTGTGCCTCAGGCTCCCAGTCGGTAGGACTTGCGTATTTGCTTATTCGAAATGGCTTGCAGGATTGTATCGTGTGCGGTGGAGCGCAAGAAGCCAATATGTATGGCGTGGCGGCTTTCGATGGCATCCAGTCGTTCTCTATACGTGAGGACGAACCTGCCAAGGCAAGTCGTCCGTTCGATAAGGACCGGGATGGTCTGGTGCCTGGAGGAGGGGCAGCTACGTTGATTGTAGAGAGTTACGAACATGCTGTAAAGCGAGGTGCTCCTATCCTTGCCGAAGTCGTAAGCTGGGGATTCTCGGGCAACGGTGCGCATATATCTACTCCCAATGTAGAAGGTCCGGCACGCTCGCTGGAACTGTGTCTGAAGAATGGGAACGTGTCTCCCGATGAGATAGGTTACATCAATGCTCATGCCACTTCCACACGTATCGGTGATAGCCGGGAGGCACTGGCGATAGCACAGGTGTTTGGTGAGCTTCCGGTACCGGTCACTTCCACCAAGAGCCAGACAGGGCACGAGATGTGGATGGCTGGTGCCAGCGAACTGATTTATTCCATTCTGATGATGAAGAATGATTTCATAGCCGGAAACATCAATTTCGAGCATCCCGATGAAGATACAGCCCGTATTCATGTGCTTCCGGAGACGCGTCCCATACATTTCGATATGTTCTTGTCGAACTCGTTCGGCTTTGGAGGTACAAATTCGACGTTGATTGTCCGGAATGAGGGATGACGGATACGATGGAGCTGTTTTGTATGATGATTTATAAATTAAGTAAATAAATAAAAACTAAGTTATGACACGCGAAGAAATCATTGAAAAAGTCAACACGTTGTTGGCAGAAGAATTTGAAGTAGAAGCATCTACATTGACTCCCGATGCAAATGTTAAGGAAACCCTTTCGCTGGACAGTCTGAGTCTGGTAGACCTGGTGGCACTTATCCAGCAGACTTATCAGGTGAAGATTCCTGTTTCGGACTTGCGTCAGATACAGACGTTTACCGATTTGTATGATTATATCGAATCACATTTGCCTGCGGCATGATGAAAGTGGATATACAGGCGTTGATTCCACAACGTGAGCCGATAATCATGGTCGACAGGCTGGATAAGGTGGAGCATGCGTATGCGGAAACTTCGTTGGAAATCCGTCCGGACAATTTTTTTGTTGCTCCGGACGGACGATTGGAAGAGGCGGGAATCATTGAGCATATTGCTCAGTCGGCTTTGGCATTTGCCGGTTATTGGGTTTTGCAGGCCGGAGCTTCCGAACCTTCGGTAGGATATATTGGTGAAGTGAAGAAATTCCATTGCTACCGTTGTCCGCAAACGGGAGAAATTCTGCATACCCGGATTACAATAGAAGCCGAAGCGGAAGGCATCACTCTGGTAAGAGGAGAGACTTCCGGCAACGGTACTCCGGTAGCAGATACTCAGATGAAAATATCCATTTAAGAGAGTTGAGACATGTTACTCAGAAACAATTATTATAAGGTATATAGTGCACATTATGGAGCCGAAGACGCTCTTTTTCATGTTGCTTTGTTGCCCGGATGCGATGTATATCGGGGGCATTTCCCCGGCAGACCAGTATGTCCGGGGGCATGTAATATCGAGATGATGAAAGAATGTGTGGAAGAAGCGGTAGGCAAATGTGTATCTATTGTTTTCATTAAACAATGCCGGTTTACTTCGCTGGCATCTCCCGATGTGTGTCCCGAATTGGATCTCCGTCTGCATTTTCAGGTATTGGGGGAAGGGAGGTTCCTGTTGACCGCTACTCTATCCGATGCAGGTATTACGTATATGGAATTTAAAGGAGAGATAGAGAAATGACAGAACTTTGCATCAGAATTTATCGTTTTTTCCGGCGTCATCGTATGGTGTGTTGGATATCTCTGGTTGTGTTGTTTGCTTTCTTTGGGTATTGTGCTTCATGCATTCATCTGGAGGAGGATATCAATAAACTGATGCCTTCTTCGAAAAACGAAGATGGTACGACCAAGCTGGCTTTTGCCAACTTGCGTATTAAGGACAAGACATTTTTGGTGTTCGAAGGCAAAGAGGGTGTTTCTACCGAACGTATGGCAGAGGTGTGTGATGCCTTTATTGATTCGTTGCAGGCTAAGGATGCCTTGTCCGATTCATTACACCGGGTGATAGGGGATGTGTTTTACCGTTTGCCTGAAGAACTCTTGCCGGATGCCATTGATTACCTGAGTGGACATTTCCCTGCTTATATCGATACAAGCTTTTATGCCTGCATCGACACGATGCTGACCGAAAAGCATTTTCGCCGGCAGATGGAGATAAACCGGAAGGATTTGCTCAGCCCGATAGGCACGTTATATCCCGAACTTATCCAGATGGATCCGCTAGGTATGCGTATGCTTCTGAAGGAGCAATTCTTGCCGGCATCAGCTGGAGAGAAAAAAGGAGGTTATAAAATCCTTGACGGGCATATTTTCGTAAGTGACTCTACGGTGTGTGTGGCATTTATTACGCCCCGCTATTCGGCAACTAATACAGGTCAAGGTTCTGTTTTGTTTACGATGTTGAATGAACAGATAGCTCAATTTGCCCAGACGGCTCCTGATATCAAGATAGCTTATCACGGTACGCCTGCCAGTGGCTTTTATAATTCGAAACAAATCAAGTCGGACTTGGCTGGCACCCTTTCCGGTTCGTTGCTTTTCGTATTGGCTTTTATTTTTGTTTGCTATCGCAATTGGGATACACTTCCTTTGTTGGTCTTGCCCGTCCTGTTCGGAACGTTATTCGGACTTGCTTTGATGTATTTCATCAAGGGACAATTTTCATTGTTGGCATTGGGTATCGGAGCGGTTATTTTGGGTGTGGCATTCAGTTATGTGTTACACATCATCACCCATTATAAGTATGTTGGTAATCCCGAACAGGTCTTGCGTGACGAAGTCAAGCCGGTGTGTCTGGGTTGTCTTACAACCATTGGCTCGTTTATGGGAGTAGTATTTATTCGTACCGAGTTGTTGCAGGACTTCGGACTTTTTGCCACTTTCGCCATTCTGGGCACTACGGCATTCAGCTTGATCTATTTGCCGCAGTTCTTAAGTCCGAAGCGAAATAAGTTGAACCGGCGTGCCTTTGCCTTAATTGACCGTATCAATGCAGTGCCGTTCGACAGAAGCAAACCTTTATTGATTGTTATTCTGGTGGTAACCGTGGCTTGTATCGGACTTTACCTGGCCGGAGGCACACGTTTTGATGCTGATATGCATAACCTGGGATATAAGGCAGATATTACCACCTATTCGGAAGAATTGTTGCGAAGCAAGACGTATACGGGCGATAAAGAGAAATATTTCGCCACTTCTGGAGCTACGATGGAAGAGGCGGTGGAGCGTTTTGCCGGAATGGCCCGGAAACTGGATTCGCTTCAGCAGGCAGGACTGGTGAAAGGCTATACACGTACCGACCGGATATTCGTTCCTTTACGTGTGCAACAAGAACGTATAGATGCCTGGAAAGCATATTGGAACGAAGACCGTCTGAAACGGGTGCACGATTTGATTACCCGTACGGCACCTCAGGTTGGCTTGCGTCCCGAAGCTTTTGACTTGTTTTTCGAATATGCTACTGCCGATTATCATCCGGATGCCTTGTATGAAGCGGGTATCATTCCTGCAGGATATCAGTCTACATTAATGGAGCAATCGTATAATGGCGAATACCTGTGTTTTACGTCGGTGAGATGCGCCAATGATACGGTGCGTAGCAAGACGAGCGATTATCATCGTATTTGCGATGCTATTGCAACACAGCCTCACATGTTGGTGTTGGATACCTATTATTATACTACGGATACTTTGATGCAATTGAACGATGACTTCAGTGTATTGCAATGGGTTTCTATGCTTTTTGTCTTGCTGGTCTTGTTTTTCAGCTTCAGGGGGAATATCCGGTATACGTTACTGGGATTTATGCCGATTGTATTCAGTTGGCTTATTGTATTGGGAATGATGGTGTTGTTCGATATGAGTTTTAATCTTATCAACATCATTATCTCTACTTTTATTTTTGGTATCGGAGTGGATTATAGCATCTTTGTTATGAGTGGACTGATAGGAGAAGAACGCGACACGCGATTGCTGGGATACCATAAAACCGCTATTTTCTTCAGTGCGGTTATATTAGTGGTAACTGTAGGCTCGATGTTGTTTGCGGTACATCCGGCAATCCGTTCGGTGGGCTTCTCTACCTTGGTCGGATTGCTGGCGGCTGTTATTATCTCTTATGTGCTACAGCCCGCTGTGTTCAGAATGATTCAGAAGAAGAAATGAAATACGACATTATAATAATAGGAGGCGGACTGGGGGGACTGGTGTGTGGCTGTATCCTTTCACGGGCGGGAAAACGCCTGCTCGTGCTGGAGAAAGGAAAGCATACAGGTGGATGTATCCAGAGTTATCGCCGGGGAGGAATGGAGTTTGATACAGGGTTCCATTATGTGGGAGGACTGGAGGAAGGACAACTCTTGCGTCGGGTATTCGACTATTTGGGATTGATGAAACTTCCGTGGAAGCGCATGGATGAGGTGGTCGACCGTGTGATGATAGGAAAGCGTACCTTTGCACTGGCACAAGGTTATGACCGGTTTGCCCAAATGCTTGCCGATGAGTTTCCGGCGAAAAGAGATGCCTTATACCAATATGCTGATTTGTTGAAGCGGACGGAAGAAATGCAGCTGAATGCCTTGAACCCTCATTCATCGGATATGGATTTCCATACTTGGATGTTGGAGACCAATGCGTACCGGTATCTGCAGGAGAAGTTTGACGATTCTTTGCTGGTCGACGTGCTGAGTGGTGCTTCACTGAAGATGGAACTGAGAAAAGACACATTGCCGTTGTTTACATTTGCTCATGGCTATTGTGGTTATGTGGGCAGTAGTTGGCGGATTGCAGGCAGTGGTTCGCTGATAGCAGAGGCGTTGGCAGAACAAATCCGTTCGCAGGGAGGCGAGGTGATATGTAATGCGGAAGTAGATGAATTACTGGAAAAGGAAGGTCAACTGACGGGAGTCCGGTGTAAGGACGGAAGAATTTACGAAGGGATACAATTCATTTGTGCCACCCATCCGGCAGAGATGTGCCGGATGTTGAAGCAAGGGGGATTGCTGAAGAATGTGTATCGTCACCGGATATGCCGGCAGGAAAACACCAATGGGATGTTTACGGTATCGTTGTGCCTGAAACCTCATGCATTGCCTTATGCGAACTGGAATTACTATGTATATCGGCATCCTGATATTTGGACATATCCGTCAGATGGAGAAATTGACCGGGTATTGGCAGCCAGTCATGTTCCGGACGATGGAGGAGAGTATGTGCGGCAAATCGATTTATTGGCTCCGATGGACTGGAGTCTGTGCCGTCCATGGATATTTACCCAAGTAGGTAAGAGAGGACCGGAGTATGAGGCAATGAAACTCCGTATGGCAGATGCCTGTATGACATTGGCCGAATCGTGTATACCTGGTTTACGGAGAGCGGTCGTGCAATGTTATACCAGTACTCCGCTTACATACCGTGACTATGTGCATACTCCCGATGGGTCGGCTTACGGCATGCGGAAAGATTTCAACAGTCCGTTTGGAGGGATGCTTCCGGTGCGTACGCCCATTCCCGACCTGTTCCTCACAGGACAAAGTCTGATGGTGCATGGTGTGCAAGGTGTAACTATGACCGCGCTTTTCACGTGTGCGGAAATTATAGGACGGGATTGGATATGGAAGCAAGTGATACAGAAATAGAATATAGTTAATTTAAAGACAGAACATATATGGAACTACAGACGGATGTATATGCCTTGACCCGGGAAGTGGCGGCATTGGTCGGCTTTTTGATTTCGCCCGAAGCCGGATACATTACGGGAGAGGTAATATCAATTGATGGAGGACTTTATACATGAGAACAACGATGAAAAGATGGCTGGTATGTTTATCGGTATTTTTGCTGGCATGTACTACATTTATGTGGGCACAAGGTGCCGGCATGACACAAGTCATGAAGAAGTATAGAAGTGTGCATACGCTTACGGCTTCTGTGGTGCGTATCAAGCACAATGTAGCTTTTGCAGAAGATGCCAGATTGGATGGGAAACTTTATTTCAAGGCTCCCGGACGGATGTGCATGCGTTTCGAAGGAGATAAGGATATGTTGCTGATGGAAGGCAATGAATTTACGATGGTAGAATCGGGACGTAAAAGCGTGGCAAAAGGGCAGACACAAGCTCAATTCGAATCGCTGGTAGAGGTGTTCAAGCAAATGGTGCTGGGCATGGATATTTCGGTTAGTCCCGAAGAACTGGCAGAGGTGAAAATGGAAGAGAAAGATGGTCTTTGTACCTTGACAGTAACACCTCGGGTAGATGGAGGAAATAAGGTGCGCCGCAGATTGTTGTTTTCTTCTTTTGTACTGACCGTCGACTTGCAGAAAGGAGAGTGTAAGAGCTTGCAGATGAATGAACGGGGGCAGAACTATACCCGTTATGACTTTTCCGGTTTTATGTTGGATGCCCATGTGCCGGATACAGCATTTCAACTTCCATAAGATATGAAGAAAGAGTTGTTGGACATTTGCCAGGTGCAAGTGAAGTTTAGCGAAATCGATTCGATGCGCCGGGTATGGCATGGTTCTTATGTGACATATTTCGAAGACGGACGAGAGTCTTTCGGCAGGCATTATCCGGGCATCGGATATGCCGATATGCAGCGGGAAGGCATTTATGCGCCTGTATATGATTTACGTGTCCGCTATTATGCTCCGCTTTTGCTGAACGATGGTGTCGAAATACATACCCGCTATGTGTACAAGCCCGGTGCAAGATTGGATTATATGTATCAGGTCTTTCGTGCAAGCGACCATACGCTTTGTGCCGAGGGCACCACGGTGCAGTTGTTTATCGATGCACAGGGGGAACTGATGGTGGAAAAGCCTGCTTATTTCGAAGCCTGGCAGGTGAAGTATTTATAATAAGGAGAATATGAAGGAGAAAATTGTCTGGCTTGTAATGATGTTGTGTTTCTCGGTAGTTTCCTACGGGCAACAGACCGTTATCGAAGGAACCGTGCGTGATTCGGTGACCGGAGAAGTATTGCCATACGCTTCGCTGATGCTCGAAGGTACTTCTGCTGGTACACGTACCGGAGATGACGGGCGTTTCCGCTTGGCTACATCTGTATCGGTCAACCGCCTGCAGGTTTCTTATTTGGGATACGATACCCGTAATATTACGGTTCAGCTGGGGAAAATTAACCGGATTGACATAGCCTTGATACCGAGTGGTGTCACATTGAGCGATATCGTGGTGAAGCCGAAACGTGAACGATACAGGAGAAAGGATAATCCTGCAGTGCGGTTTGCCAGACAAGTGATTGACCGGCGCGAGAGCAATGACCCGCGTAATCAAGATTATTTCAGTTATGACCAATATGAGAAAATGGTCTTTGCTATGAATGATTATAAGCCAAAGCCCAAAAAGAGTGGGAAAATAGGAAAATTTGATTTTCTTGCCGAGTTTATTGATACACTTGAAGTAGGGACTACGGTACTTCCTTTGTCAGAAAAAGAGCGCTTGGAGAAGGTATATTACCGGAAGTCCCCCAAGTCGGAGAAACGTTTGCTGATGGGAAATAAGTCATCGGGAGTAGATGAAGTGTTTTCGCGTGACGGGGTACAGCAGTTCCTGAGCGAAGCTTTTCAGGAAGTGGATATTTTCCAGAATAATGTTTCATTGTTTCTTCAGCGTTTTGTCAGTCCACTATCTACTTTCGGACCGGGATTTTATAAGTATTATTTGCTCGATACGCTTCAGGTGGAAGGTCGTAAATGTGTAGATTTGGGATTTGTGCCCTTCAATTCCGAGTCGTTCGGTTTTACGGGGCATTTGTTCGTTACGCTTGATTCTACCTATTTTGTCAAGAAAGTGATACTTAATGTTCCGAAAGACATCAACCTGAATTTTGTATCAGGTATGACTATTGAGCAGGTGTTCGAACGGGATTCTGCCAATATCCGTATTTTAAAGAAAGATGATATCCGGGTAAACTTTAAACTGAGTGAGAAATCGAAAGGCATGTATGCCCAGCGGCTGATAGTATACGATCATCATTCATTTCTTCCTCCCGATGACAGACAAAGGCAGATTTTTGCTCAAAGTGCACCGGTTATTACGCAAAAAGAGGCTTATAGCCGTTCGGAGGATTATTGGGAAGAACATCGCCCGCAAGTTGCGCGCAAGAAAAATCCCAATTCAGTAGAACAGTTGATGAAGAGGCTTCGGTCGATTCCTGTTTTTTATGTGACCGAAAAGGTGGTGACAACTTTGGTTTCAGGTTATATTCCTACTAATAAAGATTCCCGGAAAAACCGGTTCGATTTAGGACCGATGAACAGTACCATTAACGGCAATGCCATCGAAGGTGCACGTTTTCGTGTAGGTGGAGGTACGACTCCTGTTTTCGACAAGCATTGGTTCTTTGAAGGCTATGCTGCGTATGGCACGCGCGACAAGAAGATAAAATACGATGCCATGGTGGAATATTCGTTCAATCCTCGCCAGACGTACCGCATGGAATATCCCATGCATTCCCTTCGCTTGGAGTATATGTATGATATCAACAAGCTGGGGCAGAATTACATGTATACCAGCAAAGACAATGTGATGCTTGCTATCCGCCGGAAGAAAGACACGCGTGCCACATACTTGCGGAATGCCGAACTGACTTATACACGCGAACATTACAACGGGTTTTCGTATAACGTGATTCTCCGTAACCGGCGTGAATATGCCACGCCATATGCTCCTTTCGATTGCATCGGGACAGACGGAAGCGTAACGCCACGTAATCATTATGACATGACGGAACTGGAAATCAAATTGCGTTATGGTAAGGACGAGAAATATTACCAGACCCGTACGCAGCGCATTCCGATTACGTTTGACGCCTTGATATTCAATTTGAGTCACGTGATGGCGAAGAAAGGGGTACTGGGGTCGTCGTACACTTATCAGCGTACGGATGTCGGCATGCAGAAACGTTTCTGGTTTTCGGCGTTCGGCTATCTGGATGTCATTCTTAAAGCAGGCAAGGTATGGAACAAGGTGCCTTATCCGCTTCTGATATTGCCTAATGCCAACCTTACTTATACCATCCAACCCGAAACTTATACGAACATGAATGCTATGGAGTTTATAAATGATGAGTATGCTTCGTGGGACATTACTTATTATATGAATGGAAATTTGTTCAACCGCATTCCGCTGATTAAGAAATTGAAGTGGCGTGAGGTGTTTTGCTTTCGTGGATTATGGGGACACTTGACAGATAAGAACAATCCTGTAAAAAATGGTGAAGGTCTGTTCCGTTTTCCGGAAGAGACTTCACAGCTGGGGCGTGCTCCTTATATGGAAGCCAGTGTAGGTATAGAGAATATCTTCAAGTTTCTCCGTCTGGATTATGTATGGCGTCTGAATTATCGCGATAATCCCGATATACAGACGCATGGTGTGCGTTGTACAATGCGATTGTCATTCTGATGGGAAAAATCCTGCCATGTAAAGTAGGGATTGCAAAATGATATATTCGGAGGTGGAAAGCAGAGCTTTTAAGGAAGAAGTGGTAAAATGTAACTTGTTTTTTTCTTAATTTTAATACTTTTCGTGCTCAACTTATGAAAGAATTGCTTATTTTTGCAACGCAGTCAGAAAGAAAGAACAGACTTCTTGCTGGGGCAACCGAAAACAGAGAGTGTTTATAACATTATTATAAAACCTTTAAAAATTAAGCAAAATGATTAAAGTAGGTATTAACGGTTTCGGTCGTATCGGCCGTTTCGTATTCCGTGCAGCTCAAAAAAGAAACGATATCCAAATCGTAGGTATTAACGACTTGTGCCCGGTAGATTACTTGGCTTACATGTTGAAGTATGATACAATGCACGGCGCATTCGACGGTACTATCGAAGCTGACGTTGAAAATAGCAAATTGATTGTTAACGGTAAGGAAATCCGTGTAACTGCAGAAAAGAATCCGGCTGACTTGAAATGGAATGAAGTAGAAGCTGAATACGTTGTTGAATCAACTGGTTTGTTCCTGACTCAGGAAAAAGCTCAAGCTCACATTCAGGCTGGTGCTAAATACGTAGTTATGTCTGCTCCTTCTAAGGATGCTACTCCGATGTTCGTTTGCGGTGTAAACGAAAAGACTTACGTTAAGGGTACTCAGTTCGTTTCTAACGCTTCTTGTACTACTAACTGCTTGGCTCCGATTGCTAAGGTATTGAACGACAAGTTCGGTATTGTAAACGGTTTGATGACTACAGTTCACTCTACTACTGCTACTCAGAAGACTGTTGACGGTCCTTCTATGAAAGACTGGCGCGGTGGCCGTGCTGCTTCTGGCAACATCATCCCGTCTTCTACAGGTGCTGCTAAGGCTGTAGGTAAAGTTATTCCTGAACTGAACGGCAAGCTGACTGGTATCTCTATGCGTGTGCCGACTTTGGATGTTTCAGTTGTTGACTTGACTGTAAACTTGGCTAAACCGGCTACTAAAGAAGCTATCTGCGCTGCTATGAAGGAAGCTTCTGAAGGCGAATTGAAAGGTGTTTTGGGTTACACTGAAGATGCAGTTGTATCTTCTGACTTCCTGGGCTGCACGTTGACTTCTATCTTCGATGCAAACGCAGGTGTTTACTTGACTGATACTTTCGTTAAAGTTGTTTCTTGGTATGACAACGAAATCGGTTACTCTAACAAAGTATTGGATCTGATTGCTCACATGGCATCAGTAAACGATTAATCATCGGTCATAAGACGTGTTTTGATTAATAAATGATAACAATGGGAGAAGTCACCTTGTAAGGGTGGCTTCTCTTTTTTATGTTTGGCATGTATGATGGAAAAACCTGTAATTCAGCTTCGGCACCTTTCTACCGGTTATACTGGAAAACACAGTGTGATACGTGTGGCATCGGATATTAATGCATCTGTCTATAATGGTGAACTGACTTGTTTGCTGGGGGCGAACGGGGCTGGAAAGTCTACTTTATTGCGTACTTTGTCGGCTTCCCAACCTCCTTTGGCTGGGGAAGTATGGATAGCAGGCAAACGTTTGTCGGATTATGCAGATAAGGAGCTTGCCAGACTGATAGGCATTGTATTGACAGAACGGTGCGAAGTGACCAATCTGAGTGTGGAAGAACTGGTAGGTTTGGGAAGAAGTCCGTATACAGGTTTTTGGGGAACACTGGGCAAAGAAGATAAGCGTATCGTATCAGAGGCGATACAACAGGTAGGTATTGCCGGATTATCTGACCGTATGATACATACTTTGAGCGATGGAGAACGTCAAAAGGTGATGATAGCCAAGGTTTTGGCACAACAGACTCCGGTCATCTTGTTGGATGAGCCGACCGCCTTTCTTGATTTTCCCAGCAAGGTAGAAATGATGCGTTTGCTGCGCACGCTGGCACATGGTTTGGATAAGACCGTATTTCTTTCTACGCACGACCTTGAGCTGGCACTTCAGATAGCTGATAAGCTTTGGTTGATGGACCGGCAGGGGGTAGTTGTCGGGACTCCCGAAGATCTTTCGTTGGACGGTACATTGGAGACTTTCTTTACCCGCGAGGGTATTGCATTCGATCGCCGGAGCGGATTGTTCCGTATTGCGCCCGAATATGTAAGAAGCATCAGGCTGACAGGAGAGGGGTATCGATATGACATGGTGCAGAAAGCTTTACGCCGTTATGCCATTTGTGCCGACCGTGAAGTGGAATCGGAAGCATATATTGATGCCGGTTCTGGAGAAACAGATTTATTTGTATGGCATCCCGCAGGTAGAGAGCCTGTGGCTTGTGGAAATATCGAAACGTTGATAGCATTTATAAAAGAAAAGTAGTGAGGTAAGAACGGCATAGGGTGGCAGTATCATGAAAAGCAAATTGCTGCTTTGGAAGAGCCTGAAACCTAAAAAAACAGGAGAAATAAGTGAAAAAATGTCTTGCTATTTTTTAGATTCAAATAAAATTCGTACATTTGCACGCAATAAAATCTAAACATAAACCCTATGTCATTTATTGCAGATAAAGTAGTGATGGACGGATTGACTTACGATGATGTATTGTTGATTCCTGCCTATTCAGAAGTTTTACCAAAAACAGTCGATCTCACGACTAAGTTTTCACGCAACATTGAATTGAAGATTCCGTTTGTGACGGCAGCCATGGATACCGTTACCGAAGCGCAGATGGCAATTGCTATTGCCCGCGAAGGAGGTATTGGTGTTATTCACAAAAATATGCCTATTGAAGAGCAGGCACGTCAGGTGGCTATCGTAAAGCGTGCCGAGAATGGTATGATTTACGATCCGGTGACAATTAAACGTGGTTCCACGGTAAAGAATGCGCTGGATATCATGGCAGAATATAAGATTGGCGGCATTCCGGTAGTGGATGACGAAAACTATCTGGTAGGTATCGTGACCAACCGTGACCTTCGTTTTGAGCGTGACATGAATAAGCGTATCGACGAGGTGATGACCAAGGAGAACATTGTGACTACAGCTCCGGGTACGGATATGGAAACGGCATCGGATATCCTTCAGAAGAATAAAATCGAGAAATTACCGGTAGTAGACGAGAATGGTAAACTGATAGGTCTGATTACGTATAAAGACATTACCAAAGCAAAAGATAAACCGATGGCTTGCAAGGATGCTAAAGGTCGCTTGCGTGTGGCTGCGGGTGTAGGTGTAACCAATGATACGTTGCAACGTATGGAAGCGTTGGTAAAGGCTGGTGCCGATGCTATTGTGATTGATACGGCTCACGGACACTCGAAGTATGTTATCGAAAAGTTGAAAGAAGCCAAGAAGGCTTTCCCTGATATTGATATCGTGGTAGGAAACGTGGCTACGGGTGATGCGGCAAAGATGCTGGTGGAGGCTGGTGCTGATGCTGTGAAGGTAGGTATTGGTCCGGGTTCTATCTGTACTACACGTGTGGTTGCTGGTGTAGGTGTACCTCAGTTGTCTGCTGTTTATGATGTGGCAAAAGCATTGGAAGGTACAGGTGTTCCTTTGATTGCTGACGGTGGCTTGCGCTATTCGGGTGATGTAGTCAAAGCATTGGCTGCAGGTGGTTATTGCGTAATGATTGGCTCATTGGTGGCTGGTACCGAAGAGTCACCGGGCGATACCATTATTTTCAACGGACGTAAATTTAAGTCTTATCGCGGCATGGGTTCTTTGGAAGCTATGGAAAATGGTTCGAAAGACCGTTATTTCCAGAGTTCGACCACCGATGTAAAGAAACTGGTTCCGGAAGGCATTTCGGCACGTGTTCCTTACAAAGGTACATTGTATGAGGTGATTTATCAGTTAGTAGGCGGTTTGCGTTCAGGAATGGGGTATTGTGGTGCGCATAACATTATGGAATTGCACAATGCGAAATTCACGCGTATTACCAATGCAGGTGTATTGGAAAGTCATCCTCACGATGTGACGATTACCAGCGAGGCTCCTAACTACAGTCGTCCGCAATAAGGATAAGATATTGTTACACAAAGGCACAGAGACACCAAGTTTTTATTTACTGCTTGTTTACGATTTACAGCGGTTGTACTTCGTAGATAAAACTGTAAATATCTTGTGTCTTTGTGTCTTTCGTTTTTATAAGCATATCGTATGAAATTGTCCAGAATCTTGATTCTTTTCATTTGTTTTTTGAAGGCTGCTTCTTTTCTTTATGCCGATAAATTGGATGATGAATTGTTTCTTCTGAAGGTGGCAGATGCCAAACGTTGTGGCTGGGATACCGTGCCTGCTTTCCGTCACCGTTGTAAGGTGGAACAAGGAAAGGCATTGCGGGCGGTGTTGCTTGATGCAGGTCGCCAGGATTCTGTATTGCATGCGCTTTATCGTGAAAGTGTGGAACGTTATTCGGCGAAAGGCTGGGTGAAACTGGAAGAAATTGTCCGGTTGCTTCCGCAGCGTGCTACCCGGAACGAAGTAGGGCAGGTTTGCCGGCAAATGGATTCGGTGTATGTTTCGTTGCAGGGCGGAATGCCTTTCGAGATATATCTGGAACAAGGATGCGAAGCACAATGGTGTCCGTCGGTGGCTTTGCTGAGGGAGTTCTCTTGTCGTTTGGATACAATGCGGAAGGGAACCTATACGAAACCGTTTTTGTCGCCGTTGGGCGTGCATATTATCAAATTAGTCGACCGGAAGCCGGCTATCAGTTATGAGGAAGCAAGTCCTTTTCTGGAGATTTATCTGGACCGGTTGGGGGAGAAAAATCCGGCACTTAACCGGTCGCGTTATATGCAATGGCAACACGGTGAAAGAAAAGATGTTGCAGTGGAACGTTGTCTGACGGAGGTAAAGAACTGTATGCTGGCGGCATGGTGGGATGTTCGTCATCCTTTGCCTGATGTTAGCGATGAAAATGAATTGAAGCATTTTTTCGAAGCTAACAAGAAGGCTTATGCATGGGAATTTCCACATTACAAAGGGGCTGTAGTGCTTTGCAAAGATAAAAAAAGCGCTTCACGCATTCGCAAATGTTTGAAAAAAGTTCCGATGGAGCAGATGGAAGAGGTGTTTCGGATGTGGCAGGCAGAACATCCCGAGGTGGATGCTGTGATACAGGTAGGATTGTTTCAGATAGGAAAGAATCCGTATATCGATAAGTTGGCTTTCAAGTGTGGAGAGATGCCGCATGCCCCACGTTATCCGTATGCTATTGTGGTAGGTAAACGGTTGAAGAAGGGACCGGAAAATTATACAGATGTGTATGGACAAGTGAAAAAGGATTTTGTCAGAACTTTGAAAATGAGACAATTGGAAGAATTAAGGACGCGTGTTGGAAAATGAAGAAAATATCAGCTGAATGTCTGCATTTAGTCACCAGGAAGTTAAAGGGGAGTTGTTATGGAATACACACAGCCGGTGTTATTCCTGTTTTCCAGTGTCATGCTGGATAGCCAATCTGCTTCTTCCGTTACGCCGGCTCACATATCCGGCATGACAAGCAAGCTTTGTTCTCTTCGCCATATAGCTGCATCGTTTGTAAGATTATTAATCTTACAGCGTGAAGATTAATAATCTTTCGGCGTGAAGATTAATAATCTTACAAGCAAGGCGGCTATGCGGTTCATAAATGTGTAAGTTTCTTCTATGTTTTTTCTAATCGTAAAATGACGAAAAATTGCGTACTTTGATATATAAAAACCGTTAATTGTAGCGGAAGTAATCGATTAAAACTGTATCTTCGTTCGCTCTTTCAGACGAAAAACGTCACAGATGAATAAAGGATGTTTCTTGACCATAGGATTGCTGGTCTTGACTGCTTGCACCAAGACGCTCAACCATCAGGGGAAAACCCCGCTGGTGGAGGTGGGGGATGCGTTTCTGTACAAAGAAGACGTGAATGCGGCGATGCCGATAGGTGTGAAAGGGAAAGACAGCGTAGAATTTGCCGAGGCGTATATCCGTAATTGGGTGGAAGATAACTTGCTTTACCGTAAGGCAGAGGGGAATATTCCCGACAATGTAAAGATAGACCAGCAGGTGGAGGCTTACCGGCGGGCACTGATTATGCATGCTTATCAGGAAGAACTGGTAAGACAGAAGTTGGGCAACGAGGTGAGTGAGGAAGAAATCAGTGCGTATTATGAGCGGCATGCCGGACAATTTCAAGCAGAGCAACCTTACATACAAGGTGTGTTTGTCAAAGTTCCTTTGCATACGCAAAACTTGAATCTGGTGCGGAAATGGTACAAGCAACATACGCAGGAGGCTGTGGACAGGTTGGAAAAGTTCAGCATTGCCCATGCAGTGAGTTATGATTATTTTTACGACCGTTGGCGTCCGGTGTCGGAATTTTCATTGAAACTTCCCCTTGATGCGTTGGATACAGATCCCGATTATTTGAACCGGAACAAGAATGTGGAGGTACGTGATACGGCTTTCTGTTATTTCCTGCATGTGGAAAAGTTTCTTCCGAAGGGTGACCGCCTGCCGCTGGAATATGCCAAGAATGAGATAAAAGAAATGATAATTAATCTGAAGCGTGTGGAATTTATAAATCAGATGAAGCATGATTTATATAAAGAGGCTTCGGAGGCTAATGACATAATTTATTATAAACCTGACAATGAATAAGTTTAGAGTAATCAGATGGTGTGTATGCATGCTGTTGTTGCTGGCAGGGATTTCTGCTTATGCCCAAGACAATGTAATAGATGAGGTCGTCTGGGTAGTGGGTGACGAGGCTATCTTGAAATCAGATGTAGAAAACGAACGTTTGAACGCACAATACGAAAACAGGCATTTCGACGGTGATCCTTATTGTGTGATTCCAGAAGAACTGGCGGTGCAGAAGCTTTTCTTGCATCAGGCAGAACTGGACAGTGTCGTGGTGTCCGACCAGGATGTAATTCAAGAGGTGGAACGACGCATTTCGTGGCTGACTGAACAAATCGGCTCGCGGGAGAAAATGGAAGAATATTATAATAAGACTTACACGCAGATCCGTGAAATGCTTCGTGAGAATGTCCGCGACGGCAAGACAGTGCAAGAAATGCAGATGAAAATCGTGGGCGACATCAAGCTCACTCCTGCCGAGGTGCGTAACTATTTCAACAAACTGCCTCAAGACAGCATTCCGTTCGTACCTACACAGGTGGAGGTGCAGATTATTACGCAGGAGCCCAAAATTTCGGAGCAAGAGATAGAACGGGTGAAAGCACAGTTGCGTGAATATGCCGACCGGGTAAATAAAGGCGAGACTTCTTTTTCTACCTTGGCACGTTTCTATTCGGAAGACCCTGGTACGGCACGCCGTGGTGGTGAAGGTGGATTTACGGGCCGTGGTGCATTGGTTCCCGAATTTGCCAATGTGGTGTTTAACCTTACAGATACCAAAAAGGTGTCGAAGGTGTTCGAAACGGAATTTGGTTTTCACATTGCACAGTTAATAGAAAAACGAGGCGACCGTGTGAACTACCGTCATATCCTGTTGCGTCCCAAAGTAGACCAAAAAGACATTGATGCTGCTTTGGCGCGTCTGGATTCCATTGCCGATGACATCCGAAAAGAAAAATTCTCGTTTGATGATGCCGCCACGTGGATATCGATGGATAAGGATACCCGAAACAATCATGGTTTGCTTGCCAATCCGCAATCGAATACTTCCCGTTTCGAGATGCAGGAACTTGCCGGACTGGTTTCGCAAGATGTAGCGAAAGTTGTGGAAAGCATGCAGATCGGGGAAATCTCAAAACCTTTTACGATGATTAACTCAAGCGGCAAGCAGGTGTGTGCCATTGTGAAACTGAAGAACCGCATTGACGGACATAAGGCTACCATTACGGAAGACTATCAGCGTCTGAAGGCGATGGTAACTTCAAAGAGGAGAGAAGAGAAGCTTCAGAAATGGATTGTTGACAAGCAGAAGAACACTTATGTGCGTATCAGTCCGAAATGGCGCAATTGCGAATTCAAATATCCGGGATGGATTAAGCGATGAACTGAAAAAGTTATGATGCAAAAAGAAAAGAACAGGAAATATAGGATAAACGGGCATAGGGCGCTTTTGGTGAGTGTCCTATGCCTTTTCGGCTTTTGTCTTTTGGCGCAGAAACCGCTCCGTTCGCAGATAGCCGGGACGCAGGAGGATTCGGTGGCGCAAAAGCGGCAAATGCCTCAGAAACAGACAACTCCCAAGAAACAGCAACCCAAGAGCAAGGTTTATCTGATACATTCGGACTTGTTGCGGAAAGATTCCCGTCATCCTGATGCACAGGTCGTGGTGGGCAATGTCGTTTTCCGGCACGATAGTGTGTATATGTATTGCGACAGTGCTTATTATTATGACAAGATAAGTTCGTTTGAAGCCTTCAGCAATGTCAAGATGAATCAGGGAGATACGCTTTTTCTGTATGGAGACAGATTGTTTTATGACGGGAATACGCAGATTGCTGAAGTACGTATGAACGTACGGATGGAGAATAAGAATACTACGTTGCTGACTGATAGTCTGAACTATGACCGTGTGTACAATCTCGGCTATTTTTTTGACGGAGGAACACTGATGGACGAGCAGAACGTCTTGACTTCTGAATGGGGTGAATACAATCCCAGTACGAAGCAATCGGTGTTCAATTATAACGTACAGCTGGTTAACCCGCAGTTTACGCTGACTTCGGATACGCTGGAATATAATACGCTGACGAAGATAGCCAACATCGTGGGGCCGTCGGATATAGACAGCGACAATAATCATATTTATTCCGAGCTGGGTACATATAATACGATGACCGGAAAAGCCTATTTGTACAACCGCTCGATTCTGACCAATGACGGGAAACAGCTGACTGGTGATACCTTGTATTATGACCGTGATGCAGGAACGGGCGAAGCATTCCGCAACATGGTGATGACCGATACCATCAACAAGAATATGATGACCGGCGAATATGGCTTTTATAATGAGAAGACCAAGTTTGCCTTTGCTACCGATAAGGCGGTGGGGATTGATTATTCGCAGGGGGACAGTTTGTTTCTTCACGGTGATACGCTGATGATGCGCACTTTCCATCTGGATACGGATACGATGTTCAGGGAGATGCAGGCTTTTCATAAGGTGCGTTTCTATCGTACGGATGTGCAGGGAGTCGCAGATTCGCTGGTATTCTCTACCAAAGACAGTTGTCTGACAATGTACCAGGATCCTATTTTGTGGAACAAGAATCAACAACTGGTAGGAGAGAAGATATGCATTTATATGAATGACAGCACCATTGACTGGGCTCATATCATCAATCAGGCATTGTCGGTAGAAGAATTGGATTCGACAATGTATAATCAGGTGACGGGAAAGGAGATGAAAGCCTATTTCCGCGATGGGGAAATGCATAAGACTGAAGTTATCGGCTCGGTACGCCTGGTCTATTATCCGATGGATTCGGACAGTACGCTGATTGGTATGAATGTGTCTGAGACGAGTAAACTGGAAATCTATCTGGAGCACCAGAAATTGGAACGGATGGTAATGAGCCCCCAGTCGAACGGTACTTTGTATCCGATGTTGATGATTCCGAAAGGGAAAGACAAATTGGAGAACTTTGTGTGGTTCGATTACATCCGTCCGTTGAATAAGGAGGATATTTTCACCTGGCGTGCCAAGAAAGCAGAAGATCAGTTGAAGAAGAATGTACGTGGCCCGATAGAACTTCCGAACCAGCACTTGTTTGACAAGTTGGCCCAACCAGAAAAGAAAGTGGAAGAAAAGGCTCCGTCGGAAAGTGATGCCGGAAAAACAGAGGCTGGAAACCAGGAAAAGGAGAATGTGGAGGAAGCCGATTCTTCCATACCAGATAGTTGACAGATGAAATTTCTTTAGGAGTATAGAATATATGAGCGATGTGATACGTTTGTTGCCCGATTCCGTAGCTAATCAGATTGCGGCGGGCGAAGTGATACAGCGTCCTGCATCCGTGGTAAAGGAATTGGTGGAGAATGCAGTGGATGCAGGTGCGCATCATATAGATGTGCTGATAACGGATGCTGGAAAAACGTGTATACAGGTAATTGATGACGGGAAAGGAATGTCGGAAACAGATGCGCGGCTGGCATTCGAGCGGCATGCGACATCGAAGATTCGTGAGGCATCCGACTTATTTGCCCTCCACACAATGGGATTCAGAGGAGAAGCCCTGGCGTCTATTGCTGCAGTGGCACAGGTGGAATTGCGTACATGTCAGGAAGGGGACGTGCTGGGAACACTGCTGACTATTTCCGGTTCGAAAGTAGAAGGGCAGGAAGCAGTGGCGTGTCCTTGCGGAAGTAATTTCAGTGTGAAGAATCTTTTTTACAACGTGCCGGCACGGCGCAAATTCTTAAAGTCGAACCAGACAGAACTGAGTAATATCCTGACCGAATTCGAACGCATCGTGTTGGTGAATCCTGACATTTCGTTCACTTTGCATCATAACGGCACGGAAATGTTGAATCTCCCTGTCTTGCCTTTGCGCCAGCGCATTATGGGCGTGTTTGGCAAAAAACTGAATCAGGAATTGCTTTCGCTTGACGTTACTACCAGTATGGTGCAAATACACGGGTTTATCGGTAAGCCTGAAACAGCACGTAAGAAAGGCGCCCGCCAGTTCTTCTTTGTCAACGGACGTTTTATGCGCCACCCTTATTTTCATAAAGCATTGGTGGATGCTTACGAACACTTGATACCCGTGGGCGAACAAGTATCTTATTTCATTTATTTTGAGGTGGAACCGGCCAATATTGACGTCAATATCCATCCTACCAAGACTGAAATCAAGTTTGAAAACGAACAGGCTATCTGGCAAATCCTTTCGGCGGCGGTGAAAGAGACACTGGGACGTTTCAATGCTGTTCCTTCCATTGATTTCGATACCGAAGGGATGCCCGATATTCCGGCATTTGAGCCCGACCAGCAAGCTGGGGTCGTGCAGCCGTCACTATCGTATGATCCTTCTTACAATCCGTTTGATGTAAAGACTTCAACGGCTCCTCCCTCTTCGTATTCTCCTTCTTCCTCTCGCCAGAAGCATACGCAATGGGAGCCTTTGTTCGAGGGACTGGAGCGGAAAAGCAATGCCTGGCAGCCTGAAGCGGAAACACCCGCTTCTGAGGATAGCTGGCATACGGAAGAAATACAGCCGGCTTCTCCTACACTCTACGATGCACATCCCGAAGCAACCGTGAAAGAGAGCGTTACACAGCATTACCAGTATAAAGGATGTTATATACTGACTTCCGTAAAATCGGGGCTGATGATTATCGACCAGCAACGGGCGCACATCCGCATCTTGTTCGACCGTTATATGAAGCAGATAGCCGACAAGCGGCACGTATCACAACGCATGTTATTCCCTGAGATGGTACATTTCTCTGTCTCCGAAATACCGGTGTTGGAAACGATTATGGACGATTTGAAAGCTTTGGGATTCGATTTGAGCAATTTGGGTGGAGGCTCGTATGCCATCAATGGTGTACCCGCAGGCATCGAAGGACTGAATCCAGAGCGGTTGGTGACCGACTTGGTTCAGACTGCGATGGAGAAAGGTAAGGACGTGAAAGAAGAAATACAGCAGGCGCTGGCCTTATCGCTGGCAAAAGCTTCGGCCATTGTGCCGGGACAAGTCTTGACGGCAGAAGAGATGAATAATCTGGTGGACGAACTTTTTGCCGTTCCTACCCCTAATTATACTCCCGATGGCAAGACCGTACTGGCTGTGCTGAAAGAGGAAGATATAGAGAAGCTTTTTTAAGACTAAGGAGTTAGAAGGAGTTATTTCACAGAGTTAAAAGGAGTTGAAAACCAATAGGCTTTTAACTCCTTCTAACTAACAGGCTCTTAAAAGGTGGAAAGATATCTTTCTCCTGTGTCAGGTAGAAGCACCACAATGTTTTTACCGGTATAAGCCGGTTGTACAGCAAGCTGAAGGGCAGCGCATACGGCGGCTCCAGATGAGATACCTGTCAGCAGACCTTCGGTTATGACAAGTTCTTTTTCGATACGAAAGGCGTCATCATCCTTGATGCGGATAATGCGGTCTACTGTTTCCGGATAATAGTTTTTCGGGACAAATCCGGCACCGATGCCCTGAATGCGGTGGCTTCCGGCTTTTTCTCCCGATAATACAGCCGAACTGTCTGGCTCTACAGCGATGATTTCGATGTGGGGATTATGGGTTTTCAGTCCTTTTCCTACTCCGCTTATCGTGCCTCCAGTTCCTGCCCCGGCTATAAACACGTCCACTTTTCCATCGGTATCCTGCCATATTTCTTCAGCCGTTGTATGCAAGTGGGCAAGTGGGTTGGCAGGGTTCTCAAATTGCTTTAAGATAATAGAATTAGGTAGTTCACGGTGCAGTTCTTCTGCTTTTCGGATGGCTCCGCTCATACCCTCTGCTCCCGGTGTGAGTACCAGTTGTGCTCCCATTGTTTTCAGTAGCATCCGTCGTTCCACGCTCATGGTTTCGGGCATGGTGAGGATGGTTTTATACCCTTTGATATTGGCTATCCATGCCATTCCGATACCAGTGTTTCCGCTGGTCGGTTCGATGAGGGTGGCTCCAGGTGCGATAAGCCCTTTCTGTTCGGCATCTTCTATCATGGCAAGCGCGGCGCGGTCTTTCACACTTCCACCCGGATTGAAGTATTCCAGTTTTGCCATAATGGAGGCTTGGACATGATGTGCGTTTCCTAATCGGTTCAGCTTTAGAAGAGGAGTGTTGCCGATAAGTTCGGTCAGTTGGTTGTAGATACGTGCCATAGTGTTCAGTTGAAAATTAGACTTCGGTAGGGAAGCAGTAGGGAAAGAGGGGTTTTTGTTTCTTTAGGCATATTCCTATATCCGTATAAAACAAAAAAGAGAAACTTCCGTTCCTCTCCTGCTTCTGGTTGCGGAGGCCTGACTCGAACAGACGACCTTTGGGTTATGAGCCCAACGAGCTACCAACTGCTCCACTCCGCGATGTTAATCAATATTTTAGTTGCGGAGGCCTGACTCGAACAGACGACCTTTGGGTTATGAGCCCAACGAGCTACCAACTGCTCCACTCCGCGATGTTAATCATTGTTTTCTTAAATCGAGTGCAAAGGTAGAGACTTTTTTTTAAATATGCAAATGATTTGCAGATTTTTTTCGCTTGTTCTTCGGATTTGCAGCAGATTTTATATGGAGCTTGTTTAACTGTTTTGAATTTCTCCAAAAAGTTTTTCTTGGTTTGATGTATTCGTTTTCGTGTGTGCTTTGGGCGGTTTTTTTTGTCCTTTCCGCTTCTGTCCTTCGTCAGATAGTCCGCTATCTTTCTCATCACACAAACGGAAATGCCTCAAAAATTCATTTCAAACCAGCACACGATAAATTCAAAACAGTTTCTTTGCCCAGGTTAATTTTGCGAATTGTTTTCGAGGACTATAAAAAGACAATATGCATGTCTGCATTTTTATTTTCCCTCTGGCTCCTTCTGACTTCTTTTAACTCCAAAAAGACAATAAAAAAAATTTGTGTAGTCGGAAGAAAAACTGTACTTTTGCTCACGTTATGTAGATGTTGTGCAATTTTAAGGATTAACGATGACCGTACTGAAGACCCGAGCAAAATTAGTAGACGTAGCCCGACAGCTTTTTGCCAAGAAAGGAGTGGATGCTACGACAATGAACGATATTGCCGTGGCTTCGAAAAAGGGACGCCGTACGCTGTATACTTATTTTAAAAATAAGGAGCAGATTTATATGGCTGTAGTCAAGTCGGAGTTGGAAATGCTTTCCGATACGATGGAGAAAGTTGCCCAGAAAGATATTCCTCCTGATGAAAAGATTCTTCAACTTATTTCCACCCATTTGGATATTGTCAAGCTGGCGGTATATCGCAACGGTACGCTGCGTGCCAATTTCTTTCGCGATATCTGGCGTGTGGAAGCAATGCGCAAGCATTTTGATGCCAATGAAATGAAGCTTTTCCGTACTGTGCTGAAGGAAGGAAAAGAGCAGGGACTGTTTGATATCGACAATGTGGAGATAACTGCCGACATTCTGCATTATTGCATAAAAGGGATTGAGGTGCCCTACATACGCGGTCAGATAGGCGAAGACCTTGACGATGAAATCGGCTGGCGTTACGTAGCAAAGATTGTCTACGGGGCATTGGGAAGAAAATTGTAAAAATGCCAATGAGGAGTTAGATGTCAATGCTTTTAGCATCGGTTTCAGCAGCAGGATTATTGTCCTTTAATACTTGAACGAAGCGGTAACTTCTGTGAGACATAGCTACGTTATAACTTGAAAAAACTAACAAACTAAAAAACTTACAAACCAAAAAACTAAATAACTTAAAGATTATGGGATTATTAACAGGAAAAACAGCTATCATTACCGGTGCTGCACGCGGTATCGGTAAGGCAATTGCATTGAAATTTGCTTCTGAAGGAGCAAACATCGCATTTACAGATTTGGTTATTGATGAAAATGGAAAGAAGACCGAAGCCGAAATCGCCGCTTTGGGAGTCAAGGCAAAAGGCTATGCCTCAAATGCTGCCAATTTCGAAGATACCGCCAAAGTGGTAGAGCAAATTCACGCCGACTTCGGTTCTATTGATATTTTGGTTAACAATGCCGGTATTACCAAAGACGGTCTGATGATGCGTATGAGCGAAGGGCAATGGGACGCTGTTATTAACGTCAATTTGAAATCGGCTTTCAATTTCATTCATGCCTGCACGCCGATTATGATGCGCCAGCGTAGTGGTAATATCATCAATATGGCTTCGGTGGTAGGTGTACATGGCAATGCCGGACAATGTAATTATTCAGCTTCGAAGGCTGGCTTGATTGGTCTTGCCAAGTCTATTGCTCAGGAATTGGGTTCGCGTGGCATCCGTGCCAATGCCATTGCTCCGGGCTTCATCATCACCGATATGACTGCACAATTGTCAGATGAAGTAAAGGCAGAATGGAACAAACGCATTCCGTTGCGCCGTGGCGGTACGCCCGAGGATGTGGCAAACATCGCTTTGTTCCTGGCATCGGATATGTCGTCGTACGTATCGGGTCAGGTGATTCAGGTAGATGGCGGTATGAACATGTAATGTTGCCCCGACCGAGTGTATGACCGTAGTGTACGAAGATAATCATCTCATTATCGTCAATAAGACTGCTTCTGAAATCGTGCAGGGCGACAAAACGGGGGATGTGCCTCTGTCGGAGACGGTAAAGCAATACCTCAAGGAGAAATATGCCAAGCCCGGCAATGTTTTCTTGGGAGTGACACATCGGCTGGATCGTCCTGTGAGCGGATTGGTGGTCTTTGCCAAGACCAGTAAGGCATTGGCGCGTCTGAATGAGATGTTCCGCAAAGGTGAGGTGAAAAAAACTTACTGGGCAGTTGTCAAGACATGTCCTCAGGTCGAAGAAGGTGAATTGGTGCATTATCTGGTGCGCAACGAAAAACAGAACAAGTCGTATGCTTATGATAAAGAGGTGAATGGCTCGAAAAAGGCGGTACTTCATTACCGCCTTATCGGGCATTCGGAAAATTATTACCTGCTGGAAGTTGACCTGAAGACAGGACGTCATCATCAGATAAGGTGTCAGTTGGCAAAAATAGGATGCCCGATAAAGGGTGACTTGAAGTATGGTTTTCCGCGCTCCAATCCCGACGGAAGTATTTGCCTTCATGCCCGAAAGGTATGTTTTGTTCATCCGGTGTCGAAAGAGCAGATAGTGGTTACGGCTCCCGTGCCCGACGGCAATCTGTGGAAAGCCTTTCAGGGATTATAATTATAAGGTGTTAAAGGGGGTAGAAGCCTATGCTTCTATATTATTACTCCTTTTGAATCATTGAAATAACTCTTTTGTTGTAATGCTTCGCATGAAATAGATGTAAGGTCCCAAGTGCGTATGGTATAGATAAAAGAAGCGAGGCTTGTCTCAGTGTGAATTATCCAGATAAGTCTCGCTTCTTCTTTTCTTTTATAGCTTTGCAATTTCATCAGGTGTGAGACCTGTTATTTTAGCTATGATTTCAGTTGGAATGCCTTCTGCTTTCATGCCGCGTGCATTTTGGATGTTACTCTGTTTTATGCCTTCTTGCATTCCTTCTTGTCTGCCTTTCTCCATTCCTTTCTCCATTCCTTTTTCCATGCCTTTTTCCATACCTTCGCGTAAGGCATCGCTTATCAGGGTGTTCTCTACCCGTACGGCATCCCAGAAGTCATCGTACCACCAGAGTTGCGCATCGCTGAAGGCGGATTCTTCGATTTCTGTTACGGCTTTGCTGATTTCCGGATTTTCCAGCAGTTCTTTGGGGGCTTGGCGGGTTTGTTCGTTTATTTCCGTGAGGTAGCGCAGCCAGAGCACCGCCATTTTCTTGCCTTTGAAATTTTGTGGCTTGAATTTGGGAAGCTCCACGAAGATAAACCTCAGTCCTTCGATAATCTTGTCTGTATGCTCCACTTGAACGATTTGATAGTCGTGGTAAGCGTCCGGTACATCCGGTAGGAAAATATCGTTTACCAGGTTGAGTGAATAGACGGGCTGTAGCAGTTCGTATTTGCTTTCCCTTCCTCCCAGCTGGCGCACGTATGCTTTCGAGGCGTTGAAGAGCACGCGTTGCATAAAGGCGGTCGACCAAAGCATCTGCATCTCCACCAAGAATTGCCTGCCCGCTTTGTCTTTGCAGCGCACGTCTACGATGCTGTTTTTCTTCAGCGGTGTCTCCGGCACCAGTTCCGGAGTCAGGTATTCGATTTCCTTTATTTCTTCTTCAGGCTTATCGAAAGGCAGCAATGCGTTGAGCAGGCTGATGACCAGGTCGGGATGTTCGCCGAATACTTTCTTGAAAGTCAGGTCGGCCTTAGGGTCTAAGTATCTCATGGGTGTTGTTTATAGGGTTTGATGCAAAGTTAATAAATCTTTGCCGGTATGGCAATCCTTTGGGGCAGGAATAATTTATATGTGCGGTGCGCATTACCACGTCTATCCGTCCTTTCGAGGTGTGCGCTTCTACGTCTACATAATATCCCGTCAAGGTGAAGATGATGTAAAGCACCTGTTGGTAATACCCTTCGTAATCGGTATTGTCGGTATAAGGCATGGTGGAAAGGAAAGTCTGGAGCTATCATCGGACGCAGGCTACACAAGAAAGCAAAAAGAGGATGCTTCACAGCATCCTCTTTCCTTATTAACACATAGGCATCTTCATTTTATCAAAAGATAGTATGTTGAAATACTAATTTTTGACTTGTTTTATTTATGGGGTTGGGTAATAGTTTAGCCTTTGTTTAGTCCAGTTTCCTTTAATTTTTTCTTGTTTCAATTCTCTCTTACACCCAATGTATGGCAAATGCCGTGCCAGGTCCGTTGGACTTTCCCAGGATGCTGATAATGAGCCTTGTGCCCGGATTTGGCTTGAAGAGGGATGTGGGGAATGTGTGGAAATCTGTCACAATATTGTGGAATTATTCCACACATATGCGGGCTTCAAGTTCATTCATTATTCATCATGTTATACAGTTTCATTTTGTTGTATAACGTTTTCCGGTCTATGCCCAGCAGTTGTGCCGCCTTGCTTTTGTTGTTTCCGGTACGTTGCAGGGCGTGCAGGATGCGCTGTTTTTCCTGTTCCCCATTGTGCAGGCTGAATGGTGTGTCGTTGGTTTCTGCCGGCGGATTCAGTATGTCTTCCCCCAGTTCCAGTGGAGTGATGAAGTTGCCTTGTGCCAGCAGTGTGGCACGTTTTACTACGTTTTTCAGCTGGCGCAGGTTGCCTGGCCACGGATAGCGTTGGAGTGCTTCGCTTGCCGCCGCGTCAAATCCGGTCAGGTTGCGTTCCAGTTCGCGGTTTGCCTGGTCGAGGAAGAAATTGGCAAAGAGCAGGATGTCTTCCCGGCGTTCTTTCAGGTCGGGCATGCGTAGGGTAAATTCATTGATGCGGTGGTACAGGTCTTCGCGGAAAGTCCCTTTGGCAATGCTCTCTTTCAGGTTTTCGTTGGTGGCACAGATAAGGCGTACGTCCACTTCGATTTCTTTGGTCGAACCGATGCGGCGGATGCGCCGTTCTTGCAGGGCACGCAGCAACTGTATTTGTACTTCGTAGCTCAGGTTTCCTATTTCGTCCAGAAAGAGTGTGCCTCCGTTTGCTTCTTCGAAAGCACCCACCTTGTCGGTCAGTGCGCCTGTAAATGAGCCTTTTACGTGTCCGAAAAACTCTGATGCTGCCAGGTCTTTGGGGATTGAGCCGCAATCAATGGCGATAAATGGTTTGCCGTTACGTTTGCTCAGTTCGTGGATGCGGTGTGCCACGTATTCTTTGCCCGTTCCGCTTGCGCCGTTTATCAGCACCGACATTTGCGTGGGAGCTACCAGGCGTACATAGTTGAACAGTTGGTGTGCCGCTTCGCTTTCCCCTTCCAGGAAGTTTTGTGTGACAGGTGGAGCCGTTTTTTCACTTCCCGGGGCGGCAGGCGCTTCCGCATTTTCGACAGCTTCTTTTATTTTCTTCAGCAGTTCGTCGGGTTGTACGGGTTTGGCGATGTAGTCGCTTGCTCCTTGCTTCATGGCCTCTACGGCACTTTGTATTTCCGCATAGCTGGTCATGATGATGAGGGGGGTATGGCAAGACCGGTTCCGCAGCCATGCCAGCAGGTGGATGCCGTCTTGGTCGGGTAGTCTCAGGTCGGACAGAATCAGGTCATACCTGTGTTCGGCAAGCAGCTTCCGTGCCCGTGCATTGGTACTTGCCGTGTCTACTTCGAATCCCTTTTTCGTCAGCCATGTTTTCATCATGGTTGAAAAAACCAAATCATCTTCCACTATCAGTATAGACGATGCCATAGATTATAGTTTGCTTTTTGTGAAAAATAAAGATACCTTGATCTTGTGACAAAGATACTATTTTTTCGGAAAGTGGAGAGTCTTTTGCTTGTTTTTTCGTTACCGGGTTATAGGGTTTGTCATATCGCAAAAGCAAAAATGCCTCGGAAACTTATACTTTAAGCGGCATTAAAATGTGTTTTTTGAAAATTTAGTGTCAATAATATCCGCCTCGTTTTCGCACCGCATACAGGTCCATCCGCTGTAAGATTATTAATCTTACACCAGACGAAGTTATCTGCACTGAGAGAAGAAGAAATAACAACAACCTTTTAGAACCTGTTTTGAATTTATCGTGCGGCAAATTCAAAACAGGTTCTGAGTGAAACAGAATTTTAACAGAAATGGTGGATTATAGCAATATTGCGGGATTATGGAAGAAATATTTGTAGAGATTTAGACAAGGAATGCTTGATTACTTTCACAAAGATGCTACTGTCCAACTCTTCAGATGCACATCAATTCCTACGTAAATATTTTGTCCTTCAAAATTTAATGTGTTACTTTGTTTACGCATAAAGTCATAGGTTTTATTAAGTTATTTCTTTCATTTACAAATTTAATAATTCTCTTGGCTTTATGCTATTTTGCTAGCACATTACAAACATAGGAACTAAAGATTTGGATATGCCTTACCAATTCTTTTCTGCCGACAATGTTCCGGCTACGAACAGTGCTTGGATTTCTGATTGTTGGGCGGCTGTGCGCAGCTTGAAGGAAAGCCGGGGATGGGAGAGCGTAATCCTTGTGATTGATGAAATACAGAAGATTGCCGACTGGAGCGAGGTGGTGAAAAAAGAGTGGGACGATGATACATTTCATGACCGTAACATCAAGGTTTTGCTTTTAGGAAGCAGCCGTGTGTTATTGGAAAAAGGATTGTCTGAGTCATTGGCAGGGCGATTCGAGGAAATACGCATGAGCCATTGGAGTTATCAGGAAATGAAGGAGTGTTTAGGCTTTTCACTCGACCAATATATGTTTTATGGAGGCTATCCCGGTGCGGCAACTTTGATTGGCGATGAAGACCGTTTTAGCCAATACATCCAGTCGGCTATCATCGAAGCTACCATCAATAAGGACATTCTGATGGATACACCGATTAGCAAGCCTGCCTTACTTCGCCAGACCTTCGAGCTGGTGGCGGCTTATTTAGGGGAATTGCTTTCATTGAACAAAATGTTGGGTTCGCTTCAAGATGCCGGGAACACAGTAACATTAGCGGGTTATATCAATCTGTTGGATGAAAGCGGATTGCTTTGCGGACTCTAGAAGTTCAGCGTGGATATGGCAAGGCGATGTGCCAGCATCCCTAAGTTACAGGTATATAACAATGCGTTGAAGATGGTGTATAGCCCGTTAACTTTTGAACAAGCCATTCTCAACCGCAAGGCATGGGGATGAATCTTTGAATCGGGTATCGGTGCCTATTTGGTAAGCCAAGCCTTCGTGCATCGTTTTGAAATATTTTATTGGCGTGAACGGGATGATGAAGTTGATTTCGTTTTGCGTAAGAAAGGTTCGGTGGTAGCCATTGAGGTGAAAAGCAATGCGGAAAAACGGACGGACGGGCTGGATAAATTCCGCAAACTATTCAATCCGCAAGTGGCTTTTATTGTGGGAGACGGTGGCATCAGTGCGGAGGATTTCCTTTCGATGGATGTGAGGAAGCTCTTTTGAGGAAGTTGAGTCTTCAAGTCAATGAATTAAGAATAATAAAAAGGAATAACTATGGGGACATTAAGTTTCATAAAAGTAAAATCATTGTTCATCCTAACTTTAATACAAAGAGACGATGGACAAAAGAAACAAACTTTGGAGACGCCAACAAATGGCGCGTGTGTTTAAGGCTCGTATGATTCTTTATGCCGCTTACGAGCATCCTATTATTTATGAGGATGGAAGTGTGCATAATCATCCGCATTGGTTCGAGTTGGCAAAGGAAAAATGGGCAAAGGTTTATCAGTCTACAGGTACTCCTTGTAGCTGCTGGATGTGCAGAGGAGAGGAGTATAACCGAAGGGAATACAAGAAAGAAACTTTGCGCATTATTCGGGAATCAATGGAGTAAAAACAGAGGGCCGTTCTTTGCCAGTTTAAGCAAAGAATGGCTTCTTTGTGTGTTTTAGAGGGATGTGTTATGACACATAAGCTTCTCCGCCAACGGCGCATAATACTCCCGCACTTCTTCCGCCGTAGGTGTATGCCCACCGGGAAAATGATAGGCGTGCGTATAGTGTTGCAGGAACAACGGTTCAAAATGTGCCAGATGGTCATTTTCTCCGAACAATCCCCAGATGCGGTCGGAAAGTTCTTGGCTGGAATCATCCCACTGGTGGGCTTGTATGTCGGCAAACTCGTCTATCAGTGATTGGTCTATTACGAATTGCTGGTGCCCGTCTGCCCGTGGTGACTTATATTCATGTAGTCCAATGCGTTCAATGAGAAAACGAGTCATTTCCAGATAAGGATTGCCCAACAGGGCAGGCAATCCAAGTCGGGATGCCACTATCTGTGCCAAGAATGCACCGTTGCTATTGCCCACCAATACGCAGGGCTTTTCTTGTTGGCAGATGTCCTCAATAAATGCAAGTGCCTTATTCGGATGCAAAGGTAGGTCGGGCGTGAGGACTTCCGCTTTGCCCGTAAATATCTGTTTCAATGCTTGAGCCGGTATGCAACTGCCCGAAGCGAAGAAACCGTGCAGAAAAAGAATTTTCTTTGTCATCATTGTTCTTTTATTATAAATTCCCAGCGACCGTCTTTGTCCGAGCCGATACGTTTGATTATCGTTCCATTCAATTTTTTGATGTGACGTGCTACGGTAGCCTGACCCATGTTCAGTGCTTTGGCATATTCATCGTAGGTATATTCCGGATGTGCCTTAATCAGGGTAATAAGCCGCGTTGCAGTATCATTTACAGTATCACTTTCATTGTTTACAGTATCATTTATGCTTTGCTGATACTGTAAAATCCGGCTTTCAAGGTTGTTGATATGCTGGGCAAGCATGACATCTTGAATAATCGTGCTGTCTTCTTGCTCACGGCTATCAATCAAAGCCTGGATATATTCACCTTTGGCTTCTTTCGTTACGATGGAAGGGATGAGTCCTAACTGTCTTTGTATGATGTTCATCAGAAGCCTTGTGGTGCGCCCATTGCCGTCCACCCACGGATGAATGGTTACCAGACGAAAATGAGCTTCGAAGCTCAGACGATAGCAGGTCTCCATATCATTTATTTGACTTTGGAATCATTCATAAATGCAGCATCTTTTGTTACAAACCATTCGGAACAAGTCCGAGCCGATTAATGGATTCATTTACGAATTGCAAGGCTTCATGTATCTTTAGAACCTCTGTGTAATCCCAAAACTTCACTTCATCTTTTATGGGGAGTGATTCTATTTCTTTTTTAATCCGTTCAATCTGCTTTTGGTCTGTGACGGCAACAATGCCTTGAACCGCTTTGTTGTTCTTGGCTTTCATTAAGTTTAGTATCAGGCTGTCGATAGAGCCGGAAGTTTGAACTTCAAACACATAAATCACGCGCCCCATGTTCCCAATGGTGACTTCCCATATTGCATCGACCACCGCGCCTGCGGCAACTTTCTTTTCAACCTCAGCCCGGAAACCTAGGCAATGACCGATTTCTGCCACTTTGTCCCGGATGTCATTGTGGATGAAAGTCGCATCTTTTTTGCTCGTGGCAATAAGTTCTTCTTCCTTGTCGGGAATGGTGCAATCTATAGAATCGTCTTGTAACTCATTCCATATAAAAGAATTTAACGCCAACAAATCGCAGATTTCATTATATCCGTATTCCTGAGACTTCGCCAGCAATTCTCGTCCGATGCCAGATAACTGTGCGTACATTTTCCCGTCCAATCTTGCCTCATAGCGTGGGAGGTTATTAATGTTCAAAGTTTTAAATCCGGTGTATGTCTTTTTATTCCAGAGTAGATATTGTGCGGGATAAGTTTTGCATAACAGCTCGCTCATAATAGCCGGACCAATACCTTTAATCTTTGAACGAAAATCATCCCATCGCTTTTCAATGTCGGCTTCTCCATAAATCAAATTGGCAAATTGTTTGCGGAGCAATTCAATCCCATTGGCTTCTATGATATTATCAATCTGATAATGCTTATTGCCCCACATCGCCATGGCCCATAGGGGTGAAAGATATTCGAACAAGTCATCTTCCGATAGGGAAAGAAGCCGCTCTTTGGTGAAAGCATGAGCTTTTTGCTGTGCTTCCATCTGTTCTTGTTTTGCTTCATTGGCTGCTGATGGATTTTTCGTCAGCCATTCTTTATAAGAAGCAAGATATTTTGTCAGTTTCTGTTCGTTCATTCTATTTATTGCGTTTATTATATTTC
>ERZ857521.168-NODE-168-length-104379-cov-7.590276_pt1 | contig 104379 bp, 91 predicted proteins | sample MGYA00519701_ERZ857521 | MGnify/ENA primary metagenome ERZ857521 (study PRJEB31778, sample SAMEA3449346) | human gut metagenome | biome: human gut; feature: human-associated habitat; material: faeces | place: United Kingdom | collected 2010/2012 ...
GTACTGTTCCATTTTCCCATACTGCATACTCATTTCCAGTTGCTGTAAATGTAACGCTATAATATCCATCTCTCTTTTCTAAGGTATAATCTTTTACTTCATCTCCTACATTTTGATTCAAGTATTTTTTTAGATTATTTTCTTCAACTTTTGATTTTGAACTTTTCCCTACTGCTGCAGCTACAGATGTGTTTAATACTTCTTTTTCTTCTACTGTTCCTGCAAACTTTTTGGATTCTTTTGACTGATTTATTATTCCATTTTCACCAGTCATATAAGATATTGTTACTCCTGAAATTATTAATAATACTATTACAGTTACTGCTAGTGCTATTAATGTTACTCCTTTGTTTTCTTTTGTTCTCATATTTTCCCCTTTCTAAAAAATTAAGCACCTTACTTAATGATTTAATTATGGTTAAATTCTATCAATAAAATATAGTAAAGTCAATAAAATATATAAAATTCTAGATTGTAAAATAATAACATTTATTGGGGTTATTTTTAGCTCTTATACAGCCTATTTTTTATAATTAAGTACCTTACTTAATGAAGCAAAAATAGCTTTAATCTCAAGATTAAAGCTATTTTCCTACCCATTGAACAACTTTCATTCCTTTTGCTGCACCCCAAGGAGCACCAGCAATTGAATTTTCCTTATTATGTATTATTATTTCACTTAAATTAAAAGACTCTGCTGAAAAAGCAGTATTAGCAATATCAGTAACCGTATTGGGAATTTCTACTCTTTCTAATTTAGAACATTCACTAAATGCTCCACCTTCGATACTCGTAACACCTTTTGGAATTATAATTTGTGTCATACTTTTTTGACCCAAAAAAGCATTTGTTCCAATTATATTTACTTCTTTGCTTATTTCTATATTATTAGTAATTTCAGTTAAAACTGCCACTAGTCTTTCTTTTTTTCCATTATTTAATTTATATAATATATTGTTTTCGATTACATAATTTGTATTTTCCTTATCTATATTTACCACACCATTATAATTTCTTCTTTTAAATATTGGACTAATATTGTTAACATTTTTTCCTATATCTATTCTTTTTATATTAGAAGCTCCTTCAAAAACTCTATCCTGTATACTTACTAATGAATCTGGAAACACTACATTTTCCACATTTGTTGCTTGTTTAAATGATAATGCTCCTATCGTTTTTATCCCTTCTGGAACAGTAATATCTTTCTCCTTAGAACAACACATAATTAATGTTTGAGACGAATTATATAAAAATCCATTTTCATATAATAATGTTTTATTTCCATTTTTTATTTCAATACTTTCTATTGATTTTGGCAATTTATTCGGATTAATATCAGTTAATGATGCTGGTATTATTATTTTCTTTATATTTGTCATTCCAGATATATCCGTTGAATAACTCTTAATTCCTTCTGGAATTGAAAATATATTTGTATTTTTTAATGCTACAGTAGATATAAATAATATATTTGTTTTATTTTTATTGAAAAGAATATTTGATTCAAATATAAAATTATTATTTTTACTAACATCAATTTCTTTTAGATTATTGCAATGTATAAATGTACTACCATTAATTGATTCTATTGTTGACGTTAATACTATTTTTTCTATTGCTGTTCCTCCAAAGGCATAACTAGCTGTAGTTTTTAATCCTTCATTTAAAACAACATTTTTTAGTTTTCTACACCCATTAAATGTATCATACTGTAAATTTTGAAGATTTTTTGGTAATACTACCTGAGTCAAACTAGTACTTCTAAATGCTCTTTCACCTATATAGTTTATTGAATCTGGTAAATTTATTTCTTTTAAATTATTTGCTCCATCAAATGCTGCATTTCCTATTCTTGTTAAATTTCCTTTTATTATTACTTTTTCAAGTGTTTGGTTATATGAAAATGCATAATCTCCGATTTCAGTTACACTTTCTGGTATTATTATTGTTTTTAGTCCTTCAACATTTGAAAATGCACCATATCCAACTTTGTTTACACTATCAGGCAAAGACAAATTTCCTTCACTATCTACTAATAATAAGTTTCCATTTGATGATAATAGTTCTCCGTCATCTGTTATATCATATGGATTAATTTGAATTCCAACTGATTGTGCTGCCTTTATTTGTTTCTTATCTTTTGTTTTTATTAATAATTCTCCTTTTACTATTTGTAATATATCTATGTATTCATCTGTTATATCTGGTATTATATTTTTTATATTGCCTATTTCTTCATCTGATTTTATATTATAATTAATTGAGTCTTTCCCAGCAGAAAGGCTTTCTCCTAAAAATCCTTCATTTTCAACATTTTTGGTTGCTTTATATAATTCTACTTCTTCTTTATATTTTGATAGTTCATTCATCATTTTTGATAAGCTGGCATTACTCGTTATTCCACTATTTCCCGTTAATGTTGATATTGTTACTCCTGCTAATATTAGCATTACTATTATCGTTACTGCTAGTGCAATTAATGTTACTCCTTTATTTTCTTTTGTTCTCATTATTTTTAACCTTTCTATAAATTATTAAGTTACATACTTAATGATTTTTTTATTGGTTAAAAATCTTATTATAAGTTGTTTTGAATACTTTTCATTATTTTCTTGCCTATATTTTTTATTGAATATATTTTTATTAGATATATTGATTTTGTTATTTTTTATTGTTATAATCAATTTATAAGATTAGTCATTAAGTATGTAACTTAATGTACCAATAAATATCCACCAGCTTAGCTGGTGGTTTTTCAAATACGCCCATAGGGCTTCTTTACCAGCTACGTCTAAAGACGTACCTTTTTTGACTGACTCTTGCTTTTTTTATTTATTGACCCTTAAATGGGTCTATATCTTCTATTGTCAATTGATCACTCAATCTGTCTTCTTTCAGTTGATTTGCTATGTATTCTTTTATCTTTTTTGTATTTTTTCCTACTGTATCAACATAATATCCTCTACACCAAAATTCTCTATTTCTATATTTATATTTCATATTTCCCCACTGGCTATATATCATTATGCTACTTTTTCCTTTTAAGAATCCCATTATTCCTGATACACTATACTTTGGTGGTATTTCTATTAGCATATGCACATGGTCTGGACATACTTCTGCTTCTATTATTGTTATTCCTTTCCATTTACACAATTCTCTTAATATTTTTCCTATTTCCAATCTTTTACTTTCAAAAAATACTTTTCTCCTATACTTTGGGGCAAATACTACATGGTACTTGCAATTCCAACTTGTATGTGATAAACTTTTTACATCATTCATTTTGAATGTTCTCCTTTCAATATATTTTTTTGCAATCGTCAGTCGCAAAATTATTATATATTGAAAGGAGTTTTTTGTCTACTCATCGCTAAAGCTTTACGGAACCCACAGACTATCTGGGGGTTTTCTAAAACAAAAAAGAGGAAGCACACGCTTCCTCTTTTCAATATTATTCATCATCACCATATTTCTCATCATATTCTTGTTGAGCTTCAACTGCATTTAAAAATGCAACTTTAGCCTCTTCTACTGCAAGAAATGCTAATGCAATTGATTGATCTGCATATTCTAATTCATCATCAATATATTTTGATAATTTTTCTTTATCACGTGCTTCTTTTCTTTCTTGCATATTCTCTTTTGCAACTTTAAAATTCATTTGAGCTTTTAATAATTCACTTGATATTTTGCTTTTTCCTTTTTCTGTTGCTATTCTACATTGTTCTTTTGCAGCTTCAAGTCCACTTTGTGCATCTTTCATCTTTTCATCTAATACATCTTTTGCTTCCATTCCAGCAACTATAACTGTATCTGTTCCTTCTTTTATTTTTGAATTAACTTCTTTCATTTTTTTGCTCAATTCTTCAATTTTTTGTTTTCTTTCTTCTTTTTCCATATATAATACCTCCTAAATTTATTTGATTATTATATATCATAGCTTTATGAATTAATTATTAACTCATTAAATATTTGCATATACAAAAACAGCTGAAGTAGAAAACTTTTAAAGTTTTCCACCTCAGCTATTGACATAGAAACAAAAATTATTTAATAAATAGTTCATCATCTTTGCAATCTACTGTAATTGTTGTATTTGGTAAAATTTTATTTGCTAAAATATTTTTTGCAATTAATGTTTCAAGTTTCTTTTGGACAAATCTCTTTAATGGTCTTGCACCATAAACTTCATCATATCCATTATTAATTAAATAATCTTTTGCTGATTGTGTAACATTTAAACTAATATGTTTATCATCAAGTCTTCTTTCCAAATCTTTAATTAATAAATCTAATATTCTTCCTATTTCTGTTTTCTGTAATGGTTTATAAAATACTATTTCATCTAATCTATTCAAGAATTCTGGTCTAAAGCTTTGTTTTAATAATTTTCTTACATTTTCTTTTGCTTCTTCAGATATCTCTCCATTTTCTTGAATTCCGTCTAATATATAACTTGAGCCTAAGTTTGAAGTTAATATTATAATTGTATTTTTAAAGTCTACTGTTCTTCCTTGTGAGTCTGTAATTCTACCATCATCAAGTACTTGTAACAAAATATTAAATACATCTGGATGAGCTTTTTCTATTTCATCAAATAAAACTACTGAATATGGTTTTCTTCTTACTGCTTCTGTTAATTGTCCACCTTCCTCATATCCAACATATCCTGGAGGCGCACCAATTAATCTAGATACAGAGTATTTTTCCATATACTCACTCATATCTATTCTTATCATATTATGTTCATCATCAAATAAGCATTCTGCTAATGCTTTTGCAAGTTCTGTTTTACCAACACCTGTTGGTCCTAAGAACATGAATGATCCTATTGGTTTACGTGGATCTCCAATTCCTGCTCTTGAACGCATTATTGCTTCAGATACTTTTTCTACTGCATCATCTTGTCCAATTACTCTCTTATGCAATAATTCTGGTAAATGTAAGATTTTTTCTCTTTCACTTTCCATTAATTTTGTAACTGGTATCCCTGTCCATCTTGATATAATTTTTGTTATTTCATCTTCTGTTACTTTATTTCTTAATAGACCATCTTCTTTTCCTTTTTCAGATAATTCTTCTTCTGCTTTTAATTCTTTTTGTAATTCTGGAAGTTTACCATATCTTAGTTCTGCTACTTTTCCTAAATCATATACTCTTTCTGCTTGTTCTATTTGTGCATTTACTTGTTCTATTTCTTCACGTAATTTTTGCACTTTAGAAATTGCTTGTTTTTCATTTTCCCATTTTGCTTTCATTCCATCAAATTTTGTTTTTAATTCTGCTTTTTCTTTTTTGATGTCTTCTAATCTCTTTTTAGAAATTTCATCTGTTTCTTTTGAAAGAGCTGTTTCTTCAATTTCTAATTGCATTATTTTTCTTGATACTTCATCAAGTTCTGTTGGCATTGATTGCATTTCTGTTTTTATCATTGCACAAGCTTCATCTATTAAGTCTATTGCTTTATCTGGTAAAAATCTGTCTGAAATATATCTGTGTGATAATGTTGCTGCAGTAATTAATGCATTGTCTGATATTTTAACTCCATGATATACTTCATATCTTTCTTTTAATCCTCTTAATATTGATATTGTATCTTCTACTGTTGGCTCATCTACCATTACTGGTTGAAAACGTCTTTCTAGTGCTTGGTCTTTTTCTATATATTGTCTATATTCATTTAATGTTGTTGCACCAATACAATGTAATTCTCCTCTTGCTAACATTGGTTTTAATAAGTTTCCAGCATCCATTGCACCATCTGTTTTTCCTGCTCCAACAATTGTGTGAATTTCATCAATAAATAAGATGATTTTTCCTTCACTTTTCTTTACTTCTTGTAATACTGCTTTTAATCTTTCTTCAAATTCTCCTCTATATTTTGCACCAGCTACAAGTAGTCCCATATCAAGTGAGAATATTGTACAGTCTTTTAATCCTTCTGGCACATCTCCTCTAACAATTCTTAATGCTAATCCTTCTGCTATTGCTGTTTTACCAACACCTGGTTCACCAATTAAACATGGATTGTTTTTGGTTTTTCTTGATAAAATTCTTATTACATTTCTTATTTCATTATCTCTTCCTATTACTGGATCAAGTTTTTGGTCTCTTGCCATTTGCACTAGGTCTTGACCATATTTCTTTAAAACATCATAGGTTTCTTCTGGATTGTCTGTTGTTACCCTTGTATTTCCTCTAACTTCTGATAATGCTTTTAAAAATGCGTTTTTTGTTATATTAAATGTTCTAAATAATTCTTTTAATTGGCTATTTGCATGATCAAATATTGAAATCATTATATGTTCAACAGATACATATTCGTCTTTCATTTTTTTAGCTATATTTTCACTATCTGCTAATACTAAATCTGTATCTTGTGATACATATATTCCGTCATTCGGTCTTGAACCTCCTGTCATTCTTGGCTTGTTATCAACTAGTCTTTTTACTTCATTTTCGAAGTTTTCTTCATTTGATGTAATTTTCTTTATTAGCTCTTTTATTAAGCTATTATCTTGCTCTAGTAATGCAAGTAATATGTGTTCTTGTTCTACTTGTACATTCTGATTTGTGCTTGCTAATGTTTGTGCATTTTGTAATGCTTCTATTGATTTTTGCGTAAATTTTTGTATATTCATAAATATCACTCTCCTTTTATATTATAGGTAAGTTCAAAGAACTTTCATATAATATGAATATATGTTTTAACAGCACCTCTTTTTAGATAGTGCTGTTACTTTCTTTTCATTTACATTTTTTATTATACATCATTATTTTAGCAATGTCAATAGCAGAGTGCCAATTTTGTATTTTTTTTATTTACTTATTATCATATTGTGGTATGCTACAGTTTTATTATAATTTTCATTTACTTCTTCATCTGTTAAAACCTTATTATATAATCTACATGAATATAATGACATTTTTGAATAGTTTTCAGTATATGTATTACCATCTATCAATAATCCTATTGTAAATGGTATAGAATTGTCTGTTAATCCTCCATTTCTCAACCATTCACCTGAACACACAGTTGCTCCAATTTTTGTTCCTTCTTGATATAATGTTAATGTATTATTATTAAGATTTACTGTCATCGTTATATAACTTCCGTTTTCTGAATTAAAACTTTTTAAATTAGCTTTGTAAATCCAATGTTTCATACCACCTCCAACACTCCAATCAGACTTCGATTCTCTAGATGACATACAACATTGAAATACCCTACTTCTATAAAATTTTGTTCTAAATCTTTGCACATATCTATTATCTCCGACAATTGTTTTTGAAAGCATCATAATATCATCATTACTTTTCCCATAAAATTCAAATGTTATTCCTTCATTCATTTCAAAACCATTATAAACTTCAAGATAATCATCAACTCCATCAAAGTTTATTTCTGTTCCATTCCATCCATATCCGTCGCCATCTTTTACACCATGAAGCTTTACATTACTTCCCCATGAAGTTGAATCTGCCATATTTATTGGATCTACATTTAAAATTAGTCCTTCTTTTACTGCTAAATTGCTTCCATACATTAATTGTGTAAATGTATTATCTTCTAATTGTTCTAATTCTCCTGTCTCATAATTTACTAACCAATTATATTGTGTTTCTCCATATTTGGATATTTCTGTTCCTTTTGAAATAAAACACCAATCTGTCCCATATATTTTTTGTGTATCATTTATCATCACAATATTCCACTTGTTTCCATTCTCCAATGTTTTATCATATAGTGGTATTCCTATATAGTATTCATTATCTTCATCTAAATACTTTTCCATCTTTGCTAATGATACTGCCAGTTGTATCGCTTCTTTTTCACTTGATACTTTTGACATTTTCTTTGCAAGTTGTGCTTTTGCTGTTATTCCACTATTTCCTGTTAATGTTGATACTGTTACTCCTGCTAGTATTAACATTACTATTATTGTTACTGCTAATGCTATTAATGTTACTCCTTTATTTTCTTTTGTTTTCATAATTTCCTCCAATGTTCTACACTATATATTTATCTCATTAAGTAATTAACTTAATACTATTTATAACATCATGAAAACTTGATTTCTTAGTACTTAGAGGATTTATAAAAAAGCAAAAAAATCCATAAAATTTATTATCAAAACTCTCTCTTCTTTATTGACATTAAATGATTTTATTGGTATTATTATTTTAAAATTTTTGTCATTAAGTTAATTACTTAATGATTTCTCATACAAAAAATAGCTATATATATGAACCATACAAAGTTCACATATATAGCTATTCTTTTATTTTTTAAATCAAATGCACTAAAAATATCTTTGCCAAACTCAAAAAAATAAAAAATCCCAATACATCAGTAGCAGTTGTCAAAAATATTGAAGAAGACAATGCTGGATCAATTTTTAATTTTTGTAAAATTAATGGAATCAATATTCCAGACACACCTGAAATTATCAAATTTGCGACCATTGCTAAAAAAGCAATAATTCCCAAATAATAATTTCCATACATTATTGAAACAATTCCACTTGTTACAATTCCTATAACTGCCCCATCTATAACTCCAAGTAATATTTCCTTTCCAAGTAAATGCCAAGAATCTTTTAAACTAACCTTTCCCATTGCAATATTTCTAATTATAATAGAAATAGTTTGTGTTCCTGCATTTCCACCCATACCTGTAATAATTGACATTATTGATGATAATGCTACAACTTGTGCAATCGTAGATTCGAAAACTTTTATTGTTGCAGATGCTAAAAATGCTGTTAACAAATTTACAAGTAACCATGGAAGTCTTAATTTTATAGATTCCCATAATGTACTATCTAATGTCTCTTCTTTTGCGACACCACCCATTTTTAACAAATCTTCTGTATGTTCTTCAACTATTACATCAACTATATCATCAATTGTTATAATTCCAAGCATCGCTTTTTTCTTATTTAAAACTGGTATTGCAGTCAAGTCATATTTTGAAACTATTAAAGCAACTTCCTCTTGATCTGTTTCTGGATCAACATATACAAAATGCTCATTTGTTATTTCTTCTAATTTTTCATTTTCTGGGGCAACTAATATATCTCTTAATTGTGCTGTTCCTATTAATTCTTTTTTTCTATTTACAACAAAAATTGTATCAATTAACTCTGTTTTTGGTGCTATTTCTTTTATCTTTTTTATTGCATCTTCTATTGGAAGATTAGCATTAAGAGCTATATATTCTGTTGTCATAATACCACCAGCACAATCATCTTTATACCCTAAGAGTTCTTTAATAACAGCTCTATCTCCACTTTTCATCAAATTGATTAATTCTTTAGATTTTCCAACATTCATTTCTCCTAAAATATCTACAATATCATCTTTTGACATATAACTAAATACTTTTAAGATTTTCTTGTTATCTAAAAACTTTAATATTCTAAGCTGTGTATCTAATTCAGCTTCTTCTAATATTCCAGCTAATTCTTCCTCTGTTGGTTTCTTTAAAAATTCTTCTAATTCATCATCATCATATTCAGATAGCTTTAAAGCTAGATCAACAGCAGTAATGTCGTCTAGCTCTTCTAAGTTCTCTAAATCATTATTTTCATTTCCTTCAATCATGATTTATTCACCCCATTTATTATATTTTCTTCATCTAACCCATATATTTTTTCAAGTTCGTCAACACTTCCATGTTTTATGAATTCATCAGGATATGCATAACTTTTTATTTTTACTCCTTGTAAATTATTATTTACAATTACTTCTTTTACTGCTGTGGCTAATCCATTTATAATAGTTCCATCTTCTATTGTTATTACATTTTTTGTTTTCTTAATACTTTCAATTATTGTATTATCATCTAATGGTTTCAAAAATCTTGCATTTATAACTTCAACATCCATTTTTTCTTGTAGTCTTTGTCCTATATCCATCGCTCTTGCAACCATTTTTCCAATTGCTATTATAGTTACTCTTTCTCTTTGTGTCTTGTTATTAAATACTTTATCTCCAATCTTTTGTAATATCTTGGTTTTATTTGATTTTTCTTCATCTATAATTTTCTTTAAAACTTCTGCTTTTCCTAATTCAATATTTTCATGTCTTTCGAATTTTACTTTTGAATCTTCTCCTCCACGAGGATATCTAATAATTACTGGCTTATTTAATTTTACTGCAAATTCTAACATATCTTCTAATTCTTTAAAATCTTTTGGGGCCATTATTGTTAAATTAGGAACAAGCCTAAAAAATGCCATATCTAATGTTCCTTGATGTGTTTCTCCATCTGCTCCAACACATCCAGCTCTATCTACACACATAATTACTGGCAAATTTTGCATTGCAACATCATGTATAACTTGATCATATGCTCTTTGATAAAATGATGAATATATTGGTATTACAGGTATCATTCCTTCTTTTGCCATTCCTGCAGACATTGTTATAGCATGTTGTTCTGCAATTCCTACATCAAAAAATCTTTTTGGAAATTCTTTTTGGAATTCTCTAAGTCCTGTTCCATCTTTCATTGATGCTGTAACAGCAACTATTTTTTCATTTTCTCTTGCTAGTTTTACCAATTTTTCTCCAAATATTTTAGAATAGTCTGCTTTTTTCTCTTTTTTTAATTCTCCTGTTTCTATGTTAAATGGAGATGTTGCATGAAATCTATCTGGACTTTTTTCTGCTATTTTATATCCTTTTCCTTTTTTAGTTAATACATGTATTAAAACTGGTCCTTCTATTTCTTTACTTAGCTTTAATATACTTTCTAATTTTTCAATATTATGTCCATCAACAGGTCCTAAATATGTAAAACCTATATCTTCAAAATACATTCCTCTTATTACTAATTGTTTACATGCTCTTTTAAATCTCTGAATAATTCTTACTAATTTATTTCCTACAACTGGCAATTTATTTAATTTGTTTTTTATTAATTTATTTGTTCGAGTATATAATTTTTTTGTTCTTAGTGTACTTAAAAATTGATTTATCCCACCTATATTTTTGGCAATACTCATTTCATTATCATTTAATATAACTGTTAAATTACAATTACTACATCCTGCATCATTTAATGCTTCTAATGCCATTCCACCTGTTAATGCACCATCACCAATTACTGCTATACATGAATTCTTTTTTCCCTGTAAATCTCTTGCTCTTGCCATTCCTAATACTGCTGAAATTGATGTACTACTATGTCCTGTATTAAAGCAGTCTGCATCTGATTCATTGCTTTTTGGAAAACCTGCAATTCCATTTAGTTTTCTTATATTTTTTAATTCTTCTCTTCTTCCAGTTATAATTTTATGTACATAGCTTTGATGTCCTACATCCCATACTATTTTGTCTTCTGGAACATTAAATACGGAGTGTAGTGCTATTGTTAGTTCTACCACTCCTAAATTTGAGGCTAGATGTCCTCCATTTTCTGAAACTACATCTAATATATATTTTCTTATTTCTTCTGCTAATTGTTTCTTTTCTTTTTCATTTAATTTTTTTAAATCTTGTGGTGAATTGATTTGTTCTAACATGTTATTACCTTCTTTATTGTATAATAAGTATTAATTCCCAAATATTTTACCACAATTTGTCGTTTCTTGCAATACATTAATCTTTATTATCTTCTACTGCATTACTTTCGTTTAGTATTTCTTCTTTTTCTTTTGCTGTAATGAATTCATATCTTACCATTTTATCTAATACTTGATTTTGTCTTTTTTTGGCTAAATCTAAATGTTTTGTTGGACAATATGCTGATGGAGCATTTGGAATTCCAGCCAACATACTTGCTTCATTTCTGTTCATATCTTTTGGTTCTTTTTTATAATATCCTCTTGACGCTTCTGCTACACAATAATATCCATCTCCAAAATAACTTGTATTTAAATATAATTCTAATATTGTATCTTTATTTAAATTTTTTTCTAAATCATATGCCATAAATATTTCAGCTATTTTTCTTAATGCTGATTTTTCTTGTGTGAAATATATATTTTTGGCAAGTTGTTGTGTTATTGTACTTCCACCTTCTCTTAATTCTTTTGCTTTTATATTTGAATATATAGCTCTTGCTAATGCAATTGGATCTATTGCACCATGTTCATAAAATCTCCTATCTTCTACTGCAATTACTGCATCTTTATAAAACTCAGACATATCTTCAAGTTTTGTATAGTTTTCATCTGATTTTATTTCTGCAACCTTATCTGATATACTTATTTTTTCAAGTGCTTGTTTATATAATTCATGTCCTTTATATACAAATCCTGCTACTATAAATATTATGATTAATAGTATAATTATTAATATTCTTTTTATTACTTTCATTTCATCACCCTTTTGTTATATTCGAAAAATAATATCTTTCGACACAAATTTATCTATTTTTATTTTACTACATTTAATGTGACAAAACAATGACATTTATATTAATTTTTTATTAAATAAAAAGGCTTAAATTGTTTTTACACAATCCTCGCCTTTCTTGTACATAGCTCTTATTTTAGAACTATGGTGAGTGTTGTATTAGCCCCATACTTTATAAAATACATGGCCACCTTTTTGAACTTTGCACTTGATATTACTCCGTGCTACGAGTTCAGAAGAACTTGTAAATTCAGGACTATAGAAGTACAATGCTCCGCCAGAAGCATACTTCTCAGAATTAAGTCCTAATCTTTTGGCTTCTTTTCTGAGCCAATTTTCTGTAGGATCTTCTCCATTTAGAGCTCTCCGAGCAGCTTCTTTTGTCATATCAGGCAATTTGGAAAAATCAACTGTTTTTCCACATGCATAGATGTGACCATTTTTAGTGGATGCAAATTGACCTCGTTGCATAATCACTTCCTTTATTGTATTGGGGAAGATTGAGCTTCCAACTCTGTTAAGAATTGTAGCTGCTGCTGCAACTTGCTGTTCCTCTGTTTGATTGCCTGCCTCTGCATAAGTAATCTCACAAAGTAGTTCATAATCACTTTCTGAATACGAACTAGACACAAAAATAGAATTTTCCTTCTCAATTTCTGATTCAGTCATTGTATCAGCTTTAGTTTGACTCTCTGCAGTTTCTTCTAAGATTTCATTTCCTACTTCTTCATTGTAGGAATCTTCGCTTTCTGCAGGTTCAGTTGCTAATTCTGCTTCATATTCAGCATTATAAGAATCCTCTGATTCTTTATTTTCTTGAAGAGCAATCTCTTGCTTGTTTCCAAGAAGTTTTTGTTGAATTTCATCGAGAGAATCTGGAATCACCAGTTCTTCTGTTTGAATTGACTGACTTTGAATTCTAACTTGAGCTCGTTTGGCAGCTTCTCTTGCACTTGCAATTTTTTCATTCACAAAATTACAAGAGTTAACTGAAACCACAACGCCGATAGCACAACAAATTAATGTTGTACCATCAAATCCACTATGTTTGTACCGTTTTCGTTTCTTTTGTTCTTTCAACATATCTACACTCCTAAAAAAATAGTTTGTCACACTTATATTATACTACTTTTTACTATTGCTTTCAAGTATTTTTTTGGAATAAAATGTAAAAATAGCAATCGAAATCCAATTGCTATTTTCACTAATTTTTATATTTTCTTTCCTACATAATAATTTTTCTTTCCTCTTTTTATAATAACATATGTATTGTCTATAAACATGTCTGCTGATATTATTTGATTAATATCTGTTATTTTGTTTCCGTTTAAAGATACTGCTCCACTTGTTATAAACTCTCTTGCTTCTCTTTTACTTGACGCAGCTCCTACTGATATTACAATATCAACTATGCTTATATCTACATTAACTTCTTTCATATCTTGTTCATCAAATAAATCTGCAATATCTTGTTTTGTTAAATCTTCAAATTTATTATTAAATAAGCTTTGTGCTAATTTTTCAGCTCTTTCATATTCTTCTTTTCCATGTAAAAATGTTATTATTTCACGTGCTAATGCTTTATGTGCTTCTCTTAATTCTGGATGTTCATTATTTTTTCTTTCATATTCTTCAATTTCTTCTCTTGAAAGAAATGTATATATTTTTAAATAATTTATTACCATTGAATCTTCAACATTTACAAAGAATTGATATAATTTATAGCTTGATGTTTTTGTTTTATCTAACCATAAAGCATTTCCTTCACTTTTTCCAAATTTCTTTCCTTGTGAATCTGTAACTAATGGCATTGTAAATCCATATACTTCATCACCTGTTGATTTTCTTATTAAATCAATTCCTGCTGTAATATTTCCCCATTGGTCAGATCCAGCACATTGTAAATCTACTCCATTACATTCATGTAAATGTTTGAAGTCTAATGCTTGCAATATCATATATGAAAATTCTGTATATGTAATTCCTGAATCTAGTCTTCTTCTTATAATGTCTTTGTCTAACATATAATTAACATTAAAATATTTTCCATAATCTCTTAAGAAGTCTATAACATTGATATCTTGATACCAGTCATTATTATTTACAACTTCAAATCCAAATATATCTTCAACTTGTTTTCTTAGACATTCAAAATTATGTCTTACTTGTTCTTTACTAATCATTGCTCTTTCTGTTGTTGGTCTCGGATCTCCTATCATTCCTGTTCCTCCACCAACTAATAATATTGGATGATGTCCTGCTTCTTTTAGTCTTTTTGAAATTAAAAAACTTGATAAATGTCCTACATGTAAGCTATCTGCTGTTGGGTCTGTTCCTATATAAAATGTTAAACCACCTTGGTTTAATTTTTCTTCTAATTCTGGGCTTGATATATCTTTTATTAGTCCTCTCCATTTTAAATCTTCTACTAATGTCATCTTATTTCTCCTTTATATTTTTGCTTTTCTATTGTGAAATTATATCACTTTATTAGATAAAATGTCAATATAAATCATAATAAAGCCAAGAGGAGTAAGATATTACTTCTTTCTCCTCTCAGCTTTATTGTATTTACCAATTATACAATTATAGAATTAGTTGGGCTGTTCCTCATACTCCAGAATATAAATATACTGAAGTTTTTCATTACGCAGTGGCAAATTGTATTTTACAATGCCACGATTGTCATAAATTGCTGTGATAATACTTTCAACTCCTGCACATTTTTCAGCATTAAACAAGTCGAAAGGATAAATTGTATATGCAACCTTGTCCAGCAACATAGAGCCATGCGTAATCATCATGCAAATTCCATCATCGGCAGTATAGCCTTCAGTATAGTATTTGCAAAGACCTTTTTTGGAGATTTGGTGCATAACTTCAGATTTGAAAACAAATGCGACTTTACCACCAAATTGTTCAACCAATTCCGAAACTTTTTCTTTGAATGTGTTACAATTCACTGTCAAATTCCGGAATTCAACATTTTCTTTTAATTGCATTTTCATGGATGTACCTCCTTACATTTCACTGTAATGTAATGCGATTAAACTAATACTTTTGTACCAGTCACGTAAATTATAACACCTTTTTTTCAAAAAATCTATACTTTTATAGAACTATTAATAATTTTTTATTACAAAAAAGGCTAAAAGTATGAAATTTTTCAATACTTTTAACCTTTTTGCGATTAGATATTAGGATTCACATAAGCCGTTCCTTTAGATTCTTCAGGAACTTCAGGGAACTGATACAGGATTTCATTAAAGTCTTTGTTACTCTTTACCTGATACAGAATTCCCCAATTTTCTTCCATTTCATTCCAAGAAATAACCAAATTGTGCGTAGAACAAAAATGATGTCTTCCATCAGTGTTTCTGTTCAATTTGTTTTTGTGCAAGAATTTCTTAAGGTCATTGAGGTTAAACACAACAACCCATTTTTCTCTTGCATTCAAATTGCACCAATTGGAGATTTGGCGTTCCAATTCGTCAACCTCCAGGTCAAACCAATTAGGAATCCAGCTACTAGCATTCATGGCCATAGTTTTTCTCCTTTTGTTTCAAAGTGTTAATTCAATCATTCCAGTGAAACTTCTTACTGATTTCGGATTATTATACACATCCTTTCCATCCATTACAACTCTAAAAATAACATAATAATCCTTTTCAGGAAAATCAGTATAATAAAGTTGCATATGAATATTTCCATAAGTTCCACAAGCACAATTTATAGTACCGTGAAAACTCATATTTTCAATAATTTCTTGTGGCAATAAAGTACAAATCTCTAACTTACTTTCAGTTACAAATCCATCTAATTCATTTTTATTAATAATGATTTGATGATTGTTGCCTGCAATAAGAGAAGCCATTTTGAGAACACTCTTCAAATTGCCTTCTGCTTTAGATTGTTCCTTACCGTCATTTGTTATTGCACTAATCCTAGCCATCCTTGTGTTCCTCCTTGATGTCTATTTGAAAATGAATAAAACGAACCCAATAAAAAAATGCAACACGTGCTTTAGCACATATCGCATTTTATTATAACACATATTATTAATTTTGTCCATTATTTTTTATTAATTAGAATGCTCTTCTAAATAATTCAATAAAGTCTTCTTTTGATACTTCTCTTGGATTTCCTGGTTTACAAGGATCTTGCATTGCTTTATCTGCTAACATTTCAAAATCTTCTTCTTTGGCTCCAACATCTCTAACTCTTTGTGTAATTCCTACTGATTTTGATAATTCAGATATCATCCATACAAATGTATTTATAACATCTTGGTCATTTAAGTTTGCAGCATCTGGTCTACCAATTTCACATAAAATTTCTCTAAATCTTTGTGCTGTTGCTGGATCTTCACCATTAAATCTCATAACTGTTGGTAATAAAATAGCATTTGCTAGACCATGTGGAGTATCATAAACAGCACCTAATTGATGTGCCATTGAGTGTACAATTCCTAATCCTACATTTGAGAATCCCATACCAGCAATATATTGAGCTAATCCCATCATTTCTATTGCTTCTTCATCTTTTTCATTTACTGCTGCTGGTAAATATTTGAATATTAATTTTATTGCTTTCATATGGAACATATCTGACATTGTATTATGTGCTTTTGTGATATATCCTTCAACTGCATGTGTTAATGCATCCATTCCTGTAGCTGATGCTAATGATTTTGGCATTGTTGCCATTAAGTCTGAATCAACAATTGCCATAATTGGAATGTCATGTGGATCTACACATACCATTTTTACTTCTCTTTCTTCATCTGTTATAACATAATTTATTGTTACTTCAGCAGCTGTTCCTGATGTTGTTGGTAATGCTATTACTGGCATACCTCTATTTACTGTGTTTGATGCACCATTTAATGATACAATATCAGCTCTATCTGGGTTTGTCATAACTATAGATATTCCTTTTGCTGTATCTATGCTTGATCCTCCACCAACTGCAACAATTACATCTGCACCTGATTTTTTACAAGCTTCAATTCCATCTGTTACATTTTTTATTGTTGGGTTTGGTTTTACTTCTGAATATACTTCAAAAGGTATTCCTGCTTTTTCTAAAACATCTGTAACTTTATTGATAACTCCACATTCTGCTAATGATTTATCTGTAACTACAAATGCTTTTTTAAATCCTCTGTTTTTTATTTCTGGTGCTAATTCTTCTCTTGCACCTTTTCCAAAATATGATGTTTCATTTAACATAAATCTAACTGACATATTTTTTTACACTCCTTCTTTTGAATCTTATTCCTCTTTTATAAGAGATTTTTTATTTATATAATCGCCTATTGGCGCAATTATATACTACTGTATATTTAATTTTCTGCATATGTTGCTGGTATTTCAAATAGTTTACTATTTGTTTCTTGAGTTATTTCTATTTTTTGCAATTCTTCTGTTCCATTTTCATATATTGTTTTTATATATACTAAATCTTTGTTTTTGTCAAAATAAAATCTTGTTTTTGTTTTACTTTCATCAATATCTAATGATGTTGTTTCTGAAAACATTGTTGAACCTGTATATTCTTCATATTTCAACTTTCTACCTCTTACTTTTTCTTCACCATTAGTATGTTCTTTTCCAATAACATCTTTTATCCAATCTATTACAATACTATTTTCTATATTTGTACTATTATATATATAATATTCTTCTTTATCATGTAAAATATAATATGTTTTATTATCTTTTATTACTGTTGTTGTATGTTGACCATCAGCATAACTATCTATTGCTGTTTTATCTCCATCTTTTGCAACTATTGTTTTATTTTTTGAATCTTTCTCTTTAGTGAATTGATATGATTGCATTGAACTTAGTTTATCATATTCTCCTTGCAATAATTGTTCTTCACTTGTTTTACTATTTTTATTAATTACTACTACAACTATTATAATTGCAATTATTACTAATATAATTGGTATTATTGGTATTCTTATCTTTTTTTTCATTTTACTTCACATTCCTTTTTTATTTATTGAATATTTAGTATTTCTGTGTATTTAGTTTTGACTATTATCAACATATTCTAATGTTCCTGGTATCATTCTATCTATAAAAACAATTCCATCTAAATGGTCAATTTCATGTGCAACTGCTTGTGCTAATAAGTCTTTTGCTTTTAATTTAAACTTCTTTCCTTCTCTATCTAATGCTTCTACTGTAAGTTCCTTTGGTCTTACAACTTTTGCATATTCGTTTGGAAAACTTAAGCAACCTTCTTCTACTTCATGTTCTCCTTTTGTACTTGTTATTTTAGGATTTATAAATACTCTTGCCCCTTCTCCATCTTCTATGTCTATTACAACTACTCTTTTTAAAACACCTACTTGTACAGCTGATAGTCCAACTCCATTGTATTTATACATTGTTTCTATCATGTCATCTATTAATGTTTGTATTTTGTCATCTATTATATCTACTTCTCTTGATTTTTTTCTTAGTATTTCGTCTTTTTCAAGTCTCATTGTTCTTATTGCCACGTTTATATTCTCCCTTCTATACACTATTACCTTAAATATCATATCCCAAATAAGTTTATTTGTCAATTATTTTCGACTAAAAATCTGTTGGTAATTACATCATGTTATTTGGGTTTATTTCTATTGTGACTTTAGTGTTTTTATAATTGCAATTATAGAATTTTTGTAAATATTCATTTAAAATTTCATTTGCGTTTTCTGTCATAATTCCTTTTATTATTATTCTCCATCTAAATCTATTTTGAATTTTGTCTATTGGTGATGGCATTGGTTTTAAAACATTAAATTCTTCTGTATTAAACATTTTTCTAAAATATTGATATGTTTTTTCTGCAATTTGTTTTACTTCATTTTCATTTAAACTGCTAAATCCAATTAAAATTATGTCACTAAATGGTGGATATTTTAATTGTTCCCTTAATGCTATTTCTGTATTGTAAAATTTGTCATAATTCTGTTCTTTTGCACATTGTATTGCGAAATTTTCTGGATTATATGTTTGTATTATTACATTTCCTTCTAATTGTTCTCTTCCAGCTCTTCCTGCAACTTGTGTTAAAATTTGAAATGTTCTTTCATTTGCTCTATAATCATCTATATTTAAACTACTGTCTGCTGCAATTACTCCTACTAATGTAACATTAGGAAAATGATGTCCTTTTACTACCATTTGTGTTCCTATTAAAATATCTATATTTTCATTTCTAAATTTATTTAATATTTCTTCATGTGAATTTTTTTTACTTACTGTGTCTACATCCATTCTTATTGTTGTTGCTTGTGGAAATACTTTATTTATTTCTTGTTCTAATTTTTGTGTTCCTGTTCCAAAATATCTTATTTTTGTACTGTGACATTCTGGGCAAACTGTTACAACATCTTCTTCATATCCACAATAATGACATTTTAGCTTATTTTCAAATCTATGATATGTTAAACTTATATCACAATTTTTGCATTTTACTGTATAGCCACATTCTCTGCACATTATAAATGTTGAATATCCCCTTCTGTTTAAGAATAGTATTGTTTGTCTTTTTTCTTCAAGATTTTTTTGGATTGCATCATGTAATTTATAACTTAACATTGATCTATTTCCATTTGCTAATTCCATCTTTAAATCAACAACATCTACACTTGGTAGTTTTGAATTATTTGCTCTTTTAGTTAATGCTAATAATGTTATTTCACCTTGTTGTGCTTTATAATATGTAGTTAAGTCTGGTGTTGCACTTCCTAATACTAATGGACAATTGTTTTCTTTCGCTATTTTTTTTGCTATTTCTTTTGCATCATATTTTGGAACTGATTCTGATTTATATGAACTATCATGTTCTTCATCTATAATAATTATTCCAATATTATTTAATGGTGCAAATATTGCAGACCTTGCTCCTATTACAATTTTAGCTTTTCCTTCTTTTATTCTATTCCATTCATCATATCTTTCTCCAAGTGATAATTTGCTATGTAATACTGCTATCTCATCTTTTCCAAAACGGCTTATAAATCTGTCTATCATTTGTGGTGTTAATGATATTTCTGGTACTAATACTATTGAAGTTTTATTTTGTTTCATTGCTTTTCCTATTAGTTGTAAATATATTTCTGTTTTTCCAGAGCCTGTTACTCCATATATTAAAAATCTTTCATATTGTTCTTGATCCATTTTTTCTGATATTTCGTCAAATGCCATTTGTTGTTCAAGTGTAAGTTTTAAATTTTTTGTTTTTTCTATCTTTTTGCTTGCAAGTGGATCTCTTTCTATTTTCTTTTCGATTATTTCTACATATCCATTTTTTTCTAATGTTTTTACAATTGCTCTTGTTCCACCTGTATATGCTTCAATTTCAGGTACTGTTACTCCTTCATTATCTTTTAAAAATTGTAGAACTTTTTTCTGCTTTTCTGATTTTATTTTTTGCATTTCTATATCAAATTCAATTTCTTCTATGTCTTTTTTTAGATATACTGCATTTATTGTTTTATCTTGAACATTTTTGTTTTCGTCTTTTGCTTTTGTTCCTGGTGTTAACATTTGTTTTATGCAATCAGATACATTGCAAAAATATCTTTTTGCCATCCATTGTGCTAATTCAATTTGCTTTTCTGTTAGATTGTGTTTTATTTTTACTATGTCTTTTACTTCATATGTTGTATTTTCTTTTATTCCTACAACATATCCTTCTGCTAAGTTTGTTTCTTTTCCTTCTGCACTTTTTCCAAATGGTACTATTACTGTGCTTCCTATCATTATTAGTTCTTCTAAATCTTTGGGTATGTTATAATCAAATGTTCTATTTAGTCTTTTGGCTGATCTGTTTATTATTATTTCTGCTATCATATGTTTTCTCCTTTTACGATGATTACATTATAACATATTTTTCTTTTTTTTCTACATTTTTGTTATATAAAAGAAAAAAACGTGTTTTTATACACGTTCATCTTCTATTCTTTTTTCATTTTCAATTATTGTCATTATAACTTGTACTGTTTTTTCAAAATCATCATTTTTTATTACATAATCATAAAGTTTAATTTTATCTTCTTCATATTCTAATCTGCCAAGTCTTACTTCAATATCTTGAATATTATCTCCTCTTTCAATTAGACGTCTTTTTAATTCTTCTTTTCCAACTTTTAAAAATATTGTAACAATTCTTGTATCATTTCCTAAAATTTTTAGAAGATTTTCTGTTCCATTTACTTCAATATCTTTTACTATTATTTTTCCTTCTTTAATTTTGTTATTCATAAGTTCTCTTGATGTTCCATAATAGTTTCCATGGTGCAAATCATATTCATAGAAGTCTCCTTTACGGATTTTTTCTTCAAATTCTTCTTTACTAATGAAATGATAATGATCACCTTCTACTTCTCCAGGTCTCATATCTCTTGATGTGAATGATGGAAGTGTTACTGCATTAGGTATTCTTTTTAATAGTTCTTTTTTTATTGTATCTTTTCCAGCTCCTGATACTCCTGATAATATTACTAGCACTTATTCTTCTCCTCTTTCTATTCTATCTTCTTTTTCTTCAGCTGGTTCAACTATTTCTACTTTTCCTTCTGCAATTTCATTTGCAGCTAAAGTTACTGGTGATTCTTCCTTTACCTTTGTTTTTACTTCTGCTCCTTCTGCTATTTGTCTTGCTCTTTTTGATGTTGCAATTACTAATTCATATCTGTTTTTTGCTTTTTTTAGTAATTCTGCAACTGTTGGTTTTACCATCATTTTAAATCTACCTCCTAAATATTTATTTTTATTATTCATCTATCTGAACAGGTTGAGTAATATCTTTGTCTACTCTTCCTGCTACAGTTTCTGGCTGTACTGCTGCTAAAATTATATGTCCTGAATCCATTATTAAAACAGCTCTTGTTTTTCTTCCACATGTTGCATCAATTGCTGTTCCTGCATCTTTAGCATCTTGCACCATTCTTTTTATTGGTGCCGAATCTGGACTTACTATTGCTACGATTTTGTTTGCTGCAATTATATTTCCAAAACCTATATTTACTAATTGCATATTTATCTTCCTTTCCAATTACTCTTCAGTCTTATTTTTTCTTTTTGTTTCTTTTTTGATTGGTTCGTCTTTTACTATTTCTTTTATGTCACTTAAATTGTCTAACTCCTTTTTTCTTTCACATGTGTATATTATTATATTTTTTATTCCATAATATATCAAAAAAATATATGTTCCTGCAAGCATGTAAGTATTTTCATCTATCTTTAATAATTTTGGAATATATTGTATTAATAATGAAAATATTGATAACACTAAAAATTCAATTCCGTTTAATGATATTTCATCATTATCTTTTTTATATGCTATTTCAAATATAAAAATAGAAAATAATAAAAATATAAAACTCGCTATTTTTATATATTGTATAAATATTTCTGTTTCTGTAAATACTGCATACATATTAAAAAACATAAAATATATTGTTATCATTGATGCATATACTAAATTGTTTAATACATTTCCTGTTACTAAATCATTTATTTTTTTTACTATATTATTTTTTTCTTTTGAATCGTTTTCCAACTTTATTTCCTCTTTCTTATTTGTATATATGCCATTTTACCATTTTTTTTTAGATTTATCAAGTGTTTTTATAATGTTTTCATTAAAATAGAAGCAGGGATTCTTTTGAATCCCTGCCAGTTACATATAGCCTTAGTTAAAATGGTAGTATGCTATATTTTCTACTTCCTGAATCATGTTGTAAAATACTCCGAAGAGAAGAACTCCAATACATGCTGTCAACACGCCAAATGTGAAAATAATCGTTTTTACTGCCCTTGCCATTCCTGTTTACCTCATAAAATCAAAGATGTATAGTCGGACTATATGTGAACACCATCAATCTATATAGATTTCTCTTATAGATGTTTAGTGTAACTTCAAATATATTACATACTTTTATAATATAGCACTATTTATGTAAATTGTCAAATTTTAATTTCTTTTTCTAAATATGTAGAATATATATATGTTTTATCAACTCTTTTACCAGTTGCACTTTCTAAAGCTCTCTTATACAATTGTAATTGTGAACTATATCTTTCTATTAAAATTTGTTCATTTTTATCTGGAACATAATCTGTTTTAAAATCTACTAATACTAATTCTCCATTAGAACTTATATAATATAAATCAATAACACCTTGTACTAATACTTTTTCCTCTAAATCTTTTTCATATATTTCTTGTGCTGGAATGTTAATGTAAAAAGGCTTTTCTCTTTCAACAACTTGTGCTTCTGTCATTTCTTGCCATATATTTGATTTTGTAAATTGATATATTTTCTTTATATTTATTGCATTTGCTTCTTGTTCTGTTATGGTTTTCTTTGCAACTAATTTATCTAATAATTCTTTTACATCTTGTATTGTATATTCTTTTTTATTTATATCTAATTTTTGCATACACAAATGTATTAATGTACCTTTTTCTGCATTTGATATTTCTGTTTTTTCATCACTTTGTAAGAATTTTGGTTTTGGAAATTCTACTTTTGAAACTATATTTTCCTTTTCGCTTTCATTTTCTTCTCTAAAAACACATTGTTTCATTTTTGTATTTTCCGCTTCTTTTTTACTTTTTTCTCCTAAAGCAGATTTTTTCATTTCTTTAATTTCTGTTACAGATGTTTTAGTAGGAATAATTGTGGCATCACTATATTTATATTGATATTCTAATAATTTTTGTATTTCATTTGCTTTAACATCTTCTATTTTAAATTCATTTAACTTTTTTAAAATTTCATCAGTTTTATTTTCTTCTCTTTCTGGCTCTTGAGTAGCACACATTTTTATAATATCTTCTTTTTGTAATACCTTCCATGTAGCAAGACTTTCCATTGTTTGTTCATAATATAAATGTACTAATGTAATCCAATCTAAATATGATTTGGCTTTTGATAATAACATTATATTTAGCTCATCATATTTTTCGACATTTTCCAACATTTTATCTTGTTTCTCTTTTTTAGCTAATCCTGTTATTATAATTTTTTCTTTAGCTCTTGTTAGTGCAACATATAAAACTCTCATCTCTTCTGACAATGTTTCTATTTTCATTTTGTTTTTTATGGCTCTTTTTGATAAAGTATCATATGTTATTTGCATATCATAATCTATATATTTTACACCAATTCCAAGTTCAGGATGTAACAGTATTTTTGAATTCAAATCTTGTAAATTAAATTGTTTTCCTGAATTAGCTAAAATAACAACAGGAAATTCTAGTCCTTTACTTTTGTGAATACTCATTATTCTTACAACATCATCATTTTCGCCAATTATTTTTGCTGAATCCATATCTTTGCTACTTGTTTTTATTTTTTCTATATAATTTATGAAATTATATAATCCTTTAAAACTTATGCTTTCACATTGTTTTGCTCTCTCAAATAACATTTTTAGATTTGCTTGCCTTAATTCTCCATTTCTCATAAGACCTACATAATTGAAATATCCTGTATCATTATATATTTTCCAGATTAATTCATCTAAACTCAAATATTCTTGTTCTTTACGCCACATTTCTATTTGTTCTAAAAATTTATTTATTTTGTTTCTTAGTTGTTCACTTACATCTTTTTTTGATTTTAATAATGTATTATAAAAATTATCATATTTATCACTTAATCTGATTTCTACAAGCTCATTATCTGTAAATCCACCTATTGTTGATCTCATTGTTGCTACTAATGGTATTTCTTGTAATGGATTATCTATTATTTTTAATAAATTCATTATTGTTTGAATTTCTAAGCTTTCTAGATATTCTGATGAAGAATCACTAAATACTGGGATTCCTAATTTGATTATTTCTTTTTCAAAAATAGGTGCAGATATTTTTGTTGATCTTAATAAAACAACTATATCTTTATATTTTATGTCTCTTTTCTCTTTGGCTTTTGCATCATATACTTGGAATTTATTATCTATTAATTGTTTTATTTTATTTGCAACAAACATTGCTTCAACTTCTATATCTTCTTTTCTTTCTACTTCTGTTTTAAACTCCTCATCTTGTGTATCTTCATTTTCATCTACTTCAACTTCTAATTCTTCTGGCTCTTCTTCATCTTCTTTATTATCTATTGTTATTATATCAATTTCTGTTTTTAAATCTTCACCAGTATCTTTATAATCAGCACCTAAATTCAAGTATTCTTCTTCTGTATAATTTAATTCTCCTAATTCTTCTGTCATTATTTTTGAAAATATCAAATTTGAAAAATCTAATACTTCTTTTCTACTTCTAAAGTTCTTGAATAATTGTATTTTTAAATCATCATTTTCCGTTTTATCTTGTTTTAATTTATATGTTTTATATTTACTTAAAAATAAATCTGGTCTTGCTTGTCTGAATTTATAAATGCTTTGCTTAACATCGCCAACCATAAAAATATTGTTTCCTTTAGATATTGATGTTAATATATATTCTTGTACTAAATTACTATCTTGATATTCATCTATTGCTATTTCATCAAATTTAGATTGATATTTTTTGGCTATTTCTGTTGGATTTCCATTTTCATCTAATAATATTTTTAATGCAAAATGTTCTACATCACTAAAATCTACCATATTTTTCTCTTTTTTTCTTTTTGCAAATATTTGTGAAAAGTCTAATATTAATCCTTCTAATTTCTTCAAAATATCATACATATTTATAATGTCTTGATATGCTTCATTTGAATCCATTATTAATACTTTTTCTGCTGATGATTTTAATGTTGATATTACCTTTTCTCTTACTTTTTGTGCATTTACTTTTTCATCTAATTTAACATTTCTGTCCATTGTCCATTTTCCAAAATCCATTGTTGCATAAATTGTATATGCTTTATCCCATGTGTCTAAATTTGCTTGTAGTAATTCTAATTGATTTAGATTTCCTCTTAGAAATTCATAACTTTTCTTTAAATCATCACATTCTGATAATTTTTTGACTTCTGGTTTTAATTGGATTATTCCATCATCAACAACTTCTTTTATTTGTTTTAATAGGATTTTTCCCCAACTTGTTTGTGAAAAGTCTTTACATTCTTCTAAATTAAAGTTAAACATTTCTATTTTTTCATCTAACCATTTTTCTGGATATGGATTACTTTGGATATATTTGTAAATTGTTAATATCAATTCTTTTAATGGTGTATCATCTCTATATCCTGTATATGTATTTATTAATTTTGCAAAATTTTCATCTTTACTTTCATACTTTTCTTCAAATAGTTCTTCTAAAACATCTTGTTGTAAAATTTCTATTTCTGTTGTATCTGCAATTCTGAAGTTTTGTGATATATCAATTTCAAAGAAATTATTTCTTACAACATCAAGGCAGAAGGAGTCTATTGTACATATACTTGCTTTGTTTAATAATGTTACTTGTCTTTGTAATCTCTCATCTTCTGGATTTTCATCAATTTTCTTATATATTGCTTTTAATACTCTTTCTCTCATCTCTGATGCTGCTGCATTTGTGAATGTTACTACAAGTAATCTATCTATATCTATTTTTTCATTAATTATTTTGTTGATAATTCTTTCAACTAGTACTGCTGTTTTTCCGCTTCCTGCTGCAGCAGCTACTAATATATTGCTATCTTTTTCATATATTGCTTGTTTCTGTTCATCTGTCCATTTTACTTCTTCTGCCATTTTTTCATTCCTTTCTTATTATCCATGTTTGATGTTGGAAAAGAATTAAATTTTTCAACACTCTATAGTTATCTTGCTTCCCTCTGTCGACTTAGTAACAATAACCTTCTTATCAATTCTCTCTTTCAATTCTGTAACATGACTAATTATTCCAATCAACTTATGATTATCTGTTAACTGATTTAACGTATTTATTGCCTGTTCTCTTGACTCTGTATCTAATGATCCAAAACCCTCATCAATAAACATTGTATCAACAACAATTCCACCAGAATAACTTTGTATAACATCTGATAAACCAAGTGCAAGTGATAATGCTGCCTTAAATGCCTCTCCACCTGATAAAGATTTTACATCTCTTCTTTTTCCATTATAATTATCTATTACTTCAAGTTCAAGTCCTATTTTGTCAGATACTCTTTCAGAACTTTCTTTTCTTACTAATAAAAATCTATTATCTGTCATTTTTAATAATCTTTTATTTGCTTCAATAATTACCATATCAAAATATGATGCTTGTACAAATTGCTCAAATTCAATTCTTCTTTTTCCATAAACTGTTCCATTTGCTATTTTAGATAAATCTTCTACCATTGTAAATTCTTTTATTTTTGAGTCTAATTTTTTTGAATTTGTTTGTAAATCTACTAAAATTCTATTATTATTTTCAAATATTCTGTGATATTCCATTTGTTGTTTTCTCATATTTTCAAGTTCTTGTTTTTTATTATTAAATTCTTGAATTTTTGCTGTTAGATCTACTTTTTCAAATCCTTTAATTTCTTTTTGAATTTCTTCTAATTTAGTTGCATTTATAGTTACATCTGTTTTATATTTTTCTATTTCTTTGCTAAATATTTCTATTTGCAAATTGTTTAATACTGATTTTTTATATTGTTCTTCATTTTCAAATCCAAGCTCTTTTAATGTGTTTTGATAATCATTTTGAGCCTTTTCTTTTTTTTGTAATAGTTCATCTATTTGTTTTTTATTTTCTTCTTGTTGTGTTTGAAGTTTTAAAAATTCTTCTCTTTCTTTTGAAATTTTATTTGTTATTTTTTCCTTAAATATGTCATATTCAAAACTCTCTATTACAATGTCTTTTAACATTATTTGCTTATAATTATCATTTAATTGATTATATGCTTTCTCTAATTTTTCTGATATTTCTGCATATTTTTTATTATATAATTCTACATCTGGCTTTTCTCCAAATTCTTTTATTAATGTTTCTATTTTACTATTTATTTCAGTAACTTTATTTGTAGCATCTGTAAGAATTTTTCGACTTTTTTCTTCTTTTTCCTTCAAATTATCCAATTCTTCTTTTGTTAATACACTTTTTGATTTTATAGCAAGATTTGGATGATGTAAACTTCCACATACAGGACATGGTTCATTTTCTTTAAGTTTTTCTGCTAATATTCCTGCTTGTTCTTTGAAAAATTCTTTTTCTTTTTCAAGCACTTCTGTACTCAATTTTTCCCATTCTGCTTCAAGTTTTTGTGCATTTTCACTTGCTATTTTTTTATTTTCTTGTTCTTTTATAATTACTTGTAATTTTTTTATTTTATCTTCTAATTCTGTTTTTCCATCTTTTAATTCACTATATTTTTGAAATTGAACTTTTATAATTTCTATTAATTCTAAAATTTGCTTAAATTTTTCTTCTTTTTTCTTTCCAAGTTCAATCTTTTCAGAAATATCTTGTAAAACTTTTTGCTTTTGTGAAATCTCTTTTTCTAACTCTTTTTTCTTATCTTCTTTAGGTAAAATCTTATTTATTATTTCTTGGCTTTTTTGAATTAATATTTCTTTTTGTTTTATATCTTCTTGTTTTTCCTGTAATACTTTTTGTTCCTCTTGTAATTTTTGACATCTATCTATTTTATCATTTTTATCTTTTTGAGCCGTTATTTCTTTTTCCATCTTTGAATTTTCATCACTTTGTTTACTTATTTGTTCTTGACATTTTTCAAATTGTTCTGAATTTATTTTTATTTCTTGTTGCAATTTTTCTAAAATCTCTTGAATAAATAACTCATTTACATCTTTTGGTTGTACTGATTGTATTCCATCTTTCCAAACAATATTTGAACTATTAATTGCAAAATAATCTTTTAATTGCTCCAATTCTGCTTTTGCAATTCTTGTTTTATCTGCTAATCTTTTGGCAATTTGATTATATATATCTGTATCAAATATTCTTCTAAAGATTTCTGTTCTATCTTTACTTTCTGCAAAAAGTATTTTTAAAAATTCACCTTGTGCAAGCATTGATATTTGTTTAAATTGCTTTGAATTTATTCCTAATATTTCTTCTATTTTTATATCTACATTTTTTGTTCCTGATATAACTTTATCATCATATTCTAATGATGCATCTGCACTTGTTTTTGTTGTTCCTTCTCCTCTTTTCTTAGTCCTTTCATAAGCTGGATTTCTTCTTATTTTATATTTTTTGTTTTTATGTGTAAATTCCAATTCTACAAATGTTTCTGTATCATTATCTGCAAAATCACTTCTAACAGATGGTACTGGTCTATTTGAACCACTTACTTCTCCAAATAATGCAAAAGATATTGAATCAAATATTGTTGTTTTTCCTGCCCCTGTATCACCTGTAATTAAAAATATTCCACTTTCCCCAAGCTTTTCAAAATCTATATCTATACAATTTTTATATGGACCAAATGCACTTATTTTTATCTTTAATGGTTTCATTAATTCTCCTTTACTTCTTTTATGATTTTTTCAATATACTCTTTTTGCTCATCATTTAATTCTACATTATTTTGAAATTTATAAAATTCATTAAATAATTCTATTTCACTTTTATTTTTTACTTCTTTTAAATTTTCTTGTTGAATTTCTAATGTTGTTTTTGAATTTTGAATTTCTAATTTTAATACATTTGGATATATGCTTCTTATTTGCCCAATTGCATCATATAAAGGTTCTTCATTTGTTATAATTGCTCTAATATAATCATCTGTATTTGTACCCTCATAATTTTCCTTTTTTAGCAATTCTTCAATTGTATCTTTAATCTCTCTCATATCTCTTAATGGCACTAATTCTTCAAGTTTTATATCAATATTTCCTTTTTCTTTAAATTCTAATATTGGCATTGTTTTTTTATGTTTTACTTCTGAAAAAGAATATTTTAACATTGTTCCAGCATATCTTGCAGTATCTCTTCCAATTCTTTGTGGTCTATGTACATGTCCTATTGCAACATAATCAAATTTATCATAATTTGATACGTCAACATTGTCTGTTCCGCCAAGCGATAATACTTCTGAATCTGTTCTCTCAACCTCTTCACCTCTTGCTGTTACAAATTGGTGTGTTAATATAATGTTTCTTTCATTTGTATTAATCTCTTCTTTTTCAATTATTTTATGTATCATCTCATCATATCCAAATTGTTCATCATCAAAATATTGCTTTACTTCAACAGGTTTTACAAATGGTAACATATAAATATTTAATTTACCATATTCATCTTCTAATTCTACCTTTTTTATTTTTCCATCATATTTACTTGAAATATATAAACCTTCTTCTTCAAATATTTTATTTCCAAAACCTAATCTTTCTTTAGAATCATGATTTCCTGCAATTATAAATACTTTTCTTTTTAATTCTCTTATTAAAACATTTAAAAATTCATCTAATAAATCAACAGCCTCTGTTGGTGGAATACTCCTATCATAGATATCTCCTGATATTAAGATTGTTTCTATATTTTCTTCTTTTATTTTTTCTATAATTTTATTTAACATATATTTTTGATCTTCTAAAAATGATTGTTCTTGTAATATTTTTCCTAAATGTAAATCTGCTAAATGTAAAATTTTCATAATTAATCTCCTTTTTTCAATTTGAATTATACCATAATTAGATTTGTTTTCAAACATTTTTATTAATTATTGACTAAATATATTCTAGATGCTATAATCGAGCTATCAAGTCAATTAACTTAATACTTTTGAAAGGGGATTCAATTATGACTGGTTTTGAATTTTTGAAGCAATATCGGGAATTATATGAAGAAGAAATTGAATTAGCTCAAATTAAGCAAAATGCCTTTGATGTATTTGATTCATGTGCAACAGAAGATTTGGAAACAAGTTTAAAAATCAATTGGGGTCCTCTATATAATTGGGATAATTATTATCCTCATAGTCATGAGTTTTTTATTCAAGATTTTGATTATGTAGAATCCTGTTTTAAAGCTGTTGTAAATGGTCATATGTCTCGTGAAGAACTTCAAACAGCACTGTCTCCAAGTGTTCTGAGTATCGAAAGATATTATTCTCAAGTTAAAGCTGATAAAGAGTATACTGAAAGTATTATTGAAGAAAAACTTCGTACTTTTATTGAAGGAATTGACACAAATGCTATTATTCGTAATATTTTGTATCTTTCTGTTCCTTATTTAAAAGACTTTTTGATTGGATTCTTAACACTTGATAAAGATGCATAATCTAAAAAGAAACCCTAATGTAATAAATATTACTTTAGGGTTTCTTTTGTATTAAAATATTTCTACATCTTCACTTGATGTTGTTTCATTATTATCTAAATCAATTACTTCATCTTCTACTTTTTCTGCAACTACTTTTGTATTTCCAAAAGAAAATACTTTTTTCTCATTTCTTGCTTTTTCTTCGAATTTTTTATTAAATTCTGCTCTTACATCATTTAATGTTGATTGCATTGCTCCAAACATTTCTTCAACATCTTCTTTTGTAAAATCGTAACTGTTACTTCTTGCCATTGGCTCTAATATTTGCATATCATGTAATACGTTATTTACTCTCTTTCCTGCATATTCCATAAATTTGTTTCTTTTTTCTTCATTTATTTCCATCTTTATACATCCTTTCAACTGATTTAATCTTGCTTTACTATATCACAATTTTTGATAAAAATCTACTTTTTAATCAAATTTTTTTACGCAATTATCACATAATTTAATTGACTTTTTACAAAAATTTTGTTATTATTATTTGGTATTAAAAATGAAATTTTTAGGAGGTTTTTACAAATGTCAAAATTATCAAAAATATTTTTTATTATAGGAATTTTAATTATTAGTTTATTATATAGTAGTTCTATTTCTTTTGCAGCTACAGCAGATATGAATTTATCTAGTTCAACATCTTCACAGTCTACAAGTACATCAAGTTCATCTACAAAAGCCACAAATACAACACCTACAGAGTCAACTCAATATTCTACAACTGTTAGCGCTTCAAATTTTGATTTACAATTAACAAATATTTTAAGTATTTGTCTTATAGTTGTTGGAGTTTTACTTATTTTATTAGCAATAGCAATTTTAATTAGATTAAAAAATTAAAAAGAATAATCAATTTAATGATTATTCTTTTTAATTTATATATTACTTTTCAAATTTTTCTTAAACTCTTTAAATTCTATAATATTTTCTTGTGTATATCCTTTCAAAGAATCATTTGGTAATTTATCACAAATTTTATCAAAGGCTTTTTCAAATTCATCTGAAATTTTTCCTTTTGTATCTAAACATTGAAATTGTGTTTTACCATCATTTAATAAAATTATAATATTGTTTGAAATAGAAACTACTCCATAATATTTTAATCTATGTGTATATATCCATTTTATATCTGAAAATTTAACTGCTACAAATGTCTCTCCTGTTGTATCTACAAGGAAGTCTTTTGTTACAATTAATTTATCATTAAAAAATGTTTCTTCAACATTATCTTCCAATTGTTTTTCTAATTCTTTTTCATAGCTATTTTTTTCTAAATATTTGAACGTTTTTATTCTTATTACTTTATTACATATTTGAATAATTATTGTAACAAATAATGTTATTACTGATATTAAAACTAATATTAGTTCTAATGATACATCTACTGGATTTTCTGATGTATCTAATAGTACACTTCCAAAATAATCTTCAAATTGATCTACAGTAATTTTTTGTTCATCATCAAGACCTTCATTAAAAAAATCAATTGCAATTTGCCTTAAATCATCTGGTACTTCCTTAGTAATTCCATAAACATTTACTGAAGCTGGTCTATTTTCTATATTACCATATGTGTATTCATGTATATTATTCAATTCTTCTAATTCAACACTACTTAAACTAACAATATATCCAACCCCATTATTTATTGCAACATAATATTTTTCATCATCTGGTCCTATAGCAATTTCATCACTCAATCCATCAATTTGTAAATATACATATTTTCCTGCTTCAGTTCCTATTGCACCATTTTGAGATAAATCTGTTGCATTAGGCTTTTCTTTCTCAATTCTGTCACTCATTATAAATACTGATAATATAGTTACTACAATACATATAAATTCTATTATAAAAAACTTCTTTGAAGTATGTTTACCTTGTTTCAATGATTCTTTTACTTTCATTTTCAATCCCCTTTTAAATCCATCTATATATAAATAATGCTATTGCCATACCAATAATACTTGCCATATTTATATTAATTGTAAATCCAAATGTTATTTTTAACACACTCAAATCTAATACTAATGGTTGTGATAATCCAAATTCTTGTCCAAAAGCAAGCCAGCTTAGCCAATCAACTTGTGCTGAAAGCTTTCCTATTAAGCCCCCAATTACAAGTCCTGCACAAATAAATATTATTAAAATCCATGTATTTTTACTTTTTACTGCCATTTTTCTTTTTAAATGTTATCTTTAACATTTTCTCCTTTCTTCTTTTGCTACTTATTACTCACTAACACCCATTGATGCAAAAAATTCTTCTATATCTCTTGTTATATCACTTGTTCCACCATATGTCATATAATATGTATTTTTTCCAGTTGAGGCATCTGTTTTTAGATATACTGTATTAAGAGGTGCTCCAATTCTTATTGTTCCTTTTCTATTAATAAGATTATAACTTGTTTTATCTGTTTTTACTACAATTAAATTTAAACTTGGTATTTCTACAACTGGATATGTATTTGTTACTTTTGATTCTTTACATCCAACATCAACAAATGAAAAATCTGTTATTCTCTCTCCTTTTGTGTTATAGAATCCCCACATATTATTATATTTAACTGGTATTAATTCATTTACAAGTATATATTGATTTTCAAGTCTATTTTCTTTAAATGAATTTGAGTCAACACCGATTTGTTGGAAACTTGAGGATAATAAAACATCTCCTGTTGTTTTTACTATTCCATATAAATTATTTTCTTTTACCAAATATAATCCTAATTCATTATCACATATTTTTATTTCATCATATGCTACTTTTAATTTAATCTTTCCACTTGCATCTGTCATTCCATATTTACCATTACTTTCTACTAAAAATTGTGATGAATATGGAAAATATGAAATTAGATCATATTTAGCCTCTAAAACATTTTTACCTGTTGATACATTCATTACTCCATATTTTTTGTTAGAATCATCTGTTTGATATATCAATAATCCTTCTAATATTGCTTTTTTATCACTAATTGTTTCAGGACCATTTTTTTCATCTAATTTATATTGTTGAAGATATGCTGTAACTAAATAATCTAGTGTATATATATTAATTGTTTTTGTGTCTTCTGCATATTCAAAAATTATATTAAATGCTTTTTCAATTCCATCTTCAGTTGTATATAATTCTCCGTCTTTTTCAACAACCTTCTTGTCAATTTCTACTTGTTCTATTGGGAATCCATCTCTTGAAATAATTATTGTATTTGAACTTACTGTAAATAATGCTATTTCTTCTCCACTATCCACATAACATTTTGTGCTGTCTTCAGACTTTGTTGAATAATCACCTGCATAATCTGAATATCCAAAATATTTTGCAATTTTTCTTATTGGAAAATACATTTCTGTTTTATTATCACTTGTAGTTGTCATTTGAACTAATTTTCCGAAATCATTTTGTGAAACTCCATTTATTTTTACTTTTAATATAGATGTTTTTATATACATAATTGCACAAAATATTATTGTTGTTAGTAAAACAAGTAAAATTATAAATATTCCTATAAATATAGGAGCTTTTGACTTTTTCTTTGTTTGTTTTTCTTCTTCATAATATAATTCCATTGTATTTACGCCCCTTTCTTTTCTTTAGTCTTCATATCCATATTTTTTATAAAATTCTGTTCTAAAATCTCCTAAACAATCATTTTCTATGGCTGTTCTAATATTTTCCATTAATCTAGTTAAAAATCTTAAATTATGTATTGAAAGTAATCTTACCCCTAATATTTCATTCGCTTTTACTAGATGTCTTATATATGCTCTTGTATAATTTTTACATGTATAACAATCACATTCTGGATCTAACGGTGTCCAATCTCTTTCATATGTTGCATTTCTTACAACTACTTTTCCATGTGATGTTAATGCTGTTCCATTTCTTGCAATTCTTGTTGGTAATACACAATCACACATATCTATTCCAGCTAGTGCTGCTTCTATTAAATAATCTGGTGTTCCAACACCCATTAAATATCTTGGTTTATCTTTTGGCATTAATGGTGTTGTATAATATAACATTTTTAAGAATTCTTCTTTTGGTTCACCAACACTTATTCCTCCTATTGCATATCCTGGTAAGTCTAATGCAATTAAATCTTCTGCTGATTTTTTTCTTAAATCTTCAAAAAATCCACCTTGTATGATTCCAAATAATGCTTGATTTTCTGTTGTATGTGCTTCTTTACATCTTTTAGCCCATCTTGTTGTTCTTTCCATTGAATTTTTTGTATACTCATATGTTGATGGATATGGACAACATTCATCAAATGCCATTATTATATCTGCTCCTAAATCTTCTTCTGTTTTCATTACACTTTCTGGTGTAAATAAATGTTTACTACCATCTAAATGTGAATGGAATGCTACACCTTCTTCTGTTATTTTTCTTAATGAACTTAAACTAAATACTTGGAACCCTCCACTATCTGTTAATATTGGTCTATCCCATTTCATAAAGTTATGAAGTCCACCTGCTTCTTTTACAATTTCTTGACCTGGTCTTAAATATAAATGATATGTATTTGATAATATTATTTGTGCTTTTACTTCTTCTTTTAATTCTTCTGGAGTCATTGATTTGACTGTAGCTTGTGTTCCTACTGGCATAAAAATTGGTGTTTGTATATCTCCATGTGGTGTATGAATAACACCTCTTCTTGCACCTGTTTGTTTACATTCGTGTAATAATTCATAAGTTACCGCTGGCTTCATTTTTTCATCCTTTCTTTTAATGTTCTATTTCTTCATCTTTATTTTGTTGATTCTTAGTTGCATTTTCTTGAGTTATTTCATCTTGTCCTCTTGTTTGGACTGGAGTTTGTTCTATTTCATTTCCAACATACATTGTTTTTCTGTATTCCTCACATTTATCATAATTTTCTCTTTGAACTCTTTTTAAAAGAGGTTCTTCTGAGTCATAAGCTATTTGTGTTTCTCCTAATTCATTCAATCTTACATCAATATTTGAATCTTTTAATGCTTTAAAAATAAGACCTACTGTTTTTAATGCTTTTCTTTCTTGTCTATTACTCTTATCTATTTGATCCACATTTACATATCTTTGTACTAATTCATCTATATTAAGTTTTTTGTCTGTTATTTGTATTGCCATATCATAAAAATCATGTTCATATTTTTTTCTTTCTTCAGGATTAAATTTTGCTAGAAAAGCTCTTTGAGCTGATTTATATTCTCCAACCCCTAATCTTTCCCAAGCAAATGTACTTTTCTTTTTAAATTCTTTTCTAGTTATTTGTATATATCCTAGTTTTTCTAATGCTTCTAATGTTTTTACATTATCACCATGTGTTACAGTACTAAAAACTTGTGGATATACATTATTTTCACCATTTAGGGCTGGTTTTGTTTGTATATCTTTATCTTCATACATTTGTTGAATATTTTTTAGGGATACCATCATACCTAACCCCATCATTGCTGCTTTTTCTTGAGGTCTTAACTCTTTTATTTTTTGTGCTTGTTTTAATTTTGTTGAGTCTTGTCCGATTTCTAACTCACCATTAATTTTTCTTCTAGTAACAAACATTGAATTTTTTTCTACACTTTTAAATATTATATTCTTTATTGCATTTGTTCCTGCTAATACATAGGCACTCGCTCCAACAACAGCTATTGGTCCACCTAATCCAAGTGCCCCAACTCCAATGGCAGCAAGTCCAAAATTTCCTGCAATCTTTCCTACTCTTTTTATTCCTTCTATATTTCTTTGTTTTTGTCTTTTTATAGCCATTTTCTTTTCAGGTATTATCATTGGTAACTCTTCTTTACTCATTCGTCTTTTTCCTTTCTATTTTATAAACATTGCATCTCCAAAGCTGAAGAATTTATATTCTTCTTTTACTGCTTCATTATATGCTTTTAATATATATTCTCTTCCAGCTAATGCTGATACCAACATTACTAATGTTGATTCTGGTAAATGGAAATTTGTTATTAATCCATCTATACATTTGAATTTATATCCTGGATATATAAATATGTTTGTATCTCCTTCTGTTACATGCACCATTCCTGTATTTTCATCTGCAATTGTTTCTAGTACTCTACATGATGTTGTTCCAACTGCTATAACTTTTCCACCATTTTTCTTTGTTTCGTTTATTTTATCTACATCTTCTTGTTTTATATAATAATGTTCTGTATGCATGTCATGTTCTTCTATATTTTCTTCTTTTACTGGTCTAAATGTTCCTATTCCAACATGTAATGTTACATTTGCAATTTTTACACCTTTTTCTTCTATTTTCTTTAATAGTTCATCTGTAAAGTGTAATCCTGCTGTTGGTGCTGCAGCTGATCCTTCATATTTTGCATATACTGTTTGATATCTGTCATTTTCTTTTAGTTCTTCATGAATATATGGAGGTAATGGCATTAAACCAATTTTGTCTAATATTTCGTTAAATATTCCTTGATATGTAAATTTAACTTTTCTTGTTCCTCCTGGCATTGTGTCTAATACTTCTGCATTTAATAATCCATCTCCAAAGCTAACTTTTGCTCCTACATGTAATTTATTTCCTGGTCTTACTATACACTCCCAAATGTCTCCTTCTATTCTGTTTAATAATAGAAATTCAACATGTGCTCCTGTTTCTTTTTTTCCATATAAACGTGCTGGTAAAACTTTCGTATTATTTCTTACAAGACAATCTCCTGGTTGTAAATAATCTATAATATCTTTAAATACTTTGTGTTCTATTGTTTGTTTATTTCTATCTAATACCATTAATCTTGATTCGTCTCTTTTTTCTATTGGTACTTGTGCTATTAATCTTTCTGGTAATTCATAATTAAAGTCTGTTAATTTCACTTTTTCATCTTCCTTTCATTCTTTTATATTGTACTATTTTTTGATTTTTTTTTCAAGTATTATCTGCAATTGATTTCAATATTTTTGATAATCTTTATATTTTATTTATCATGCAAAGAGCAGTGCAAATGCACTGCTCTTTTTATTATTTCTTTCCTTTTTTCAAATTTACTACAACTGCATTTTCATTATCAAATTGAAAACCTGAATCTGTTGTATCAGTTTGAATTGGATCTATTTCGTTTCTGTCATCTATAAAATTAATATGTTTTGGATCAAATTTTTCTTTATGTTTGCTATCATCTGAATCTTCTACAACTCCTGCTGTAAATCTAGCAAAATTATATGTTTTTATTGGTTGCTCTTCTTTATATTTAGCACCTATAAAATTTAATCTACCATCATTTATATTAAATCCTCCACCATCATTTTTTAATTTTATAGCAGCAACTTTAAATCCCATGGTTCCTAATTTATTTGCTGGCCAATATGTTTCCCAACCATATTCTGCTTTTTTCTTTGGCTCATATTGTAACTTGTTCATATCGATTTGAGCATCTAATTTCCAAGTTCTTCTCTTTCCAAATTCATTTTCCCACCATACTAGTTCTGTATTATCTGCATTTCCTAAGAAAATTTTATTTGCACAATTTGAAATAATTGTTTCTCTATATTTCATATCTGGTGCATTTGCTTCTAATTGAGATAAGTTTTGTGCTGTTATTGTTGTTGCAACTTTATATTTTCTATATAATGTAAATATTGCTTCTGTATCTTTACATATAAAGTCTGGAAATTCATCTATATATAAGAAATGTGGTATTCTACTGTTTTCATTTCCAGGTCTTCTTAACACTGCATTTTGCATTGACAATAAGAAAAATAATCCAAATGCTTTATGGCTTACTCTTCCTAAATCTCCTCTACGAGTACATACAAATGTTACTTCTCCATTTGCTAATGCTTTGTCGAAATCTATATTATTATGTCTATTGCATAATATCGTTTTTACACCTGGTAATCTCAATAAATTATCAAGTTGTGATACAGCTAAATATAGATATTGTTCTGTAATTGCTTTACCTGGTGCATTCTCATAAAAGTTTCTTTTAAAGTATGTTATTTGATTTGAATACTTTTCAGCTAATTCTGGATCTTGGCACATTATTTCACACATTTTTTCTACTATACTATAATTTGTAAGCATTTTTAACATGTCTTCTAGATTTGGTAAATTTCCACCATTTAAACGAGGATACATTTCTTTTAACATAATTGCTAAATTTTCAACTGCTTGTATTATATATTCTTCTCTATATGTATCTTCAATTTCTGGATGTGCATTTACATACATTGCTTTTAACGCTGCAGAAATTGTTATTGCTATTTTATTTGGGTCATCATATATAAATGGGTTTAATCCTATAGAGCCTCTGTTAGCTGGATCAATAATATTATATTTTATATGGAAATTTTTACATACATTTATCATTTTTTCTGTTGATTCATAATCTGGTGATAATGTTGTAATTCCTAAATTTCTATATGAATAACTGCTTCCTAATGATGCTAAGATCATTTTATTCATATATGATTTATATATTGATTCTTTTCCATCTACTGGTGTTATCATATTTAATGAAAAGTTTTGATTTAAATATTCATTATCATATGGTTTATTTAATACTGCAATTCCTGTTTTTAATGCTGTATATCCCATTTCTTTTGCTGTAGCTATATAAAATGCTTTCTTCTCTATGTCTTTTGCAACAAATGGTTCAATTATTAAAGATGTTTTTCCTGTTCCTGAGCCTCCAACTACTAATAATGATTGATACCTTGCTTTTTCAACAAATTGTACTTTTTTTCCTGTTTCAAAATCATTGCAAACACATAAATCACATGTAAATGGTCCATGTCCTTGTTTTGTATCTTTTAAACTTATTCCTTTATAATCCCAAATAGATCTAGTCCAATCTTTACTGTCTCCTACTCCTAAACGAATAAATTTAAATACACTATAAAATGTTACTAATGGTAAATATATTGCTAATGATGTTAATGCTGGTTTTATTAATTCTGAATAGTCTGTTACTAATTCTGTATATCCTGGTAATGATATTAAAAGTAACCATGCGCCTCTGTTAATCCATTGTACAAACATTGATAATGCTATAACATATAGTCCTACAACATATGTGTAAAATAATGTTACTTTTGTGTTCTTAGATGATGCAAATTCAGAAGAACCAGAAAATAGAAATGCAAATACAGGACATGCTAAAGCAAATGTATACATAAATGGTCCCCAATATGATACAGATACTCCAGTAAATATCATAAGTAGCATTTCTACTATTCTATCTATTGCTAAATAAAATGAAATTAATGTTAATACATATGTAACAAATGTATTTCTACTTGTATTTAACTTTTTCAAAAATTTATCTATTAATTTCATGTTTGTTTCCTTTCATTTTCAATTTTATTCTCACACACTTATATTATCCTACAAAAAGCTTAAAATTTCAAGTAATTTTTCCAATTTAAATGATAATTTCTAAAATAAGTCCTGATATTACACCTATTGCATATAATAGTCCTATAATTTTTAGATTTTCTTTTTTATTCTCATTTGTTTTGAATAATACTAATAATCCTACACCTGCATTTACACATAATCCTGAAATTAATATTGGCATTGATATAACATTTTCTACAAATAATTCTGTTAATACTACTGATGATGCACAATTTGGAATTAACCCTATAATTCCTGCTACAATAGGTCCTAATATTATATTTTTGCTAACTATATTTGCAAGGTTTTCTTGGCCAATTATTTCTATTATTCCATTTATTACAAGTGTTATAATAAATATAAATAAGAATATATTTAATGTATGTTTTAATGCTGATAATGCTATATTTTTTTCACAATGACAATGTTCGTGTTCACATATTTCTTCTATTTTTGTTTCTTCTTTTTCTTTGTGCAATTTTCTTGCTACAAAGTCTATTATAAATCCTGCTAATACTCCTATTACTAATTTTATTCCTAAGATTGTTAATATTGTTGATGCTGGCATTGTTTCTGAAATTAATATTGGCAACATTTCATCAGATGTTGTTAAATATACTGAAATAAGTGTTCCAAGTGTTATTACTCTTGCTGAATATAAATTTGTTGCAGATACAGAAAATCCACATTGTGGTACTATTCCTACAATTCCTCCTAATAATGGTCCAAATTTTCCTGATTTTTGTATAACTTGTTTTACTTTATTACTTGTTTTATGTTCTATATATTCCATTATTAGATATGTTATAAATAAAAATGGTAATAATTTTATACTATCTATTGCTGTTTCTTTTAATACTTCTAATATTTCTTGCATGGTTCTTTCCTCTCTTTATTAAAAATCATACTTATATATTTTACATTAAATTAAGAAAAATAGCAAGATTTTCTTGCTATTTTATGTTCTTTATTGATACCACTCAAAAGTCCAATTAAGCATTTTAACATAATCACCTTCACAAATGCCTTGTCTTTTTAGTTCATCTTCAATTCCTAATTCTTTTAGTTTCTTTTGGAAATAATACATTGACTCATTATCATCTATATTTATTCTTCCCATTAATCTATTTACAGCTTTTCCTTCAACAACAAATGTATCTCCATCTTTTCTTACTGTAAATTCTTCTTTGTCATCATCTAAAGTATATATAACTTTATCTTCTTCTTCAACTATTTCTTCCTTTGGTAATGTTTTTAATACTTCAGATACTCTGTTTAATAATTCAGATATTCCTTCACCTGTTACTCCTGAAATTTTGAATAATTCTAATTTTTCTTTTTTGGCTAATTCTTCAAGCTCTTTTAATCTTTCATCATCTTGCATTACATCAATTTTGTTTGCTACAAGTATTTGTTTTCTTGTTGCTAATTTTTCACTGTATTTTTTTAGTTCTTCATTTATTGTATGATAGTCTTCTACAGGGTCTCTTCCTTCACTTCCAGATACATCTATTACATGTAATAATAATCTTGTTCTTTCTACATGACGTAAAAATTGTATTCCTAGTCCTACACCTTCACTTGCACCTTCTATAATTCCAGGTATATCTGCAATTACAAAACTGTCTCCACTTGCTGTTTTTACAACTCCTAAATTTGGCTCTATTGTTGTAAAATGATAATTTGCAATCTTAGGTTTTGCATCTGTTACTCTTGATAAAAATGTTGATTTTCCTACATTTGGAAATCCTAATAGTCCAACATCTGCAAGAAGTTTTAATTCTAATATTACTTCTTTTTCTTCTCCTTCTTCACCAGCTTGTGCAAATCTTGGAACTTGCCTTGTTGCTGTTGCAAAATGTGAATTTCCTTTTCCTCCTCTTCCACCTTTTAGTACAAGTTCTTCTTGTCCTTCTTTTGAAAGGTCTGCAACAACTTTTCCTGTTTCTACATCTTTTATAATTGTTCCTATTGGAACATCTATATATAAGTCTTCTCCTGCTTTTCCATATCTGTTTGATCCACTTCCATTTTCACCATTTTGTGCTTTGAATTTTTTAGTAAATCTAAAATCTATTAATGTATTTGCATTAGGATCTACTCTGAAATAGATGTTTCCACCTCTTCCACCATCTCCTCCATCAGGTCCTCCTGCAGCTACATATTTTTCTCTTCTGAATGTAATGGCTCCATCTCCACCATTACCTGATTTTATTATTATTTTTGTATAATCTGTAAACAATTTTTCCATCTCCTATCTAATCTTGAAAATAGTCAAGTTTCATTGCTTTTTTTACTTTTTTCATTGTTTCTTTTGCTGTTTCTCTTGCCTTTTCTGTTCCATTTATTAATATTTCATCAACTATTTCAGGATGTTGTTCATAATATTTTCTTTTTTCTCTCATTGGTTCTAATGTGTTATTTATATTTTGTGCTAATTGCTTTTTACAAGCTACACAACCTCTTTTTCCAGCTCTACATTCTTCACAAACATTTCTACACTCTTCTTCAGAACTAAATAATTTATGATAATATGAAACCATACATATATCTGGATTTCCTTTATCATCTTTTTTAATTCTATTTGGATCTGTTACTGCACTCATTACTTTTCTATTTACATCTTCAACTGTGTCTGATAAATAAATGGCATTTCCTAATGATTTTCCCATTTTTTCGTTTCCATCAAGACCTTTTATTCTTTTTTCTTTTGATAATACTGCTTCTGGTTCTTTTAATACATCTCCATATATACTGTTGAATTTTCTTACAATTTCTCTACATTGTTCTATTAATGGTAATTGATCTTCTCCTACTGGAATGATAGTTCCGTCCATTACAGTTATATCTGCTGCTTGACTTACTGGATATCCTAAAAATCCATATGTTACACTTTCACCAAACAAATCTCTTTTTTGTGCAATCTCTGTTTTTACTGTTGGATTTCTTTCAAGTCTTGCAATTGTAACTAAGTTTGAATAAAAGACTGTTAATTCTGCTGTTTCAGGTATCATTGATTGTATATATATTGTTGTTTTTTCAGGGTCTATTCCTACTGATAAATAATCCATTAAGACTTCTCTTACATTTTTTCTTACTTTTTCTGGATTGTTAAAATTATCTGTTAATGCTTGAACATCAGCAATTAATATGTATTGATCATATTCTCCACTTTCTTGTAATTTTACTCTATTTTTTAATGATCCAAAATAATGTCCTATATGTAATCTTCCTGTTGGTCTGTCTCCTGTTACAATTCTTTTTTTATCCATCTATTATCATTCCTTTCATTAAAGTTACTAGCCTTAATACATTTTTATATACTAGGAATCTTTAATAACTTTCCTAGTATATAAATTTAACTAGTAACTTCTATCAATTATTTTTCAACTTTTACCACATAATTTTATTACAAAACCTGCTTAATGTCAATATTTAAGCATTAAATCGCCAAAAACAGCATACCCTACAGTAGGATTATTTACCAATACATGTGTTATTGCTCCAACAAATTTTCCATTTTGTATTATCGGAGTTCCACTCATTCCTTGTATAATTCCACCTGTTTTTTCTAATAAATTTTCATCTGTTATATTTATAAGCATACTTTTATTATCATAATTATTGTTTTGATATATTTTGGTTATTTCTAATTTATATTCTTTTATCTCTCCATCAATACTACTTAAACAAGTCGCTTCTCCTAGTTTTATTTCGTTTCTTGATGCTACTTTCATCTTTTTATTAAAGTCTAATTGTATGTTTTCAGTATTTTTTATTACTCCAAATATTCCAAACTTTGTATTATTATAAATACTTCCAATTAATGTTTTACTATTTATTGCTCCTTCTACTCTTCCTGGCTCATCTTTTTGACCTTTTACTATTGATAATATTCTTGCTGTATCAATTTCACCTGATGATGTAGTCAAAACTTCTCCTGTATCTATATCTGTTATTGCATGGCCTAATGCTGAAAAACATTTAGTGTCTTCATTATAAAATGTTACTGTTCCAACCCCTGCAGCACTATCTCTAACCCATAATCCTAGTTTATATTTACCATCTTTATTTTTTACAGACTTTATTTTACCTGTTTTTGTTTCTTCTTTATGATTAAATGTTAATTCAATTTCATTTCCTAATGATTTATTTATTTCTTTTGTTAAATCCTCTGTTGAAGCAATTTCTGTACCATTAACATATGTTATACAATCTCCTTCTTGTATTCCTGTATCTTGATATGGTTTATATATATTACCATCTTCACCTTCAATTGAGGCCATTCCTACTACCATAACACCATTTGTATATAATTTAATTCCAACAATTTCTCCAACTGGTATTACATCAACATCTTCTATAACATTGACATTTATCGTTTTTAATCTTATTTTATCAAATAAACTTACTTCTAGTTTTTCTTCTCCTATTTCATTAAATGTACTTGAATATAATGTTGATGATGTTTCTATTGATTCGTCTTCATTTGATATTTTAATTCCCCATAATGTTGGAATATTTATTTCTTCTCCTTGAAAAATTTCTATTGTTTGTGGAATATTATCAATAGAAACTACATATATAAATATAAAAAATAATACAAATAATAGAAATACTCTTTTTAAATGTTTCATTTTCTTCCTCACATTCTTAAAAAGTTTTTTTTATTATTTGTATTATATATTTTTTTATTCAGCCAAATCTTGCTTTTCCAAAATCATTCCAGCAGAATTTTGAATTAAAATTTTTAAATTATATCTTTTTACTTCATCTTGAACTTTATCATATTCTCCACCATAATCATTTTTTAATAAAACAAAATAATGATATTTTGAATTTTCCATAAATTTTTCGACTGTTGTTATCTTATCGTTTGTTAATGCATTTGTTAAATTATTTCCATTTTTGGTTATACTATAAACCCATCTATCTCTTCCAGTATTACCTTTTGTCTTGCAAAATAGTGTATCATCATTTTGCATTGTATTAATATTGTTATTATAATATTCAAACAAATAAAATTCTTTATCTTTTATTAATGCATAATCATCTTTTATTTCTTCGCCATTTGTTAGATAAATATCAAATACAAACCAATTTTTATCTAATATCATTGCTGAAAAAATTCCAAAAGAATAAATTATCAATACTCCTGAAACTATAATTGTAACATTTTTTCCTTTATCTACAAATATTTTTAAGATCTCATAACTACTTACAGTTAATACTAAAAATAACATATAATATATTTTATAGTAATAGTAACTAGATACAAATTCAAGTTTCATAAGCATATATATTAACAATGTAAATATTACCGTTAAATATAATAATTTATCAATAAATGTATTTTTCTTTTTAAATGCTATATATATTATATAAACTTCACTTAATAATAAATATGGAAATATATTCATAATTAAGTCTTCATATATAAATCCATCTGTTGCTATCGCTCCTACATAATCAAATGCTTTATTATTTGCTTGCATTAATGGATATCCAATAAAATATATTACCCCTATCAATCCCGGAATTACAAGTGCAATTAATATTTCAAAAATATTCTGTTTACTAAATATTTTTATATTTTGCTTTTTATTTGTTGCTAAAATATACCAAAGTTGTGCTAAAAATAAAACTGGAGCAAAATAATAATATGAAAACATTATTCCTAAGTTTAATAAAAATAAAGAACTAATCTTATAGTTTGTCTTAATTTCACTTTTCATAATAATTATTATACCAATTATTATATCTAGTCCTACACCTAAATAAGAAAAACCTGCAAATAGACTGTTTAATTGATATGCTAACATATAAAAAATTGTAAGTACTAATGCTAATATTTGATGTTTTTTATTTTTAAAATTAGTTGAAAGTGCTGTGTACATAAGTAAACCTGATAACATCCATATAAACATATCAAATATAAAATATAATTTTACCAAAAATGTTTCATCAATAATACCTTTAAAAAGTTTTAAGAATATACCAGTATTTACGTATGCTCCTGTCATTAGATATGGAGTATTCAACCATTTTATCGTGTCTGAACTTTCTCTTGAGAATAATGTTGAATATCTATAAAAATCATCTGATGCAAAATAGTGTGTTGCAGCATCTGTTACTGCATGTTTTACTGCAATATTTGTTCCATAATTCATAATAACAATCGTTATAGCTAATCCTAATATAATTATAACTGCTATTATATCTAATTTATTTATATAATATTTTTGTATGGTTTTTGTTTTTATTTCTTTTGTTATAAAAACAGCTGAAAAAGCAATATTAACAATTGCTAAATTTAATAATGTTGATTTTAAATGTACAAAAAACATTACCTGTGTAATAAAAATATTATATGTTAAAAATAGAATAACACTTATAATTACACTATGTATTAAGTTTTCTTTTTTTTCACTTTTATTTAATAATAAATATGATATTATTAGTGCTAATGAAGTTAAAATATATATAATGTTCATTATGATTTCCTTTCTTATCTTATTAAACAAAAATAACACGATTAAAAATCCTGTTACTTTTATGTTGCTCCATTTATTGCAATTATTCCAGAACCTGTTGCTGCAACAATATGTAATTCTTCCCCTGAAATTGTATAATAAATATTTTTTAATGATTGTGATAATGTCAAATTGTTATTTTTGGCAATTACTGAAATAACATCACCATCTTTTAAAACAATCTTTTTATTTGATTCATTACCACCATTGTTTGATAATTTTTCTTCTATCTGTGTTGTATAAATTGAATAATATTGATTTGAACCTAATTCATTTCTTCTATTTGTATATTCTTGTGCATAGTTTGGATCTAATACTTTAATTTCGATACTTACATCATAAGTATTTCCAGAACTATTTAATTGATTTATATAATTAGCATAATCTTCTGATGTTATTGTTCCTGTTTTTATAATGTTTTCTACAAAAGATGATGTAGCACTATTTGCAATAAGTTGTGATATATCATCATTTCTATCTGCTAAAAGAACTAGCGGAACTAAAAACATTAGTGCAACTGCTGCAAAAATACCTATTATATCTGTCGTTGATTCTTCCATAAAGTATTATCCTTTCTTTTTAATAATTTTTCCAAACATAAGTTATAATTCTTTTTTTAGTTTTATTTATTTCAAGAGTGTCTGACACTTTTCCTTCACTCTTGTCTTCTTGATAATATTCTCCAAGTCTTTCTTCAAATTTTTTGTCTTTTAGAAATTCATATAAACCTTCACTGCCAATAGCAATATCTCCTGATTTAGAACCAATTTCTTCATCATATAAAAGTATTGTATTAGTACTATTATATCTTTTATAAGCCGATATATCTTTAACTCCATATGATTTTGATGAATTTATATAAAATTTAGTATGTCCATTTGTTAATAATGCATTCAAATGATCTATTGCTAATGATTCACTACCAAAATTTTCATCTATAAGATCTATATAATTAACTTCTTCCCAATTTTCTCTGGCTTCTACATTTCTTCTGGAATATAAAATAAGCTTTTTTTCAGCTCCAGCAGAATCTTTTACCCAAAATTCCACTCTATAGTTTTCTGAATAAGCTTTGTATAATGCTGGAATTATAGTTTCAATTCCAACATCTCTATTACTAGTTGTAGATGGTTCTAAATAAACATATTCTTGTGTTTTGTCCTTTATTGTTGTTATACCATCAATTGCTCTTCTTGCATTTGAAAAAGTGGATATACTAATAGAAAGCGCAACAGTAAAAATTAGTACTCCAAAAGCAATTTTTAGTGAATCTACTGCGTTTTCCATAATATATCCCCCCATTATATAAAATTAATTATCTTCTAATATTTGTATTTGAATTTTTGTAATTAATCCTGATTTTTTTTCAGGTACACATGTTACTGAATATCTTTTTCCTGTTTTTATTGCTGGTTTTTGTGTTGGATCCTCTTGTTCCTTTGCTAATATAGTAGCATTAGTTCCATCAACTAATTCAATTTTTCTTGATTTATCAGATTCTGTTAAATTATGATTATAAACAGCATCTACTAATGCTTTTACTTTAGTTCCAGATACAGATGTTCCCTCATATGATTTATATGTAGAATTGAATGATTGAATTTCGACGTCATTTAATCCACTTTCTGCTCCTTTCATTTGGTTTTGAGCCAAAGATACTACATATACACCTAGAGAAATAATTATAATTGCTACTAAAACTGCGGCTGCAATTAAAAGAGCTTTTGTTGCGTTCTCCATATGTAATTTCACCTTCTTTCGTTAAAATTTTTTTATAAAAAATGTTAATAACTAATTTATATTTGTTCAAAAAGAATATATTTTATTCTTTTTGTTTTTTCATGATATTCAACTTTAGAACTTTTAAATTTATCATTTAAGAAGAATTGTACAAATTGTTCTACTCCTTGTTTATAAATTTGTTCCATTTTATATGTTGTATCACTATCTTTTATATATATTTCTATTTCAATAGAATTTTCATCATTTTGTATAAAGTAACCTTTGTCATCTTTTGAAACAGAATTTTTTTCATTTTTGTCTGTTGATTTATTTATTAATGAAGCAATATCTATTCCATATATTTCTTTATCAAGATATTGTTCATATTCACTATTTTCACTATTAATAGCATTTTGCGCTCTTTGATATGAATTATATTGGTATAATATAACACATAAAATTACTACAATTATTGCTAAAAATATAAATATTTTTTTCATATCTTCCTCATTTTATCATTTATATAATTTTTTTTCAATATTTTATATAATTTTTATTAATCATTTACTTTTTTAAAAACAATTTTATTAACTCTATTTGCAGAATTTACTGTCATGTCTTCAGCCTTACATGTATAATGTGTTGAATAATTTTTTGCTAACCAATCTGCTAACTGCTTTGAATCTCCAACTATTTTTTCTAAATGTTTTTTTCCTGTTTCAATACCTGATGATGGATCTGTTGCACCAATAATTATTACATCAACATAGTCTGTTCCATAACTAGATTCTGTTTCATCTAATAATTCTTTTTCAGAATTGTTTTCATATGCAATATTTGCTATTGTAATTATATCTTGAAAAGTATATTGTTGATTCTCTATTGCAGTATAATTATAAAACTGAGTATTAAATTTAATTAATGCTTGATTATTCATTTCCTCTTGTGACATTTGTACATAATTTCCTATAGTCCCATATAAATATACTCCTAACGATAGTATAACTATTCCAATTAGTACTCCTGCTGCCATAAGCAAAGCTTTTGTTGCATTCTCCATTAACTTTTCCTTTCATCAATTTAATTAAATTTTATAGTATGACCTTGATCATTATTTAAAACTATTTTGAAATTCATTGCTTTAACTTTTCCATTTGAAGCAATTAAAACTCCACTTTTGCCAGTTTCTTCACCTTCACATAGGAAATATGTTCTTTTAAATTGTGTAAGTTCATAATATTCTGCTGCTATTTGTTCTATTTTTTCAATTTTACTTTTTTGTGCAAGCATATTTCTTTGTGTTTCCTCTGCTGTATTATCTGTAAACTTTGTTTGTAATATTTTATCAATTATTTTTGCAGCCTTTACATTATTTTCATCATATCTTTCCTTTTGACTTTGAGACATATCTGCTGTATTCTGAGTTGACCTTTTTAACCAATCTCTTATTGTATGAACATTTGAAGAAAGTAATTGTAAAGTATTTTCTGATACAACATTAGAACTTACAAATCCAGTTTGTGATAAATTGCTAAATTTTGTTAATAAATCGTTTTTTCTTGTTGAAATCTTTTTCATATTAGTATTTGTTATTGGCGAATTGTTTGGAAATAAGTAATCATATGATGATGATTCTTCTATATGAAATGATGTCCATCTACTATCTGTTTTTTCTGACATTTCAAATGAAATGTTTAACTGTATTTCCTCATAGCCTTCATTTGCATTTTGCGTAACCCAAGTATTATAATCAACAACAGAATTTATAACAGAAAGCATTTCATTTCCACGTATTGTTTTTCCATCATAATTTGTGAATTTTTTATTTAATTCAACAATTTGTTTTAAATTTAAATTGTCACTCTGTTGTTGATAATAATTAGAAATTTGATTATATCCTAATAACAACATTGATAATATTATAATTCCTATTAAAACACCAGCTGCTATCAACAATGCTTTTGTTGCATTTTCCATATAATCAAACTCCTTTCTTTATTATTGTAATCCTGCAAATGCACTTCCCATACTTGATAGACCAATAAATACTAATGGTATTATCAAATATCCAACGAATAAGCAAATCATTGGTGCAAAGCCTACAAATTTTCCTATTATTCCTTTTTTAGAAATAAATTGATCATTTGTTGCTTTACGTTTTTCTCTATGATAATCTTTATCTGCATCTAATTCATCAAATGCTTCTCTAATTGGTATTTTTTCTACTGCTGATTGTAAACTTTCTACAATCCTAATCATATCATGATTACTTACTGATTGTTTTAATTCCTCAAGTGCTTCCCAAGCCCCTGCTTCATAGTTGTTTACACATCTTGCTATCGGCTCTTTGAAAATGTTTGAATAACGTTCTAGCCATTCAAGAATCATTTCAACACTTATTCTTTCTATTTTCATAAGCATTAAAATAATTGTTTGGAATTGCATTACTTCATTTTCCATTTCCATTTGTCTCATTTTCTTTTGGAATATCATTAACCAAACTGGAGCCATATATCCCATAACAGCTATTCCCATAGCAATTAATTCTTCAAACCATTTCATTTGTTCTGAATTTATAATTTTTAATTTCTTCAAAATTCTTTCAGAGTCTGTTGTTAGGTTTTCGTCTGATTCTGTATAATAGTCTGATTTTATCATTGCTTTTTTAATATCATCTACTGTTACATCTAATTTTCCTTTAAATTTATTTAAGAAATAATTATCCTGTTCTGTTAAGTTTTCTGCTTTTTTCTTTTCTTTATCTGATAATGTTCCTAAAACTGTAGTTCTAGTTGTTGGCTCTGTATATACATAATTTATTGCTATTTTATGTAGCTGTGTTGTAAGAATTATTGTTGCCACAAAGCTTATAACTGCTAAAATAATTCTATTTACATATATCCATTCCATTTTTGATTTTGATGCTGAATCTTTTAATAATTGTTGCATCTTTTTGTAATCTTTTGTTCCCTTTTTAGGAATAAACATATTAACAATTTTTTTTACTAAAGGAATATTATACAATTTTTCTTGCCAAGGATGATCTGTATGAGAAACTTCTGTTTGAACCCCTCCGTTATCTTTTAGCTTTCTTGTTAATATATAAGAAACAATTGTTATAACTACTATTATTATTTGGGCTAATAGCCCCATCTTTCCATTATAAAACTCTCCTGTAAAAGAGAAGTTTGAAAGACACCAATTTTTTAATGGTTCTAGTAATAATACTGGTAATATTGATATTATTGACAAACTTTGAAATACATAATTTAATTTGTCTCTTTTTAAAATTTCAATTTGCATTTCTTGTGTAATATTATCTACGTTTTTCAAAAATAATGATGAACCATCTTTGTCTTTTCTATCACCAAATTCCTTGGTCAAATATGATATACCAGCAAATTCTTTTAAATAACTATTTGGTGCTGTATCATAATATTTTTCTAGTTCTGTTTCTGGATCATCTGAAATTAATATTTCATAAATTTTTTCACCTTGTTTTGAAACATTTTTTTCATCATCCAAAGAAACTTGATATATAGCTTCTTCAACCATATTAAACTCATGATAAGCATGTCTAATTTCAGCGAAAAAGTCTATTTGTTCTTTTAATAATTTATTGTCAATTTTGTCAACCATTCCCTCTGTCATTGAATCTACAACAAACAATTCGAAGATTAACAAAATTGCCATAAGTAATATATTTTGTTTTGTGATTATAATTGTTATAAATACAATAGGTATAAGTATTAATATTGCATTCATTAAAATTTTTGCTGAATCTCTTCTTGTACTATATTCATCGTCAATATTTAAAATTTCAAGCCTTCTACGAAGTTTAAATAAATATCTTTTGATGAAAGGTATTTTAATAAATGTTATATATAATCTCTGGTATAAAACATCCATTGAAAAGCCACTTGTTTTAGTTCCTTGTTGTAACTTCTTTATTCTTGCATATTCTGATTTTCCCATTTGTTTTGCTAAAGCAAAATATGCAATTCCAGCAATTACTAATAAACCAATAGAACCAAATATTATATATTTTAGCACACTAGCATCCATTTAATAACAACTCTCCTTTCATCTATGTTTTATACTTTTTTAGTTTTTCCCCAATATTTTTCAATAAATTTGTCAAATTCAACTGCATCTGTTTCATCCATATTTGCTCTCATATCATGAATATTTTGATCTGTTATTTTATTTGTCAATTGATATTCTCCATCAACATATTCTAAAACATTTTGATATGTATATAAATTTTGTTCTGTTACTTTTGAAAAATATGTTGTTGCGTTTTCAAAGAATTTTGTAACTTTTGAATCCATATCATGTTCTTTTTTATATTCAAAGTCATAAGTCTTTGAATCTTTAACAGGTATACATTCTGTTACTCTCTCAATATATCTTCTACCTCTAAAGTCTTTTTGTAAATGTATATCAAAATTTAATACTTGTACAACTTGTTCCTCAGCTGTTTTTTCATTTTTAAACACTCCTGCTCTTAACATTGAGTTTCTTAATGCTGTAACTAAATCTGGGAATGTTTTAGCATGGTGAGTAAATAATGTAAATTTTGAAGCAACCTGTGCTGATTGAATCATCCAAGATGCTACTGGGTCTGTTGCAACCTCACCGATGATATTAACAGAACCATCTGTCTTTTTCTGAACGTCCAAACACTCTTGTCCAGAAATTGTATCAGTCTCACGCATTGATAAAATGTTTCTTGTTGGATAAACTTTTCTTAAATGCAACTCGAATGCCATTTCAGTGATACGTAAGTTCATTGTTTCATAAATATTTTCAATCAATCCCATAAGTAGTGTTGTTTTACCACAACCTTGTTCACCAGTTATTGATGTTATTCTTGCACCTTTTACAAGATATTTTAATAATTCAATTGCTTTTTCTTTTCCAGCCATATCTCCTGTCCATTGTTCAACAGTAGCACGTTTTACGTCGAACTTTCTTACGAAGAATGCCCATGTTTCTGACATACTTGGTCTTACAACAACAACACGAGATCCGTCTTTCATTTCATTTACTTTATAACCATTTGTGTCTGATAATTGTCCTGGGTTATTATATTTATAAATATTTTGACATACTCTTTTTAATTCTGCTTCTGTTCCAAATGACAAAAATGCTAAACGAATTGATTTACCTTGGAAAAATATCCAAATACTATCACATGCTCTTGGAACTTTATGTTCAGATACTTGTTCAATATAATCTGTTGTTCCTGTTTGTGCAACTTGGCTTATAAAACTTTCTGGTAAACCAGATACACCACCAGATACACCATCTATATTCATATCTCTTATTTCGTCAATTGAACTATATCCTTTATAATGTTGATATATTCTTTGAACAACAATTTCTAGTTTATCTTTAAATGATAATACTAATTTTTCTTTTTCATAAATATCTGAAATTTCATCTTCTGTTATTACATAAGATGGCTTACTTTCACCTTGAAGATATTTTAATGTTGCTAAATTATATCTTTTTATAAGTTCTGTTAATGCTTCATATCCAAATTCTTTTTTATACATATATATGATAATATCAAATTTGTCTTGTGCAGTTAACAATGATGGAACATCAAAAGGAATTGCCTTTGATATATTTGTTTCATCAACACCATATTCCTTTGATAATAAATCTGATATTAATTCTTTTACATATCTTTTATCATTAACATCTCCATATGTACAACCTTTTAAGGCTTTCTTTAATGCATATTTTTTATTTTTTCTTCTTTTTAATTCTTCTTCTGATAATCCTATATCATAAAGATTTATTTTTGTAATTTCATCAAGTCTCTTTTTTACATAATCTCTCATTTTTTCAAGAGTATATGTTTTATCATCTTTCTCAATTTCTTGTACGACTTCTGCATTTTGTTTATTTTTAAGCCAAAATATTAATGCTACTCCACCAATAATCAAAACGACAATACACAATAAAATTGCCATCTTATTCTCACCTCATTCTCATTTGCAATTCTTTTATTTTTTCTATAATTTTTTCTACTAATTTATCAAGTTCTTTCATAAAAATATAATTTGAATCTGTTGTATCTTTTATTTTGCTTAGTCTATAAAATAAATCTACAACTCCTACTTCTTCAGCTGCTTCATATAATAAAATATTAAATGGAATAACTGATAATTCTTTTTTTTCTCTTAAATATTTTTGCAAATTACTTTTATTGTATTTTGAATAATGACTATATTTGCCTATAACGATAATATTTTTTGGTTCTGCTACAATCGGATTATCCATTTTTAATTGTATATAGTAGTCTAAACTTCTTAATTTTTGACCTGCAATATAAAGATTTATAGTAGCCATTTTTAAGATTTCATTTCTTACGCCCTCATCTAGTTCTCTACTTAAATCTACTAAAACCATATCATAGTATTGATTTGCTACATTTAGTATTGCAGGATAAACTGCTGATATTGTTTTATAGTCTCGTAGATTTTCTTCTTTTGTCTTTGTAGGATTTTCCATATATCCATCTAGAACTTCTAATGTGTCTTTAAAAATAACATGTGTATAATCTGTTATATTTTCTGGTTCTATCTTATTACTTGCTATTAATCTAGATAATCCTTCAACACCATTCTCTATTGCAATGCTTGATGATCTATCAGCCATAATTTGTTTTCTTACAGCATTTTCTTTCCAAAAGCAATTTTTTATTGTTGAATCATTATATGCTGCTGAAACAATCAAAACTTTTAAGTTACGCTCGATAGCCATTTTTGTTGCAACAGCAACTGTTGATATTGAAACTCCTGATTGTTCTCTATCTGCATTCCAAAATGTTACAATTGACATCTTATTCTCTCCTTTTTTATATTTCCTTAGTCATTTTTCTAAGCATTTTTTCATCTAATCCACTACATAATTCTTTTACAATATATACAATGTTTTCTCTATATTCATTACTTAAGTTTTTTAATTTTATACACTGCAATCTGTGGTTTTCCATGTGTACTGCTAAATCTCCGTTTTCTAATAAGAAGTATAATTTATTGTCTGTCCATTCTTCTTTTAATTCAAGTGTTAAATAATTAAAGTATTCATCTTCTTCTTTTAACATTTCTTTTGTAAAAAATAATCTTGTCATTTTTAATGGTAAATTTATTTCTTTTAGAAGTTCAATTCCTTTTCTTAGTGAATATCCATCAAATGATGTTACATAATATAATTTATCAAAGCTTAGAGCTTCAAAATCTCTAACTCCATCAAAATTATCAGTATCAAGAAATATATATTCATATTCGAATTCATTTTCAGTGTCAACACCTAAATAATGGGCTATTTGTTCTATATTTTCAAAACCTATAGCAACATCAATGTCTTCAAATGTTGTTACATAAGATACTGTAGGTAATATATTAGGAACTATATATTTTGCTTTTTGATCCTTTGTAGAATCTATGAATAAAACTTTTTTTCCATTTCTTGTTAATAATTTGGATATATCCAAAATTAGATCTGTTTTATCATATACCCCTATAAATCCAACTTTCTTCATGTTATTATCCTTTCTATATAATAATTCATATAGTAAGGGCATAATATGCCCTTACTATAACTAATTATTCTCCTAGTGAATCTAAATATTTTTGTCTTGCATCTTGTGCATTAGAAATACTTTCTTCCATTGAATTTTTTACATTTGTATCATAGTCAGCTCCAATTTGTTGTTCTAAGTATCTTCTTGCATTTGTTGCTGATGTTGTATATCTCTTCTTTAATTCTTCTACTGCACTTGATACTATATTTGGATTTGATACATTTCCGTTTGAATCTGTTATTAATGCTGTTACAGAATCATTTGGTCTATATGTTGGTACAGCTGCATCTTGTATTCCTGCTTCTTTGTATTTTGTTGCATATAATTTTGCACCATTAATTCCGGCAGCTTCTACTATTGCACTAGACATTGCTAAAATTTCATCTTCTCTTAATGTCATTCTTATTGTATCTGCTAAACGTCCTTCTGCTCCCATTGGTATTTCAACTATTTTTTTTGAAACAACTATGTAATTTTGTCCATTTGGTAGCATTAATCTTATATCAACATAATCTCCATCTGTTAAATCTACTGGTAAAGATACAACATTATATTCCTCTACTCTTACATCATTTGAAACAATATTATCAGTTTGTTGAACCATATTTGGTGTTACTACTGTATTTTTTTTCATATCTAATTTTGCTACTACTGGTACATTGTTTAATTCAATATATTGTTTTGTTGTTGATGTAGGTTTTATATAATAATTTTCCGTTGTGTCTTCTTTGTAAACTCTTACTATGCTATCTGATCCATTAGCATCTGTTTGTGTATAATAAAGACCTTCTTCATCTCTATTTAACATAGTTCCATCTTTTGTTTGCATATACCAACTTTCAATAACTGATATTACTGATGTTGCATTTGCTGGTATTGTTGTTTGATCTACTGCTTTTAGAACAAACATATCTTCTGTTATTTCTTCTCCTGATTTTACGTCTTGACTTAATACGTAAACCTTCTTTCTATTTGCATTTAATGTAGAAATCTCTGTATTCAATTTATTTACATGAAACAATAATAATGCTATTACAATTCCTGTTAATAATAGTGTTATTACTACTCCTAATATAAATGATGTTCTTGCTTTTTTTTGCATTGGGTTCATTGCCATTTTTTCCACGTTCCTTCCCTATTTTTTAATTTATTTCTATTTTATTTTACAATATTTTTATACTAAAATCAACAAAATATTTCTATTGTAATATAAAATTAATGCTTTTGTAATATTAATGTAATATTTCTTTAAAGCCTTTAGTTTACTACTATTTACAAGTTTAAATCAAATATTTTATTAAGAATTATTGCTACTCCATCTTCATCATTTGTTGGTGCAATTATATCTGCTGATTGTTTTACATATGGGGCACTTTCCCCCATTGCAACACCAAGTCCAGCATTTGTTATCATTTTTAAGTCATTGGCATTATCTCCAATTGTTACAACTTCCTCTTTTGATATATTCATTAAACCTATTATTTCTTCTAATGCATTCCATTTATCTACATCTTTAGCTGATACTTCTGTATAAAAGTATTCTAATGCTATTTCGTCTGTTCCTTGTTTTATTATTTTTCTAGACATGTGAGATACTTCTAATACTTCAATTTCAGATAATTCTTTTAGTTTTCTTACAATAGAATTAAATACAGTTTTATGCTCATCACAAATCATTATTTTTAGAATTTTTTCTTCTCTTTGTTCAAAATAATCATAAACATTTTCAACAATATTTATATGCGTCCTATTTTCATCTGGTTTTGTTAAATTATCTTTATAATAATATAATGTGTTATAGCTTAAGTTTTTGGCTATTATTCCATTTTCAGTATAAACATTATAATAAATACTGTTTTCTTCACAAATTTTTATGATTTTCAATGCTTTTGTTTTGGATAAAATATTTTCGTATAATATTTTATTATTTTTTATATCATATGTAATAGCTCCATTTCCTGAAATGAAGTATTTATTACTATTAATTTCTTTTGAAAACCTTTTTACAGATGTGATTGCTCTTCCTGATGCAATCATTACTTCAACACCTTTTTCTTGTGCTTTTGATATTGCTTTCTTTGTTTTTTCAGTAATTATTCCATATTGGTTCAGCATTGTTCCATCAAGATCTATTGCTACTAACTTATACATATCTTTCTCCTATCTTTTGTTTTAATTTTCAAACATATTTAATTTTAATAAATTTATCTGTTTTTTTCAAGATATTTTTGTAATTTATTTGTTTTTTCCAAAAACTTCTTGTTTATTTTATTAAAAATTGCACATTCTATTCTTAGAAAAGTTTTTACTTTTCAAAAAGAAATTAAATGATGTTATATATGACGGAGGTGAATACAATGGCAAATTCAAACAGCAATAAGAAATTAGTACCAGAAGCAATGAGCGCTTTAGACAAATTCAAATATGAAGTAGCTTCTGAAATTGGTGTTACTTTAAAAGATGGTTATAATGGTGATATATCAGCAAAAGATGCTGGTAAAATAGGTGGAAACATGGTTAGAAAAATGATCCAACAAGTTGAAAACAACATGAAATAGTTTTTTTAATAATGTATTCATAATATATTTATTAGGCAGAAGTATTATTCTTGGTTTTAGATATGTTTTGGTTTAAACATACATAAAGGCAGGAGTTGTGCTCCTGCCTTTATTTTATAATATCTTCATTATTTAAAACTTTTTGAGGATTAATTTCTGTAAATTCAATAAATTCTTCGTCTGAAATAACTTTTTTTAATTTTTTAATAATTTTAGGAATTTTATTATATACTTGTTCTGGTTTATGGACATCTGATCCAAAAAAACTAATCAAATTATTTTTCAATAAAATTTTTAATGTTTTTTTAGCTTTGCCACCATACATTCCTATTATACTACCAAAATTTGCTTGAAAAAGAGCTCCCATTTCTTCTAATTCAAATAAATAATCTGGATTTTCTTGAACAAATGGATATCTTTCTGGATGAGCAATAATTGGTATATATCCATTTTCAATTAATCTATATATAACTTCTTTATCATTCATAGGTTTTGTATTAATTAATGGAAATTCAAAAAGAACATATCTTGTATTATTTATAGATGATGCCTGTCCATTTTTTAATAAATCTATCATATTATTAGTAATATATATTTCATTTCCAAGGTATAATTCAATTCCATCAACAGAATCTTGTACCTCTTTTAATAATCGTTTTCTTTCTTGCTCATTACATTCATAATAATTTTCCATATAATGTGATGTTGATATAATTTTGGTAAAACCTACATTTTTTGCTTCATTTACCATATAAATTGATTGTTCTAAATTTCTAGAACCATCATCAATTCCTGGTAATATATGTGAATGAAAATCTATCATAAAATCCTTCCTTTAAATCATTTAAAAGTCTTTCTTTTCTTCCTCTATTATTTTTTTCCAATTATCTTTATCAATATTATTTCTTAACGCTTTTGGAACTTGTGTATTTTCTTGTCTTGTATTTTGTGAATTTCTATTGTTTGTTTCACTATGATTTCCATTTCTTTTTGAATTTTGTGATAAAGCATTTTGCGTTCTTTGTTGCAATTTTCTTCTTTCTGCTTCATAATCTGGTTGATTATTTTTTTGAACTGTTACATTTGAAGCATAATAATATGTTTGATTATATTTTTTACTGCTTACTGGAATTTTATTGTAAACAACTCCTGCAACATTTCCTCCAACATTTTTTATGTCTTTTATTACTCTTTCTAAATCATCTTTTCTAGTTTGATTATGTGCTGATACTATTATTGTAGAATCAACTATTCTTGATAATATAACAGAATCTGTTACAAGCTTTGATGGTGTTCCATCAATTATAACTAAATCAACTTGATTTTTTAATTGTTCTAATAAATTTCTCATTTGACGTCTTACAAGTAATTCTGATGGGTTTGGTGGAATATTTCCAGCTGGAATTATATATAAATTATTTACATCTGTTTGTTTCAAATATTTATCTATATTTACAGATTCTTGATTTTCATAATATCCTGACAAATAATTTGATAATCCTGGTCTTGGTTCAACTCCAAATATAGAATACAATCTTCCTTTTCTCATATCTGCATCTATTAATGCTACTCTTTTCCCTGCTTGTGCAAATGTTACTGCTAAATTTGAAGCAACCCAACTTTTGCCTTCTCCTGGCATTGTAGATGTAACTAACAAGCTTCTTAATCTTCTATTAGAATTCATAAATTGTATATTTGTTCTTAATGTTCTAAATGTTTCAGAAACAGGTGATTTTGGATCTAGATGTGTAACTAATTCTTTTCTCATTATCTTTTTCCTCCTCTTCTACCTTTTGACTTTGTTTCTGCTAAATCATATATTGGAATACTAGCTAATACTGTAACTCCTGATATTTTTTCAATATCTTGTGCAGATTTTATTGTTGTATCTAACATATTTAGTATTAATACATATCCAAATGCAATTACTATACCAATTACAGCGAATATTAAAACATCTTTTTTATGATTAATATTATATGGTTCATTTTCAACTTCTGCCTCATCATAAATATATAAGTTTTCTATTTTATAATATTGTTTTACATTTTCTATAAATACTTTTGCTGTTTCATTAGCAATTTTTTGAGCTACTACAGGATCATCATTTTTTACTATTATATCTATCATGTCTGCATTATCTCTTGCTTTTACACTAATACTTTTTTTAACATCATCTTCTTGAAGATTCATTCCTAAATTTTTTATTACTTCTCTGATTATTTTATTTCCACTAACCATATCACTATATGTAGAAACAAGTTTTGAGTTTAATGTAAGGTCATTTGTAGTTATTCCATTTGCATTAGATTGGCTTGATGAATTTGTTGCTAATAAAAGACTTGTTTTTGATTGATATTTTGGTTTTACAAATCCAACAGTATAAATTATTCCTAAAACTATAAAAATTGCTGTTATTAATAAAATTTGTATTCTTTTTTCCCAAAATATTTGAATTAGCTCTTTTAAATCTAGTTCTTCCATTTTTTTGTTTTAATCCCTTCTTATTTATGTTTCAAATTAATTATTTTGATTTTCTTCTTTTTTCTGTGTAAGTATAATAATTGCATAAATTACTACTAATATAAAGTAAACTATAATAAATTTTCCTGCAATTATATTTATTTTACTTAATATGTCTTTGATTATTGTTACTACAATATTTGAAAATGCGTCATTAAAAATTTTTATTCCATCTATATTTACTTTTGATTTTATTACAGTTGTTATTGCTAATTGCATAACTGCTGAAGATAAAACAGCTGATTCTGTCCAAAATAATAGTTTTAAAATATCTTTAACATTTAATGTAATTACTCCAATAATACTTATTATTATTGCAATTATCAATATGTTTTGAACTTTTGTTATTTTTTGTGTTATTTTACTATATTTTTCATTTATTGTGTTTTCATAGCTTGTACTTATTATTGTGTCTTTATATGATTGACAGATATGTTCTACAAATTCATCAATAGCTTTACTATTACTTGATGTTCTAACGTTTTCTTTATCAATATTAGAATTTAAGTTGTTTGATATTTCTGATGTATCAATCTTTTCATTTGTTCCTTCGTAAATATTTGATAATATTATATTAATATCATTTTTTATTTTATCTTCTGTACATATATTTTTTATTACTTCTTCGTCAAGTCCTGATTGTCCTATGTAATTTTCAAAACCTGATTCTACAAGTTTATATGTTTCAGAATAAAAATTATTGTTTTCCATTTGTTCTAATACATATTCTTTGTTAAATATTGTTTTAAAAACAACACTTTTAACTCCTATAAATGTGAAACTTAATGCAATAACTAGAACAAATATAAAATTTAAAATTTTCTTTCCTACTTTCATCTTTTTATTCCTTTCTATTTTTCTAATTTGGCATATACTACATATCTTTGTGTTGCATATCCAACATTGTTAAATGGATAACAAGTATATACCATTAGTATTTCTTCATCTCTTTGTATTGGAACTTTGTCCAAATCTGTTTCTTTTATTAATTGCATATCATAAATTTTGTAGTTATATTCTCCATATGTTGTTGTTACCTTTATTTCATCTCCAATTTGCAATTCAGAGAATCTTCTAAATACTTTTTTGGAATTGTGTCCCATGTATAATATAGAACCACCTTCACCTGGAAAATAACTTCCGCTTGAGTGTCCTACACCTTTCTTTAGTATTTCTAGTGTATCTCCAAAGTACACTGGTAAATTTGCTCCTATTCTCGGAATTTCAATTGTTGCATATTGGGTTCCATATTCTGGATAACTATCAAGTGATTTTTTTTCTTCATCTATTGTTATTGGTTGTTGTTCTTTGTCTTTATTTATATTTATTGAGACTTTATTTGCTAACATAAATATATTTTCTATTTCTGTCCCCCAACATATTTTTACAGCAAGAAATACTCCTATCACTATAAATATTGCAATTAAAATTGTTCCTATAGTTGATTTACATGCTTTTACCACTTTTTCTTTTTGCATATGTAATACTCCTTTTTTATTCATAAAAAAATTATAACATTTTAGAACGTTTTATGCAAGAGTTTTTGCGTTCAAAATAAAAAAATCTCCTGATTATTCAGAAGATTTTTATTTTACTAAGCATTTACAATTCTTTTTCTTGCAACTACTGCTGATACAGCAACTAATGCTACTACTGTTGTAGCTAAAACTACTACGTTTACAACATTTCCTGTATAAGCTAATTTTCCATTAGTATTTGAAACTGTTTCTACTAATTTTCCATCATTGTTGTATATTGCAACTGATTTTTTGTTGAAAACTAATTTTAAGTCAACAATTTTTGCTGCTTCTGTTGCAATTGATTTTACTTCATTTTTTTGAGCCTTTGTTAATTTGTCATAATTTGTTACTCCAGCTTTTTCCATTACAGCTATTGCTTCATCAGCTTTTGTTAATATTTCATTTGCTTGAGCATCTGTTACTGGATTTTCTTTTAAATATCTTTCGATTTTTACTTTATCTGCTGAAGTCATTCCATATTTTGATCCTTTTGCATATAATTCATCAGCTAATGTTGATGATGTAGCAGCATTTACGCCTGTTGCTAAAGCCATTATTGTTATTATAGCTAATAAAGCTATTGTTAATGTCTTTTTCATTTTCATTCTCCCTTTCTTCTTTTAAAATTTTCTTCTTCATTATAGCATTATATGTTTTTTTATGCAATACTTTTTTTGATTTTTTTATTTAATTTCGATATTTTTATATCTTATTAAACTTATTGTTCCAATAGCAACTACTGCTAATACAATTAATGCTACTGTTGTTGCACCTGTTTTTGGTAATTCTTTTTCTTGTGATACTGTTGTGTCTTGTGCTGTTTTTTCTGTTGTATTATCTGTTTTTGTTGTATTTGTTATTATTTCTAATTCATCTTTTTTGTTATCATCTTTTGTTGTTTCTGTATTTTTTTGATCATCTTTCGTTGTTTCTGTATTTTTTTGATCATCTTTTGTTTCTTCTGTTTTGTCTGCCTTTGGAACAACAGCTACTTGTGTTACTAATTTAGGTGTGTCATATTCATTTTTTCCATCTGTAAGTTCTTCAACTTTTAAAACAACTCCTGTTGTTGTTACATTTTCCAATCCTTCTTTGAATGTAAGTGTTATTTCTGCAACATCTTCACCATCTTTTGGTGTTCTATTTGCTTCTACAAGAAGTCTACCAGATTCTTCACTAAATTGTACTGTATAACCGTTTAAAGCTTTTATATCATTTTGTGTTAATTGATTAAAATATACATCACTATATTCAAAAATTCCCTTAAACATACATATTCCACTTGTATCTATTGACTCTAATTTATCATATCCTATTACTACTTTTACCTCTTTTGTTACATCTTCTACTTCAACTTTTTCTGTTATCTTTAGTGTTATACTTGAGTCTTTTGAAGTTGATTCACTTGTTGTTTGTGTTGTTTGTTCTGTACTTTTTGTTTCGTCTGCAAATACATTAACTCCTACACTTATTAGCATCATTGCTATAATTATACTTGCTAATATTTTTTTCATTTTTCTTTTGCCTCCTTCTTTTTATTTATCCATTAAATTGTAACATTTTTTGCCGTATTCGACAATATTTTTTTGTTTAAGTTTTTGTTACATTTGTGTTACAGAATTATTACAAAAAATAAGACTTAGAATTGTCATTTTAAAACAATCAATTCTAAGTTTTTTCTTATAATATCTCACAATCATTTAGTATTTTTTCAATACTTTCATTTATTTCTAAATCTGGATTTTCTTTATAATAAATATATTTTCCATATTTTATTTGTTTGTTATATTCTTTGTTATGATCTCTTATTTTTTCAGCTCTTTTTATTGCATTTATAATATCTTCCAATGTAATTTGTTCAACTACTCTCTTAAAGTTTTTTTCTTCTTTATATTCATCAAGACTTTTAAAATCTTCATCAAATATTTCATTTATATATTTTAAATATTGTTTTTTATCTGTTAATGGTCCTTTTAAATCTTTTTTGTGCAAAATTATCCAAAGTTCAAATGTAAAATTACTATATCCTAATTTATATTTTAAACTATTATTAATTTTCGAAACTTCTTTCATATCATCTAAAATCTTATGAAATTTTTTTACATCATCTTCTGAATCACTTTCATAATCACATAAATGATATACCTCTTCTTCAGTTATATTTGCTAATGTTTTGGCATATCTTGTTGGCATTAATTTTTTATGTTTTAATTTTACTGTACAAGTTGCTTTAGAACAGTTATTAATTAATTTTTGTAAATAGTCTAAATACCAGCCTTCTGTATCTCCTTCAACAGAAAAATAATAATTTTTATTTGTTTTTAATTTTTTTGCACACATTTATATTTATTACTTCCTTTCTTGATTCATATATTCTTCAAATATATCTGAAAAGTCAACATCAGTGATTGCACCATATTTGTTTATAAAATAATTTTTTAAATAATTTTCTCCATTTCTTACTCCATTTTTTCCACTTGTTCCAAAATCTGATAATGAATATAATATACTTTCTTTTTCTTCTTTTTCTACAAATTTTATTTCATCTCTTCTAAAAAGATTTTTATTTAAGAAAATTGGATTATGTGTATTAAATATTAATTGAGCTCCATTTTTGTTTATTTCATCATTATGGAAAATTTTTATAAAACTCATTATTATCATTGGATGCAAAGACGCATCTAACTCATCTACTAATAATGTTGCACCTCTTTTCATTGTTGCCATCATAAGTGGAAAAATATCTAATAATCTAAGTGTTCCAAATGACTCAAAAAACTCTGCTGGAACAACTATACCTTTTTCATCTATAGTTTTTATTACAGATACTGGAAATATTAAGTCTTTTTTATCTGTTATTGGATATGCTATTTTTTCAGATGTTAATCCAATTTCTTTTACAGCTTCATTTATTTGTGGATTAGAGAATAATTTTTTATTTGAATTTTTTATATCTATTCTTGATTCTAAGTTTGGTGCATAATGTATTTTATCTGCATGATATATAATTCTTAGTTTATCTTGAAACCAATTTGTTATAATTTCATAAATCTTTTTACTATATAATGTTTTAAACATTACATTTAATAGTAATTCTTGTGGCTCTATATTTGAATTTATAATATCTTTTGCCACTTCTTCATGAAAGTTTTCTATTAATAATTCTTTTTCTTTTAAATATTCTAAATTTTCTATTTGAATTTTTTCATTTCTTATATAAATATTATTTCCATCGATTTTAAGTTTTTCTTCTAATATTTTTCTTTTATCCTTTTCTTTAGATAATAATTTTTCTGTTAAAAAAGTTATACTATATTCAATTATCATATTATTAGTTAAAAATTTTATATAAAAATATGTTGGTTCATTTTCTTTGCTGTCTATATGTGGTATAAAATCTAATTTTTCTGTTGCTATATTAATACTTGTTAAATCATCTGCATCTTTTATATTTCCTCTTAATACGATTGCTTTAAATACTTGTAATCCACCTATTAAGTTTGTTTTTCCTGATGAGTTTGGTCCATATATAACAGATGATGATAATGCTTTCTCTTCTTTGTTATTTGCTTTTTCTTTTAACAAACTATATTCTAAGTCTTTTATTTTTTGAGCTGGCGTCATTTTAAATTCAACTAAATTTCTAAATGATTTGAAATTTTTCATTTTAAATTCTAATAACATATTTTACCCTTCTTTCGATTTTGCGAGTTTTTTGCAAAATCTATTATCATTTTACTATTATTTTATGACATTGTCAATAAATTATTGCACATTTTATGTAAATTATAATTTTTATTGTTACTAATTTTGTAAAATTATGTCACATCAATACTAAGCATTAGTGTAAATAAATATTTTTTAATTTATTCAAAAATATCTTCTGTTATTATATCCCATAATAATTGCATTAAAACAGCTGTATCTCCTAAACACAAATAATCAGAACTTTCATTATTAATGTGTGCAATATTATTTCTCATATTTAATTCGTTTGGATCAAATATTAAATTAAACAACTTTGTATATTGTTTTTTTATTAAAGAATTCGCATATGGTGAAAATATAACACTTCCAAGTGTTAATTTATTTTTTATCTTTTTACCATCTTTTTTGTTAATATATTCATGTAAAATCAATAGTTTTATATCTTCATCTTCTTCATTGATAATACGATATTTTATAAACATTTTATAGATATTTGCTCTAATAAATTTTTCACTTGCAAATATTGTTTTATCTCCTTTTTCAGTAATAATATTATAATATTGTTTTTCTTCATCAGTTAATTTTATATTTTCTTTTTCAATTTTATCTTTTAATTCTTTCATTAAGTTTTTTAGGATTTTTGAATCTAATTGAATTATAAGAAATCTTTCTATTAATGTTGGTAATATGAATGCTGTTCCATATGCATGTTCATCTCTTATACATTCAATTTTATTATTTGTTAATGGCTCTGCCATTGGAAATACTACACCTCTATATTCAATCATTCTTATAATTTGTAAATTTTGTTGTTTTTTAGGTGGATTTTCAAATATTCCTTTATATTCATTTCCTTTTAATGTTTCAAAATATTCGTTTAATGCTCTTATATATATTTCATTAAATTTTATTGTTGCTTCATTTGTAATTATTGGTACTCTTTCTCTATATTCTTTTACTATTAATTTTTTATGATAATTTATACATATATTTCCTAAATAATAAACTAAATCATTTATTTTTATTTTCTTTTTTATAAGTTCGTCTTTTTCTTCTTTTGTTTCAAAGTGTCCTAATGGTTCTGGACATATTGTGTTTTTTGCATCATATTTTAGTATTTTATAAAATTCATCTAATATTTCTAATTTTATATTTATTTCTTCGTTCTTACTTTTGGCTTTTATTAGTTTTTCTACTTTTTCATCAATATATTTTAACATGGGTTCTGGATTGCTTAAATGTAATTGCATATTATTTAACATTACATATTCTTTTTGATATAAATATTCTTCCATATTTTTCCTCCTATTTTAAAAGATGCAACATTATTTTGTTGCATCTTGGTTTAATAACATTAATCTCATTTTTACTAAGTCTTTTAAATTAATTTTTCCGTCAAAATTGCAGTCTGCAGATAGTATTTCATTTTCATCTAAATTATTTCCATCTAAGAAATACTTTCTCATTTTTACTAAGTCTTTTAAATTTAATTTTCCGTCTTTATTCAAATCTCCTGTAACTATGAGTGTATATTTATCTCCTGCTGATGTTGTTAATACATCTCCTGTTGCAATGTTATCTTTTTCATTAATTTCTTCATCATTTCTTGCTATTTTATATGTTATTCCTAATTTTAGTTTATTATCAAAATCTGATTTTTTTGTCTGTTCTGATATGTTTTTTATTATATTGTCTTGAATAATATAATTTTGATTATTGTTTTCCATTATTTGGAATGATATTTGTGTTTTGTTTCCTGCTTTGTCTATTACAGTTAATGTGTAAAAGCCTTCTTCTGTTAATGTTGTTCCTGATTTAAAGTTCTTTACTTCTTCACCATTTAAAATTAGTTTTATAGTATCTATGTTTTCATCTGTTATTGTTGGTGTTATTTTGCTTGTGTATAGTTTTCCGTCTATTACTCCATTTATTATTGGTGATGTTTTGTCAATGTTTGTTACTTTTGCTGTTATTTGTTTTGCTTGTCCTTTTATTGTGTATTCAAATGTAAAGCTTCCGTTTTGATCAAATACGTATTCTTTACTATTTGAGTTGTTTGTTATTTGTATTTCTGCATTTGTTTTTATTGTTGCTTTTACAGATTTATTTGTTATGTTTGTTTCTGAATATTCTATTGTTACTGGATTTTGGGCAATATACTCATTTATATTATTGTTTATTTGAATACTTGCAAATTTATTAGCCCAATCTGCCAATAATTGTGCATGTAAATTATTACTTATTATTAAACCTGCTTTGATGTCATTTTGTTCTTCTAAACTGTTTATATAATCGGCTTTTTCATAACAATCTTTACTGAATTGCAATATTTTTGTTGGATATATTATTTCTACATCTGTATTAGTATTTATTAGATTTTCTGTTTCATCTATTTTTTGTTTTGTTGTTGTTAATTTTGATAAATCAACATTTGCTTCATCTAATGTTTTCATTACACTATTTATTGTATTGTTTACACTAACTGTTACTAGATCTTCATATGAATTTCCTATATCATTTATCATATCTAGCATTGAACTTATTTTTACTGGTTCTGCTTTTAATTTTCCTTCTTCATATGCTTTTAATATTATATCTCCTAATTCATAATGACTCTTCATTGCTGTTATTGCTGTATTTTGCATTAATTTTTGTGTATTTGCTACTGATTGACTATAATTTTGTCTTTGATTTATTTTCTCTACAAAACCTGAAATTTGTGATATTTCTGTTGCAAATTTTTCTTTGAATTCATCATATTTACTTGTTGCAACATTTGATATTGCTTTATAAAAATAATTATAGTCTACATCATACAAATAGACTGGAGATGTTGTTATTGTTAATTTTCCGTTTTCGTCTGGTTGTATGTCTTTTCCATATAGGTCTTTTGCAGTAAAATCTTTATAATCTATTTGTATATTATTTGTACTGTTTTCTGCCCATGTTATTATTACTGGCTTTCCGTCTTTGTCATATACATGTGCTTCTAGTCCTTTTGCTATATTTACTGTTCCTATGTATTCTGCTCCATTTGTGTTTTGAAGATAATTTTTCATTGCATAGTATGTTTTTTTGGGTAAATTTTTCTTATCTATTAAACCATACTGAGAATTATCAAAATCATCAATAAAATTATAAAGAAATGAATAATCTATTCCTTGTTTTTCATTAGTTATTGTCTGCTCTATTATTCTTTCACCCCTAATATCTTCATTCTCAACAACTCTACTATTTATTCCATACTCTGTTATATACAGTCTTTGAAATCCTCCAAGTTCATTAATTATACTTTTATGACTATTATTCTTATCCTTTAGCCATTTCATATTTTCAGAAGACGAATATACATGATACGAAAAAGCCTTTGAATTTACATATGCCCCATTATTGGCAATTTCTTGTATATATTGTTCAGATTTTTCAGTCTGATATGGAGTTGCAGTTGCCCCTGAAACAACATTATTAAAATTCAAACAATTTACCTTTTGAACCATTAATGAATACCAATTCATTGCTTGATTAGAAAACCACTTTACATTAGGCTCATTCCAAATCTCAACTCCTATAATTTTATTTCCATAATATTTTTTTACTTCATTTGCATACTCTAAAAAATTTTTAAGTTCATTTTCATTTGAAATCTGGTAATCATTTCCTAACCTTTTAGATGTATTATCAAATAAAATAACCAGAATGTTAATTCCACTACTTTTAATCTTTTCAAACCAATTGTCAATTTTTTCAAAATTATATTTTTTATTATTTTCTATTTGATTCCATTGAATCGAATTTCGTATATTTTTTATTCCTAAATTTCTTAACAATTCAAAACTATTATTAATATCATCATATCCTTCAATATAATGTGTTCCTATTCCTATACATGATAATTCATCTAAAAACTGCTTTTCATATGGTTTAATAATATAAACATTTTGTAGAAACTCTACTTTTTTTTCATTATTCATATAAATATATATCTTTAGTTCTTTTTTTCCTTCATCGCTTTCTAAAATTTTAAATTGATTTTTGACTTTTTTCAATTCTATTTCTTCTTTTAATGTTTCATCAAGAAATATTTTTGCCATATAACTATTTTCTGAATTATAGTTTTCTATGCTTATATAACCATTAATTTCATTATTATATATTACTTCTTTTGTAGTTAACTCTATTGTATATATTATTTCCTCTGAAACAGTTTGATATAACTCAAAAATATTATAAACTTTTATTTTTTTTTCTTCATTTCCTTCCTCAATTGAAATATGTCCATTTAACACAAAGAAAAATAATGTTGGAAAAAACCAAACTATAGCAAATAGTATTATAATTACTTTTATCATTTGTTTCTTATTTATCTTTCCTATTCCTAGTAAATCCATTTTTTTCCCTTCAATTAATAAAACTATCTTTGATATTATTATATATATTTTTTTTATTTTTTTCAATACATGTTTTAATTTATATTTTTTACTTTTTTGCCTATAACTTTTTTAAATTCTATTAACAATTCTTTATTTACAATAATTGCATACAATATACATAAAAGCAAATTAATTACATTTAGGGCTATATTATTGTATAAATATAATACTACTACTAATATAAATACAATAGAATTTACTACTATATTTTTTTTAGGAATTTTCACTTTTACATACTTTTGAACATCAATATATCTATATATAGCCAACAACATATAAGATACTAATGTTGATATTGCTGCTGCATAGATACCAATAACTTTTATCAATGCTATATCTATAGTTAAATTTATTATTGCTGCTATCATTGTTGTTTTCGCTACTTCTTTTGTCATTTTCTTTGCCACATAAATTGAGCCTATTAATCCAATTAATACACTAAAAATATTGGCTAACAACAATATTGGTACATATTTATATGCTTCTCGATATGAATCTTTTATTAAAAGCTCAAATACAAATGGTAAACATGCAAGTATTCCTATACAAAAACAAATAAATAAGTTAAATACTTTATTTATTACATTCGAAAAAAATTCATCCTTATCTGTATCATTAATATGTAATGCTGCAGATTCTTGCCATGATAAGTTAAATATATTAAATATACTTGATAATATATTTGAAAATTTACAAGATACAGAATATATTCCGTTTGCTGCAACACCTAAAGCATACGAAATTATAGTTCTATCTGATACATGTACAATCCACCAAGATAACTCATTCGGTATCATAGGTATTGAATATTTTAGCAAGTCCTTTATGAGTTTCTTATCTATATATTTTATCTTTACATTTTTTAAAATTTTATTAGCTATTAATAAATATATTGTACAAATAATATTAGAAATTAAACTAGCTATTAAAACATATTTACCATTTTTATGAAATCCCACCAAGAAAATCAAGTTTAATACAATAGTAACAATTGCTGCAATTATGCTAGAAAATGAATATTGCTTATTTTTTCCTATTCCTCTAACTATTTGTAATAAAAATGTTAATACACTTAAAGAAATTAAATTCATTACAATTAATATACTATACTTTATCGAAAATATCTTTACTGCAACCGCAAATAATATAGTTGATATTATAAGTTCTACAAACATTATAAATATACCATTTGTTATAATTTTATTTTTTTCTTCTTCGCTTTTTCTTGCATCTATTAAAAACCTAAATATCCCAGCATCAATTTTTAGTAAAATTAATGGAATAAAGAAAGTTAAATATGTTTGTATTAAATCAATATATCCATAATCTTCTGTTGACAAAAAATGTGTATATAATGGCAATAACAATAATGTTATAAATTGCGTACAAAATTTTCCTATAAATATAATTATTGTATTTTTCACTAATTCTTTATTTTTATTCAATTTATCTCTCCTACTTTTTATCTCTAATTTTTATTAATTTTTCTCTTATTTCTTTAGGAAATATCCATGCAGTATCATTAAAAATTAAAGAAATCTTTCTTTTTAGTGGCATATTTTTTTCTCTAATATATTTCTTAACTGTATCATCATAACCAGCCAGAAAATAATTTTTCCAAAATTCATTATATAATTTATTTTTTTGAAAAGGTTTTCTCAAGCATTGATTACCTTTTGCCGCTTCTTCAAATGTTTTTTCAATATAAACAATTCTTTCTTTTATTTTATAAAAATACTCTTCTCCAACCTTTGTATTTACCATAACCAATGATATTCCTTTTTCTGTATTTCTATTTTTAAAGCTTTCTGATATATATCCCCAAAAATCTGCTAATGTAATATCACTAACTCTATCTTTACCAGTATATTTACATTCACAACAAACCTCATTAGTAATATAGTCTTCTAAAAATGCTCTAATATACTCATCTTTGTATGTGGTATTAGAATATGAACTTCCATTTTTATAATCTATTTTCATACTAAATATTGTCCAACTTGGCTTTTTATATCTAAATTTTATGTTTGATATTTCATTACCATTATGCCTTTTCTTATACTCCTCAAATATCATTGGTGATGGAACTCCATGACACAAAACATCCACTGTTATCAAATTATTATATTTTTTATTCAAAAAATTTTTTAATCCTGCTATTTGACATGCCACTCCACTAAATAAAACTTTTCTTCCTTCATCTAAATATTTCTTTACTATTTTAAATGAATCACCAATATAACTTTGTACATATTTTGATCCTCTTGTTTTTTGTAAATCTTCTTTATTAGTTAATATTCCATGTACAACCTTAAAATTTTCATCATATATAGCTCCTACTACAATTCCATCTTCTTCCAAAACTTTCTTTGCAATCTCTGAAAAAATACCTCCTGAAGTGCTTTCTTCTCTTTCTATTTCAGAATTACTCCAAGCAGCATATACTACTTTGTTTTCTTTTTTTTCAGCTAAATTATTCTGTGGACATGTTATAACACATTTCTTACATTTTTTACATTTTTCTTCAATAATATGTGGTTCATAAAAACCTTTCTCATTTTGTATTATTTCTATTGCATTAAATGGACAAGCATTATAGCAAGCCATACAACCTGTACATTTTTCAGTTATATTCATATAATAATCACCTATATTTCTTCAAATTTTTCTTTTAGTTTATCATAATAATGTGTTCTAAAATATTCTGGTAAAACTTTGTAATCTTTTTTGTTTCTATAAATATCTTCTGCTAATTTCTGAGCTTCTTCTAAAGATTGAGCAAAAAATATATATCCTTTAAATTCTTCCTTATCTTTAAACCAATCCACTCCTGAAGATAACTTATGATCTGTTGAATTAATTACAATAGTTGGTGTATTAGAAGCTAAACTAAATATCGTTCCATGATATCGGTCGGTAATTACTACTTTATACTTAGAAAATTGTTCTATTGTATTTTCTATAATTGATTTTAACTCTTTCTTTAATTCTGTATATTTTGTTGAAATTGTTGTATCTATTCTATCAACTTTAGTAATCTTCTTTAATTCTGACATCATTTTATCTATATCTTCATTCTCATATAATTTTTCGCCATCTCTTCTCATACAACATAAAATTCCTTCTCTTGGTGAATTAAATTGGTATGTTCCTATTAGTGATGTAACTATATCTGGATATAATTCCACACAATTATTCACGTAACTTTTCTTAGCCATTTCATATGATTTTTTATCTCTCGCTAAAAATAACAGTCTTTTTCCTAATTTATATGCCTCCTTAGATTCTTCTAATTCTTTATCAGATTTAAAATTAATTGTCTGTGGAAAAACCAATATTTTATTTTCAGAAAACATTTTTATTATTTTTCTGTGTGCATATTCTCCTTTTATATTAGCTACATCTGTTGTTCTATATCCACTTTGAAAAATGATTATATCTTCTTTATTTATAATTTTTTTTATAACTTTATTAATATTTAGAAAGTTAGAATTTATTAAAATATCAGGCATTTCAATTACTTTAAAATTTGAATAGTTATTTGATAGCCACTTTGATATACAATAATATTGTGCTTGATCTCCTAAATTTGAATGTAATGGAATTCCTACATATAATACCTTAGAATCTTCAGCTTTAACTGTCTTTAACTGTTTTTTTATTTTTTTATATTCTCTAAACTTTATTGGTATTCTTTTAATATAACTCCATACACTTCCTATTTTTTTTAATATATTATATATCCATTCATTTTTCTGTTTTATTTTTCTTTTTATTTCATAAACTTCCATTTTTATTTTATCCTTTCTAATTAAAGTACTTTTATAAATTCATAATCTTATATGGTACAACACCATACCACTCTGGTCTATATATCATTAATAATAACCAATACATAAAGAATCCTGTTGCAAATACAATTTTAAATTCATTTCTATTTTTTTTCATTGCTTTTAGCATATTTGGAATCCAAATAATTTGAAAAATAGAAAAATATGCTATAAATCTATAAAAAATTCCTACTCTTATTGAGAGTACTGCAAAAATTATATTTATAATTATAATTTTTCTAAAAAAATCCATTCCACTAATTTCTTTATTTTTTAAAACATCGTTCCCAAAATATAACATTATAATTGGAATCATAGCCATAACTAATGAACCAAAGTAGTTAGAAACATCATACATTCCTCCCATATATTCCAATATACGTGGTGAAAACTTTGCAATTAAAACTAAAATCTTTCTTCCCATTATAAACACTATTATAAATAATGGTAGTAAAAATTTATTATATTTCTTTTTATATTTAAATCTACTTGCAAATAAATATAATATTCCTAAAATAGCTGAACCATGAAAACTCATTGCTAATAATATTTCCAAAAAATATTTTACATATTTTTTGGATTTTAAATTTTCAAATGCTAACAGTAGAAATCCTATTGCCACAGCTTGTCTCATAATGTTCATATATGAAAAATAAAAATTTAAAGTAATATATAAATATACACTATATACTAAATTATTTGAATTTCTATATATAAATCTTAATACACAAAAATTAATAAATGCAGATGTAATGAATATCAATATTTGTGGATCAGAACTTATTTTATTTAGCCCATAACATAATATTACAAATCCTTTTTCATAACGTTCATTAAATGCACTGTTTATAGAAGTGTATGTTCCTATTCTTTTATATGCTCGATAGTATTGTTCTGTGTCTGTTCCTACATCTTTTGTTCTTATTCCAGCAACTATTGTAAGAATAACAAAGGTTATAATTATAAATATTTTTTTTGAATTTTCCTTTTTGTTCACACTTAGTAATAATCCAAATATTATTTCAAAAATAAGTACTATTATATAAATTGCCATTTATTCCTCCAAATTTACTAAATCATTATATATTTTTTCTAACTTAATTGTTGCTTCTTCAATCTTATATCCTTTTTCTATCATTTCTGAAATTCTACTTTTTCTCTCTTTATTTTTTTGTTTCAATATTTCTTCTATCCAAATTTCTTTATTATCTATACTCAAAAAATTGGTAGTTTCTAATATCTTTGCTTCTTCTGTTACTTCATTAGAAAAAATACATGGTAAGTCTGCACACTGTGCTTCAACTCCAACAACTGGCAATCCTTCATATAATGAAGGTAGTACAAATAAATCTGAAGCATGCATATATTCATTTACATTTGTTATATTTTTCTTCATTATAATATTCTTTTCAATACCATAAGTTTTTATTTTTTCTCTTATTTTTTCCTCTAATGGTCCAGATCCAATTAATAATAATTTATATTTATCACTTTTTTTCAATATTTCATTAAAAATATCTATTAAAAAGAATAAATTCTTTTGAGGAGCAAATCTTGCAACATTAATCAATAATATCTCATTATCTTCTATTTTTTCTTGTTCCCTAATTTTTACTCTATTTGATAAATTAAATGTGAATTTTTCAACATCTATAGAATTAGAAATTATTGTATATTTTTTATTTTTAAACATAAAATCACCAGCTAATTTAGAACACGCAAAATATGTATTTGCAAATTTTTTTGAGAATACTGAAAATATCGTATTTCTTATATTATTTATGAATTTATCAGCATATTTTGTTGCATGACTATGCAATATCCTTGTTTTTATGCCATATTTTTTAGCATAATATAAATAAAATGCTCCCATATTTAATACATGACAATGAATAATATCATATTTTGTTGCATTTTCTTTCAAAAAATTCTTTATTTTTCTTCTTACTTCAATAATATTTTTTATTCCCATTTTAGGAATATAATATATTTGACTTCCAGCATTTTTTATTTCATCATAATATACACTTTCTTCATTTGCTCCTGTTATAAAATCTATATGAAACTTATTTTTGTCTATATTTCTGAAATAATTCATAGCGTAACTCGCTACGCCATTACATAATCTTAATGATGGAACAATATATAGAATTCTTATTTTATCACTCATTTCTTCACCTGCTTAAAATATTTTTTATATAATACTTTTATTTGTTTCGGCATTATGTCTTTCAAAACATATTTTAGTTTGTTTTTATTTGCCAAATATTTTTTAGAATATTCCTCAAATGACATTTCATCTAATTGTTTATATATAATTTCTCTATTTTGTGGTCTTGTTGTAGGATGTTTTAAATTTCCGTTAAATTTAGTTACTTGTTGTTCATTATATTGTCTATATTCAACAAGATTTTTTACTTTATTAAAAATTTTTTCACCTTTTATAGTATTAACAATTGCTAAAGATACTCCATTTTTGTCATAGAAGTCATAATCAAATTGTTCTATTCCCCATAAATCTCCTAAAGTAATGTCTCCAATTCTATCTAAATTTGCATATTTACATTCATAACAACATTCTCTATTTACTTTTCCTTTTAAAAATGCCGTATAATATGGATCAAAATCTGCTTTCTTATATTTTATTTTGTTTTTAGTTTTTATTTCTGCACAATATCCCATTCCCCATGCAACTTTGCTCTTACTTCTAGCAGTATAACTAATTATTTTTTCTCTTAATTTTTTTTCTTCATTTTCTAAATATTTTTTAAATATTTTCTGACTTGGTACACCATGGCATATAATATCTATTGTATAAAGATTTTCATAGTCTTTTTTTAAAAATTTTTTTAATCCTCCAATTTGACATGGTACACCTATATATAATATTTTCTTTCCTTCTTCTAAAAATTCTTTTACTTGAGAAAATGTTTTTTTAGTATCACTTGTAACATATTTTGAGCCTCTTAATTGTTGCAATTCTTTTTTATCTTTTACGTATTTTTGATATGGCATTAAATTTTCATCATATGCACTTCCAAACACAATCCCATTTTCTTCTATAACCATTTTCGATATAAGATATGCTATACCACCTGAAGTACTATTTTTTGCTATCTCTTTTTCTTTTGGTCTTACACCTAAGAATTTTCTTTCTTCTAAATTATTTTTATTATAAAATCTATCAATTTGTCCACATGTTTTTTTACATAAACCACATTTTATGCATCTTTCTTCATCAACTTTTGGAGTTATAAATCCCTCATCATCTTCCTTCATACTAATTGCTTTTACTGGGCAAATTTGTTCACATGCTCTACAACCAGTACAGTCCTTTTTATTTAATATTTTTATAAATTTTTCTTCCATGTTTCCTCCATTTTAATCATTTAGTGCTTTATCTAAATATTCTGAAGCTTTTTTTCTTTCATCTTCTAACACTTTGTTTGCATGTTCAAAATTTATTGTTTTATCTGCTAGTTTTATATCATTATAATCTTCAACAATTCTGTCTTGTAAACCTGTTACTTCTAATATACTAGCTAATCTTGTACTAAACTTTTCTGGAAATATTATCATAAATGGTGTATTAAAATTTATTGAAAAAGCTGTTGCGTGAAAAGAATCTGTAACAACATAACTTGCATTCGCTATTAAAGATAAAAAGTCTTCAACTTTTACATTACATTTCATTTTACCTTTTTTGAAGCATTCATGTAAATTATAACTAATATAGTATATATCCAAATTTTTTTCTCTTGCTAGTTTTTCAACATACTTATCAATTTTTTTATTTCTATTTAAATTGTACATTAATACATAATTTTTGCTATTATATTTTGATGAAGCTATCTTTAACCATTCTTTTTTATTTAGTAATAGTGTTGGGTCTAAAACATTTATTCCATCATTTCTTCCTAATTTTTTTAAAATATCTACTCCAGATATTTCTCTCATAGAAAGATATTGATATTTATTAACTAATCTTCTTGTTTCTTCAACTTCTTCTGGAACAAGTGATTTTTTTCCAAAACTTGCAGCATAAGATATTCTTTTTTTATCATCTGGAACAAAATCTAAGAAGAATGGATATTCTATTTTTTCATTCCATTCACTATTCCAAACTTGGTCACTTCCTGTACAATAGATATCTGCTTGTGGTATATTTTTTTCTAACTCTTCTTTATTGTAATATGTTTTGTCTGTCATTTTTATATATTTTTTCAAGAATTTTTTAAACATTGAAAATCTTTGAACATATGACGGAAATATAACACATTGTGCTCCAAATCTCACAATTGGATTTTTTCTTAATATCTCTTTTTTATTTTTTAATCTTTTTAGCATTCCAAATAAATGTAATCTTTCAGGATAATAATCTATTGTCTCAACTTCAAATCCTTTTTCTTTTATTTTTTCTTGTAATGCATATGTTTGTAAAACAGAACCATAATTTACAACCCTATGTAATGTGATTATATCTACTTTTTTCATTTTTTTCTCCTATCTTTTATTTTTTAATGAGTTAAATAATTTAGGTAATTTTTTCTTACAAAAAGCCAATCCTTTTCCCATAATCATAGCTAATAACACTGATTTTATCCTATATGGTATTAATAATATTTTTACTTTTTTACTTTGAGGTTTCATTTTTTTGAGTTCTTCTCTTGTTGTTTCATCATATATAATTTGTTTTATTTTTTTGTATTTCTCTTTAAATGACATATTACATTCTTCATTAAATAAATTTTCGATACAACCTAATGTCCTTTCAATATGTCTTCTAGCACAAAACTCTTCATAATTTGATTTTTCTATGCCGAATTTATCAAAATATTCTTTAAATTCTTGGTTTTCTTTTAATCTTATCTCATACAAGTTTTTTATATATTTTCCTGTAATTGTAGTTCCTCTTCCTCTTATATAATGATAAAAACATTTTTGCATGTTAAAAAGAGTATTGACTTGTAATAAATACTCTCTATTAAATTCAATATCTTCTCCCCAATTATAATCTGGAAATTTTATATTGTGTTTTTCTATAATTTCTCTTTTATACATTTTATTCCATATATTGTATAGCAAATGTTTGTCCCATAAAGTCACAAAATCCTTTTTTATTTCTTCAATATTGGGATAATTTTTGTCATCGCAATATATCTCATCCATTTGTACTTTTCCATCAATATCTTCTACTTCTGAGAAAAAACCAGAAACAATTAAATCAGGTTTATATTTTATATATATATCCATATAGGAATTCAGCATATCTTTTTCAATATAATCATCTGAATCTACAAAACATATAAACTCTCCAGTTGCTTTTTCAATCCCCATATTCCTTGCATTTGATACGCCCTTTTTGCTTTGAATATAAAATTTTACTCTTTTATCTTTTTCTTGATACTTTTTACAAATTTCAGCAGAATTATCCGTTGACCCATTATCAATAAGTATTAATTCATAATTATTGTATGTTTGTTCTAATATAGATTTTATTGTTTTTTCCAAATATTTTTCTGAATTGTATACTGGTATAATTACTGTTATTATATTTTTTTTCATAAAAGCTCCTCTTTTATTATACTGTTATTTTTTCATGTTCTTTTAAATCTTCATTTTTCTTTTTATTTATCCATTTATCTTTCAAGTAATGTGCAAATTTCACTTCAATAATTTCATATGCAAAATTTGCTATAACCAAGCTAATAATAATAGCCAAACAAGCACATAAAATTGAAATAATATTAATTTCATTCATTGGATTAACAAACTTCTTAAAAACTAAAATCACATAATAATGTATCAAATAAAAAGAATAACTAATATTTCCTATTCTTAATAGTACATTAGGTGCTTTCAAGCTTTTAAAAAATGCCGTTAAAAAGAATAGTACTACTATTCCTGATAATATAGCTCTTATAATTGGGTTAATCTTAGTAAAAACTACCATAAAAGAAATAATTCCTAATGCTATTAGTATTTTTGATACAGCTATATTTTTTGTCATATTGAATGAATTATATTCAAAAAGTTTTTTAGCAATATAAAATAAAATTATTCCTATTATAAAGTCAATCATTCTAATGCTAGTCCAAACTCTAAGAGTTGCATAAGCTGATACATCAAAGAAATTTCCAATTAATATTAAAATCATTAATATTCCACAAGTAATTTGTCCTCTTTTTTTATGATTAATTTTTGCAGAGATCCAAAATACTAAATAAAAAAACATTTCATTTAATAAAGTATGAGCTGGTCCAACTATTGGTCTAGTAACATCTATCGCTCTTATTGCATCTCTTGAATATGGTATAAAAAATAATGATTTCAATAATTCAATGCCATTTGGTCTATATGGAACTATTCCATCAACAATATATGCTGCTCCAAAAGTTAAAATTGTTAAAATCCAGTATAATGGTACAATTTTTATTATTCTTTTTTTAGCATAATTATCCAAATTACTTTGGGTTGTATACATTATTATAAATCCACTAATAACGAAGAAAATATCTACTCCTATTGCTGTATTAATTTTTAAATTATAAATGAAATCAATATGATATAATGCCACCATCAATGCCGAAATTGCTCTTAAAATTTGAATTCCATCAAATTTTATTCCAGAAAATTCTTTTGCGTTATTCATTTTATCTAGCTCCTTCTTTCTTTAAAACTGACAATATAGTCTTGAAAAACACTTTTATATCCATTTTCAAAGATAAATTATCTATGTAATACAATTCCATTTCCATTCTTTGTTCATATGTAGTATTACTTCTACCATTGGCAGCCCAATATCCTGTTAATCCAGGAGTAACACTTAAAAATTTATCTTTATTTACTCCATATTTTTCCAACTCATCTGCCACTACTGGTCTAGGTCCAATTATTGATAAATCCCCATTAATTATATTTATAAGTTGTGGCAATTCATCCAAACTTGTTTTTCTTAGAAATTTACCAACTTTAGTTATTCTTGGATCATTTGTCAATTTATAGTTTTCCTTATATTCTCTCATTTGTTCTGGTGTAAATGATTTTATTAATTCTTCTGCATTTATTACCATAGATCTAAATTTATATAATTTTATAATCTTTCCATTTTTTCCAATTCTTTTATGTGCAAAAAAAACTGGTCCCTTTGAATCTATTTTTATTGCTATTGCAATTATAGCAAATAATGGTGATAATAATATAAGTGCTACACTCGCCAAAATTACATCAATCACTCTTTTTATTTTTATATATACTTTTTTACTAATTTTTGTTTTAACATCGCTTTGGGTTCTTAAGCTTGTTGTTTCTATATTTTCTGTTGTTTCACCAGTTATAATATTCATTCTTATCCCCCTTATAAAATAAATATTTTAAATTTCTCTTACTTCTCTATTTTCTCCTCTTTTTCTCTCCATCACTTTTCTTGCAATCCACAATACAAAAATCACAATACATATACCAAGGCAAACACCTGCTGAATCAATCATAACATCAAAAACTCTAGCAGACCTTCCTGGCACAAAATATTGATGTATTTCATCAGAACTTGCATACAATACACCAACTATTAAACTTATCCATATTCTTTTACTTTGCTTTAACTTATATGTATTCATAAGTGACATCATTAGTAATCCAACTACTGTATATATTGAAAAATGTGCTAATTTTCTTATTATTTTTTCTGTATGCTCTAAAAAGAGCTCTTTCTCACTTTTAGGCATATTTTGTACTTTTTTGATATTACTTGTAACTATTTCTGTAAATTTTCTACTTACTCCACTTGATTTTGTTCCATTTTGGTTTGAAAAACAGAATATTCGTACAAATGTTGCAAGTAATAATATTATTAATATTCCTCTTAATATATTTATTTTGCTAATCTTATTTTTTCTCATTTTTGTTCCTCTGTTTCTATCTATATAATTTTAATATTATATTAATATTTTGTCAATATACAATGTGCTATTTTTCAACAAAAGTCTACACTAATTTTAGGATTTTTTTACTATTTTCTCCATAAATAAAGAAGCCAGATTAATCTAGCTTCTTTGCATACGAATAATTTATATTATATTTTTTATACCATGTCAAGCCTTTTAAAACTTTTCGATTTAAGTATTAACGTTAAGCTATTATTCTTATATTATGTCTTTTCTATTCCCCATAAATAATATTTTTCATACTCTTACTAGCCTTTTGTAGATCACAAACATAATAATATATACCATTTATATTATCACCTTTTCCACCATCATCTTCTGAAGGAATTTGTTTTGATACAATATTATTCAAATATGAACTTGTATTTCCTAATACATCTGAAGCAATTCCCATACATTCAGAAACATTCAAATTTGTTTTTACCTCTGATAATACACTATCACTCAAGCTCCAAAGTTGTGTTATACTCATTGTAGAAACCTTATTCATTACAGCTGTAAGAACATCTCTTTGACGTTCCTCTCTAGTAAAATCATTTCCAACAGTTCTATTTCTAGAATGTGTTAAAGCTTGTTCACCTGTTAATTTTACTTTTCCATAACTTGACAATAATTGTACAGGTTTTCCAGTCAATTCATAAGATTCATGAACAAACTCATTTATATAATCTTTTTCTGCTTTACTTATATTTAATTCAATACCACCAATTTTATTTATAACATTTATTAATCCTTTAAAATTAATAGTTACATATTCAGATATATTTAATCCAAAATTAGAGTTGATTGTCTTTAATGCTAATTGTTCTTTTCCATATGCATAAGCATGATTTATTTTTGTTTTTCCATGTCCTGCAACAGAAACATATGTATCTCTTGGAATACTTATTAATTTTATTGTTTTATCAACTTGGTTTATTGAAGCAATCATTATTGCATCACTTCTACCACCATCTATTCCAAATAATGCTACATTTTTTATTTTTTCAAATTCTTCTTTACTTACATTATCAGATACTTCAGTATATAAATCTTCATTTACATCCAAATCACCTTTATCTAATTTATCAAAGTTTATCTTTGATAGTTTTCCAGCAACCATTCCAGTTCCAACACCTAATAATATTACTAATAATATTAAAATTATTGCTACTATAGTTCCAGCTATTTTTCCCTTTTTACCTTTTTGTTTTTTTTGATATCTTTTTCCGTCTTTTGTTTTTCTTGTTTGTCCATTTTCTTCATCAATCATTTTCATATACCTCCTTAGATAATATAATTAATATATAAAATCTTTATTTTTTCAACATTCTTTTTCCTTTTGACAAACATAACAAGATTATCTTTTTTATTTTATTTGGCTTTTTTATACTCTTTATAATTAATTTGTCAAAACTTTCTTCATCTAATTTTTTGAAAAAATTTTTTCTAGTCTTTGGTTCTTCAACATGTCCACATATACATGGATTGTTTTCTATTGCGAATTCTAAGTCACAATTTTCTTTATAATATACTTTTGATTTTATCTTGTCAAATATTTCATATCCTTTATTAGTGTTTAACAATAATATTGATGTACCTTTATCATCTCTGAATTCTTCATATTTCTTTTCAACTCCCCAAAAATCTCCTATTGATATATCTGCATTTCTAGGTAATGTTGAGAATTTACATTTATAACATGATGGTCTTAAATATATATTTTTTAAAAATCCTTGCATAAATTTATCTTCTGTTAATTTAGCAATATATTCCTTTCCATTTTCAAATTCAATCTTCATAGAAAATATATTCCACCCATATTTCTTATTTCTAAATGATATACTTGTTACTTTTGATTGATATTCATTTTCCATTTCATAAATGTATTTTCTAAAAACTTTGGGAGAAGGAACTCCATGGCAAATTATATCACACGTATATAATCTGTCATAAGTTTTTCTTAAATAACTTTTTAGTCCCATAATCTGACATGGTGTTCCTGTATACAATACATATTTACCTTTTTCTAAATACTCCTTTACCTCACTATAAGTTTCTAAAGTATCACTTTGAACATATTTAGATCCTCTCAATTTTTCTAAATTTTTAGTTTCAGATATTTCTTGCTGTATAACTTTAAATTTTTCATCAAATCCAGCTCCATATACTACTCCATTTTTCTCTTCTATAATATATCTTGCTAATTCAGAAAAAATTCCTCCAGATGAACTATTATTCCTATTTTCTAAATCATTACTATATGTTCCTATTGTCTTTATTTCAACATTTTCTCTACTAGTAATTTGAGAATTTAGTGATGGACATATTTTTTCACATAATCCACATTTCACGCATTTTTCTTCATTTATTTTTGGATATTTAAATCCTTCTTCATCTTCTATCATTTCAATTGCTTTCTTGGGACATATATTATAACAAGCCCCACATCCACAACATTCACTTTTTTTCATATTACCTATCATATTATTACAATCCTACCATTCCCAAAAAGAATATTATTTTATCTTTTAGTGTACATGTTTTGTTTTGTTTTAATTTTTTAAATTCTTCTTTTAGTTCTTTCTTTCTTTTATATTCTCTTGCCACTAACATTTTTTTTCTGGCATATTTATCAGTTAATTTTTTTTCATATTTATTATACTCATTAAGGCTTTTTAATACTTCTGTTAATATTTCTTCATGTCCAATACATCTATTATATTCTATTTCAAAAGTTCCACCTTTGTGTGAATGGCTTTCTTTTATTACATGATAAATAAATAGTTCTTCATCTATATATCCACATTTATATTTATGTGTAATTGGTAACAATACTTGCCAGTTTTGTCCACCTCTATGAATATATATATCTTTAGATGGAATGGCATCTATAAATGCATCATACCTTATCATATAACATCCATTCGAAACCCATATATCTCTTTCCATAATTAAATCATCAAATATATCTGTTTTTATTTTAGTACTTTGATGTTGTATATGCCCTATTACTTCATTCGTCTCATCATCAACGATTTTTCCTTTGGTTCTTACTAAACCATATTCTTTGTTTTCTTGTAAATATTTTACTCTTTTTTCTATTGACGTTTTTTCTAATTCATCATCAACATCTAAAAAAGCTAAATATTTTCCTTTGAATAATTTTAATCCATCATTAAGTGCTGCTGCTTGTCCTTCATTCTTTTTAGATAAATATTGAAGTTCATATCCTCTTTTTTGTATATCTCCTCTTAAACTTTCTAGAACTTTCTCTGTTCTATCTTTTGAACCATCATTTACAAATACAATTTCGATTTTGTTATATGTTTGATTTAATATACTTTGTATGCTTCTCTTTATAAATTTTTCACCGTTATAACATACAATAATAATACTAACTAATTCTTCTTCCATAATATTCATCCTTATTTTCTATTCTTTATTTTTGAAAAGATTTCTTTTGCCTGATTTTTTACAAATATAAATTCATCTGTTTTTCTATATATAATAATTATAATTCCCATATATATTATTGTTGCTATGATTCCTGTAACAACTAATTGAATATAAGAATTTGTTACATTTAAAATATTCGTTACAATAGTAATTATAGTCGTTACGAATATAAAAACTATAATATTCTTTAAATATCTTTTGTAATATTCTGTAACTTTTTTATTAAATACATATTTATATACTATATATGGTCTATTGACTGCAGGTATCAAGCTACTTATTAATGTTCCAAGTAATACTCCTAGAACCCCTATATATTTAGCTAATATAATTGATACAACAATATTTGTTACTGCTTGAATTAATGGAATATATTTATCTTCCGAATATACCCCTGCTGCTGATTTTATTGTTCCTAACGGTATTCTCATTCCAGTCATATAAAAATTTAAAACAATTACTGCTACAATCCATGTAGAAAATAAATATTGTTCTCCAGCCCAAACTTTTATAAAAGGATTAAATAATGCAAATAGGCATGCACTACAATATCCATATATGCAAAATCCAATAAAATCCATTATATTAAATACTTTTAATCTTTTTTCTTCCTTTTCTTTTGCAATTAAGTTACCTAAACTTGATGTTATTGAATTATATATTATGTTTATAAAAGTGTTTAACATTGTTATTATTGTCAAATAATTTGAATATAGTCCAACCGCATTTAAGCCTACAAATTTTGTCATTATTATATTATCTGTTCCATTTATACTATAATCACCTATTTTATGTAAAAACATTGCTTTTACGTTCTTTGACAATGTATTTTTATCTTCTTTACAGATTTTTTCTTTTGAGTAAAAATCTGTTTCTGGATATTCTTTACTAATAAATGAATTAATAATGATTCTTCTTACATATTCAATAATTAATTGAACTACTAAATATAATACAAAGCTTTTAAATATTAACAATTCGATAATTTGCATAACATTTAACAATATATCAAATATAAAGTTTATTTTGGTTAATTTATAGTTCTTTTGATCTGCTATTATTAATACTTCTTTATATGCAATAAAATATGTTGATACTGTAGTTAATAAATATAATATATATATTAAATATATATGTTTTATATTTATATCTTCTTCTAGTATAAATCTTAAAAATGGTATTAATATTATTCCACCGATTAGAATAATTGCTCCAATTATTCTATATGCTTTTTTATAAAATGTCATTAATGCATTAATTTTTCTATTATCTTTATTGGCTAAAGGTTTATATAAGCTAAAACTAATTGTAGTCCCTATTCCTAATTCAGCTATTGATAACATTGATAAAATATTTGTTAATAATCCATTTAGTCCTAAATATGTTTCACCTAATATTCTTATAAATATTGTTCTTGTTATAAATGTGAGAATTGTTTTTACTATTGTATTAAAAAAACCTGTTCCAACATTAAATATTGAATTTCTTGTTCTACTATGTTCCATTAATTTTTCTCCTATTTTAAAATCGTAGCAATTTCATTTAGTGTTTCTTCAACTATATTTTTGCAATTATTTACATTTTCTCTTATTTTCATTTTTAAATCATCATAATTTTCTTCTACATATTCGATCTTATTATTAACAAGCTCAACTATTTCATTTTTCCATAATTCTTCGTTTTTTGCTTCTATAACTAAATTATTCATTTTTAATCCATCAGCAATAACGCCTTTATATTTTGAACTATATGACAAACATATTGCTGGTTTTCCCATTTGAAAACTTGATACTGCAGAATGCATTCTACATGTTATTGTAAAATATGCATGTCCTAAAATAATTCTTGCTTCTACTGGTAATATTTGTTCTCTAATAACCACAAGATTTTCATTAATATAATTATTATATTTTAAATTTATCATATCTAGCATCGTATTGTCTGATAATGCTGGCTTTTCTGTTGTTACATGTGATAACCATACCACTTTTTTATTTGGATATTTTATTTTTATGTTATTTATTATTTTTATAAAGTTAGAATAGAAATTATCTTCATTATTACAATACCACTTAGCAAGTCCTGTTCCAACAATTACTATATATTTATTATCTTCTAATTTGTATTTTTTTAAGATTTCATTATAATTTTGTTCATACTTTTCTTGTAATTTTAAATCTAACCAAGCTAAATCTCTTGAAATATGTGGTTTTGCATTTAATTCTTTTATTATGTATTGGCTTGATATATCATCTCTAGTATATAATTTAATATTAGGAAATAGTTTTTGCGCATATTCCTTCCTTTCTTCAGTATAAGGTCCAATTGTTTGACCAATCATTATTAAATTTGTTTTTTTATTTAAACTATTTAATTGTTTTAACATTTTTAATGCATATTTTTTATCATCATATGTTTCTGCATAATCATCTCCGCCCAATACTAATATAGCATCATATTTTTTAGCATTTTTTACAATTTTATATTGATATATATCATATTTTAATTTTCTTTCTACTTTAGCTAAAAATCCACTTTTTAATTTATAATTTTCATTATATAAATTTGCTGAATAGATTTCTGAATATTCAGTTGCTTTTTTTAATCTTTCAACATTATCTTCTGTTGCATTATCTATAAAAAAGACTATACCATTAATTCTTTTATTTAATTCTTTTATTATATTTTCACACATCATCATCGAACCATAATTATATGTATTATATGCATTTTTAATTAGTATCTTCATTTTGATATTACCTTCCTAATAATTTTTTTAATATTTCTTTAAGTTCACTATATATTATAATAGTGTCTACTTTCTTTTTTAAGATCAATTTCTGTAAAAATTGTAATCTTTTTTCATTGTATACAACATTTTGAAGTTTTTCTGTTTCTTTTAAATTAACATATTGTTTTAGTATTGCTTTTTTCTCTTTATGTGACAAATATGATGATTCTAAAAATAAATTTTGAATACTACTAATTATAACATCACATATTATTTTATCAATTTCCTTTTTATTTTTTTCGTTCATATGATTATTTTCTTCAAAAAAATCTTCAATAAATTTTATTAGTTGAAACTGTATCTCTAAATAGTTTTTTCTGTATTTGGTTGTCAATGAATTTTCACTATATCTATAATTATATAAATATTTATTTATTACACATATCTTATTACAATAATTTAAGTATTCTAAATTAAATATCAAATCTTCTCCTAATTCATATTTTGGATTGAATTTAATCTCATTTAAAACAATTATATCTTTTCTATATATTCTGAAACATGGCGAATTAATTAAATATGTATTATATAAATTCCAAAAATTTTCAAGAAATTCTTCTTTATTATATATTTTTTCATCTATTTCTATATTATTAATTATTTTATCTTTTCCATAATATCTTTTATAATTTGATATAGTTAAATCATTTTCTTTATTTTTTAATATAGTTTCAATCATATTTTTTTCAATAAAATCGTCAGAATCTACAAACATAATGTATTCTCCTGTTGCTTTGTCTATTCCTGTATTCCTGCTTTGAGATACCCCTTTATTTTCTTGATTTACCACTATTATATTTTTATATATTTTCTTCAAATTCTCACTAATTTTTTGTGTATTATCTTTTGAACCATCATTTATAATAATAATTTCTATATCTTTATATGTTTGATTCTCTATACTATTTATACATTGTTCTATATTTTTCTCAGCATTATATGCAGGAACAATTATAGATACTTTTGAATTTTGCATATTGTTCTCCTTTTTTATAATAAAAAGAATACTAATAACATTCTTTTTGTATATAATGATAATGCAAATGCAAATATTAATAACATTATTCTTGTTAGTTTTATTGCATTTTTATAATAACTATCTTCTAAACTGTTTTTTAAATATTTATTTTTTATAGTTACATAAAGTACATATGAAATTGATATTATAAATCCCATTATACCAAAGTTATACAAAATATCCATATAACTATTATGAGAATATTTTTCTCTATAAAAATAATTAGAAAATAGTTTTTTGGTTGTTGCATCATTTCCAAATAATATATTTATTATTGGTCTATTGAATGAGGCCTCAAAAAATGTTTTTGCTAATGGCAATCTTCCTGACGTAAATCTATCCAAATCTTTTTCATTTAATATTTCTTGTAAGAATTCAACTCTTTTCCCTAAATCACTTTTAGTTTCTTCTGACTTTTCTTCTTTTTCATTTTCTTGTCCTGATTGGTTTTCAGAAGTTTCTTGATTTGTATTTTCTATTGGCAAAGATGTATTATCTTCTTCTTTTACATTATTTGATGTATCTTCTTGATTTATTTCATTTGTTGCTGATGATGTATGAGATTCTTCTACTTTTGTATTATTTATATCATTTAATACCTTTTTATAAAATTGTACTCCAGCAAAAATTAAAACTGTTAATAAAGCAATTATTCCTATATCTTTTATTTCTTCTTTAAAATTCTTTCTATTAAAAATAAAATATAAAATCATTGTAAATGCAAGTGTAGCTAATCCTGTCATACTTACTGTTATAATATTAGCATTAATCATTATTGCACATAATATATATGATACTTTTTTTGGAATTTTCTTTCCTTTTATTGCTAATAAAGCAATTATTCCTAAATTTATAAATAAACTCATAAAATTAGGCTCATAAGTCCCTTTAAATCTATATACTATATTAGTTCCATCAATTTCCTTTAAAAATAAATTATTCAATAATCCATATACAATACTATTTAATACAGCTACTACTATAGTAAAAAATAAATTTTCTATAAATTTATCTACTTCTTCTTTTCCATTTAATTTTATGTTCATTGAAAATAATACTAAAACAAAAATATTAAATAGTATTATCATTACTTCTGTGCTTATTGTTTTATATGTAATTAAACCTATAATAAATGAAAATATGAAAAAGCATAAAATTCCTATTTCTGTTTTGTTAGGTCTTATCTTGTTTTTTATTATATTAAAAAGTAACTTTATTGCAATAACAACCATAAATATTCTTGATATTGATCCACCTAAATATTTATTTTGCAAAACCTCATCAAAAAATGATAAGAATATATATATGTATAAGCTATTTTCTGTATTTGAAAATATAATTTCAATTACCATTAGTGCTACAAACATTATTCCTATTACATTATTTACATTGAATAATAATGTTCCTATTATCAATTCTATTAATATTCTAGTATAAGTATCTTCTTTTATTTTAATTATTACGTTCCTTATTTTTTCCATTTTTTTCTCTCTTTCCATATAATATAATAAATAATTTTGGAAACATCATAAAAAAGCCTTGACATTTTATAAAAATACTTTTGCTTTTCATTGGTATCCTATACAATTTTTCCTTTTTCACTTCTATTATAATCTTTTCTATCTGACTTTGACTTGCACCATATGCTATAGGATTTTTTAAAACAGATAGTGCTAATTGTCCAATTCTATTTTTTAAACATACATAGCTTTTTTGGTTTTCTATTTTTTTAGCATATTCTTCCAGACTATCAATGATTTTCATATAGCTTGTATACCATTTATCATCTTTAAACATGTCTGTGGTTATACTATTATCTCTTCTTCTATAAATATAAAATGGTATATTTAAATATTGAACCCTATTAGCTGGTATTATTGCTCTTGGTGAAAATTCTTCGTCTTCGAATTTTATTCCATGCATAAAATAAACTTTATTTTCTAATAATTCTTTTTTAAATATCCTACACCATGCACTTGTTAGATATTCATTATTTTTTATAGTATTTGAAAAATATTCATCACCATTCATAATTTTAGAATCTTTTCTATTTAATAAGTTTGTCCCTAATTCAATATTACACTTTGTTTCAAATAATTCAACAACTTTTCCTTCTACAATATCTAAGTCTTCTTCTTCTGCCTTTTTTAATAGTTGTGCTATTCCACCTTTTTCAAGTTTATCATCACTATCTAGAAAACAAATATATTTTCCTTTTGCATTATTAATTCCTGTATTTCTCGCTTCACTTAGTCCTTTATTTTGAGAATGTTCTATTATTTGTAAATTTTTTATATTATTTTTTTCTACATATTCTTGTACTTTTTGAATACTTTTATCTCTTCCTCTATCATCTATACATAATACTTCAAAATCTGTTAGATTTTGATTATATATTGAATCTAAGCATTCTTCTATATATTGTTCAACATTATAAATTGGTACAATGATACTTATTCTCATACAAATTTCATTCCTTTCTCATTCAATAAAACTTACTAATAATAAGCTTCTTTATTAATTATTTTCAAATATTTTTTCATAATCATAATTAAGTAAAAAATTTCTTGTTTGATTAAAATATTCATGATAGTTTTCATTAGTTAATATTTTATCACCATTTTTTATTTCTTTTAATATATATTCATTAATTTTTTCTGAATAATGTGAATAATCTTTATAATTATTTAAATTACATATTATATCTTTTTCATTTATAAATGAACTCAATTTTACATTTTTATATCTAAGCAACTCTCCTGTCAACTGTTCTTGTGCATTAATCAATGCTTCCAACTTTCCTTCTCTATTATATGAGTCATAATATAATATACTATATGGTGGATAGAATATATCAAATTCTACATCTGGATGCTCTGAAAGAAATTTTTCTAATTTTTTAAAATTGCTCTTTACGTTTTCTTCATAAAAATTTTCAGAACTTTTAGATAATATATTAGGTCTTTTATATTGTGCTATTGCAGCTTCTTGGCAAAAAATATAATTTGCATTCCAATTATATGCTAAATCATTGTTTGGAAAATTATTTTTATTCATCATTTTTAAATATTGTATTGCATATTTATTTAAAACCTCTTTATTAAATAAATATTCTACATCAGTAAATATGTTGTCATCATATAAGTATTCAGGAATTTTGTTAGAAGCTTCTTCATTAAAATCAATAATATATGCATATATATCACATCCATAAAATACTTTTTTTATCTTTATTTTATCATTTTCGAAGGCTTCATTAAATAAAATTTCGTAATTTTGCATCATCCCTCCCGAAAATGATAATTTAACTGTATCACAATCAAATAGTTCATTCAATTGACTTATTTTAAAGTTCTCTGTCATTGAAGATCCTGTTAATATTGCATCATATTTGCAATTACGTGCAATTCCAACATTTTGATAAGCCTCTTTTTCTTGAATTAGTTGCATTTTTCCAAGTGGTGCATGATAATGGTAAAATGGATCAATATAAATTATAAAACCTGCACATATAGCCAATAATATAATACTTATAAAAAAATATATAATAATAAATTTACGATAATTTCCTTTATATGCTACAACTTCTTTTTCTTTCATTATATTTTTTCCCTTTCAAAATCTTAAAAATTAAAATATAAAAATGTACTTACTCCAGATAATGATATTATTGACATTACTAATAATACAGCTGAAATAATTGCATTCCTTGTACTAGGTTTAAATTCTTCGACTCTTTCTTGTGTATTTTTCATACATAAAATTGCGAAAAATGCAAATGCAAAAAATATTAATAAATACAATGTATTATAATTTTCAGCAATCCATGCTTTTCTTCCTAATAAATCTGTAATCATTGTAAATTCTGGTAATGTAAATGCATCTAATATATTACTATTTATTGGTCCAAAATTTAACTTTAATATATGTTTTATAATATTTAAAGCATCTGAAATTGAGTCTGCTCTAAATATTACCCATGTAAAATTAATAAATAAAAATGTACATATCCAATTAAATACTTCATTTGTTTTTTCTATAACATTTTTAAATATTCTATTTAATATTGATGCTATTCCATGTAAAATTCCCCATAATATAAATGTAAAGTTTGCACCATGCCATATTCCACTTGCTAAAAATACTATAAATACATTTATATATGTTCTTATTTTTCCTTTTCTACTTCCACCTAATGGTATGTATATATATGTTGTGAAAAATCTTGTTAATGTCATATGCCATCTTTTCCAAAATTCTATTACTGAATGTGATTTATATGGTGAATTAAAATTAATTGGTAATTTTATATTAAACATATAGCCTAATCCTAATGCCATATCACAATATCCACTAAAATCAAAATATATTTGGAAAGTATATGATAACATTCCTAATATTAAGTTTGTGGAATTGGTATCTGTTGGATTTGCAAATACGTAATTTGCTGCTATTGCAAATGTATCTGCTATTAATACTTTTTTTGCTAACCCAAATGAAAATGCTAATAATCCTTTACTAAAGTTTTCTGAATTAAAATTCTTATTTTTTTCATCTTCAAATTGTGGTATCATTTCAGAATATAATGTTATTGGTCCTGCAATCAATTGTGGAAAAAATGTTACAAATAATGAATAGTCTAATAAAGTATAATCTTTTACTTCTCCTTTATATGAATCTATTACATATGCCATTTGTTGAAAAGTAAAAAAACTTATTCCTAGTGGCAACATTACATTTATCAAATTAAAATTTGTAGATGCCAAACTATTAATTGTACTTATAACAAAATCATAATACTTATAGTAAAATATCATCCCTATATTAAATGCTATTCCAATTATTAATAATATTTTTCTAAAATTCTTATTTTTTAATTTTCGAAATATTCTGTTAAATAAATAGTTAATTAGTATACTTGCAACAATTATAAATAGATATTTTACATTAAAATAAGCATAAAAATATAATGATGCTATAACTAATACTAATTTTGCTATTTCATATTTTTTTATTTTGTTAAATCCAAAATATAATAAAAGTGTTATTGGTAAAAACATAAAAATAAATATGTATGAATTAAATAACATTTTTCTATTCTCCTATCATTTTCTGCTGTAATGCTACATATAATTTCAATGGAAATATTAATTTTGTCAATGCACATTTTATAAATATTCTTTTACGTATAGGAAATCGTACTAATATTGACTTAATATCTTGTCCATCTAAATCTTTTTTACATTTATTAATATTTTCTATTATCTCTTTTTTCAAATGTTTTTCTTTTATCAAACTATATGTTTTACTATATAGTAAATGTTCTACCATTCTTATATTTATTGATTCTTTATATTCTTGTGGTAAATAATTTTTAAATTTCTCATATGTTATATCATAAAAGCTCAAATCTTCTAATTTATGGTTTGATGCTGAGTTTTCTCTTTGAAAATAGTTATATAAACATTCATCTATATATACTATTTTTTGTGCATAAAATCCTGTAACTGGTATAACTGGCAATTCTTCACAGTTCTTTATTCCTACAGGATATTTTATATTGTGTTCTACTAAAATTGATTTTTTTATTAATTTTGAACTAGATGTTATTGGTAAATATGAAATACATGTTTCTTTGGTTATTTCTATATTATTAAAAGTATTATATTTTACTTCTATTTTTCTTCCATCTTTATATGTTATATAATAACCTGCAAATACAAAATCTGCACCATCTTCAATCTCTTCCATCATCTTTTTAGTTGCTTGCTTTTCATACCAATCATCTGAATCGCAAAACATTATATATTCAGACTTTGTATTTTCTATTCCTCTATTTCTTGAATATGATACTCCCATGTTTTTTTCATTTTCAAGAAGAATTATATTATTGTTTCTTTTCATATATTCTTTTACAATTTTAGTAGAATCATCTGTTGAACAATCATCTACAACTATTATTTCATTTACTTTGTATTCTTGTTCTAATAATGAATCCAAACATTTTCTTATATATGTTCCTGAGTTGTAATTAGGTATTATAACTCCAATTGTTTTCATCTATTTTTTCTTCCTTTTCATAAAAAATCCCTTTATTATTCCTACAACAGTACCTATTCCATAAGCACAATGTAATATAAAGAAAATAAATGGCAATAATAAATAACTAATGCTAAATCCATTTTTTATTGTTATTAATATAATATTTAATATATTAAATAACAAATATGCTCCTGTTAATAAATATGCAAATATTGGAACTTTTGCAATTGCCATTATTACAGAAAATAGAATTCCTAATACAAATAAAAATGGTACTAAATGATATATTGAAAAACATTTTGGACAATAATGTAGTGTTATTCCAATCCATTTTCCATTACCATATTTTTGTTTTATCATTCCTTTTAAATCACTTCTTGCATATCTATATGATTTTATATTAGGTGAAAGTAAAAACTTATATCCTTTTTGTTTCATTCTATAATGCATTTCATTATCTTCTGTTCTTGCTAAATTTTCATTATATGGTCCGACATCATCAAACACTTTTTTTCTATACATTGCAAATGCCAATGTACTTACATATTCTTTACTTTCTTTTCTTCTAAAATCTGCAATTCCACATCCAAATATAGATTCTTCTGCTATTAATAATAATTTTTCTTTCCAATCATTATTTTGTGTTACACTTATGCATTTTCCTCCAACAATGTTTTCTCCATTTTCAATCTCTTTAACATTGTTCCAAATAAAATCTTTGTCAAAAAATGTATGTGCATCAACTCTTAGTACAACTTCTCCTGTAACTTCTTTTAATGCTACATTCCATCCTTTAGGTAAAGTTTTTCCTTTGTTTGTAAGTATTTTTATTTGATAAAAATCTTTTTCATTTTCTTTTTTAAATTCCTCAAAAACTTTTCTTGTTCCATCTGTTGATATACTATCAACTAATATTACTTCTATATCTTTATGTGGATAATCTTGTTTTTTTAATGATTCTAAACTTTTATCCAAAAATTTTTCTGCATTATATGCTATTATTATAAAAGATACTAACATCTATTTCTCCTATCTTAATACTCCTATTACTGTATCTATACAAATTTTCAAATCATGTAAAACAGAAAACTGTTTTAAATATTCTAAATTATATTTCATTTTACCTGGTAAAACATCTTCAACATATGCCACATCTGTATCTTTACCAGCCTTTACTGCTTTGTCTAATATTTCATCTTCATCTTTATATTTTATACTTGCAATTGATGTAACACCAGCAGGCAAAAGTAATGTTGCCATCATTTCATCTGTATATTTGTCAACATATTTTTTTACTTCTGGTCTTGTTCCAACAAATGTCATCTCACCTTTTAAAATATTTATTAATTGTGGTATTTCATCAAGTCTAACTTTTCTAATTACTTTTCCTACTCTTGTTATTCTAGCATCATTTCCAACTGTTACTAATGATCCTATTTGGTCTGCATTTTGTACCATTGTTCTGAACTTAAATATTCTAAATATTTTTCCATTTGTTGTAACTCTTTCTTGTCTATAAAATACTGGTCCTTTTGAGTCTATCTTTATTAATATTGCTAATATTAATAAAATTGGTGAAAGTATTATTAATAAGACTAATGAAAAGAATATGTCAAATATTCTTTTCATTACTAAACTAATTTTCTTTTTTGATATTATATCATAATATTCTTTCACTTTTTCATTTTTCATTTTTTCTGGTAATTTTTCATAATCTTTTAATATCATTTTAAATTTTCCTTTTTATTTACCATATTCTTTTAAAATATCAACAAAATTTGTTATTACATATTTTGCTTCTTCATCTGTTAATAATGAATATAATGGTAATGTTATTTCACATTTATAATAATCAAATGCATTTGGATAATTTTTTATATCAAATCCCAAATTTTTATATGCTGTAAGCATTGGTAATGGCTTATAATGTACATTTGTTGCAATTCCTCTTTCTGCCATTTTTATTATTATTTCATTTCTTGTTTTTTCATCAATTCCTTCTACTCTTGTTATAAATAGATGTCCTGATGATTTTGAATTTGTTTTTTCATCTTCATGATTTAATGTTTTTACTTGATGTCCTTTTAATGCATCTTCATATATTTTTATTATTTCATGTCTTCTTGCTACTAATTGTGGATATCTTTTTATTTGTGCTAATCCCATTCCTGCCATTATATCTGTCATATTACATTTGTAAGCTGGTTCTACTATATCATATTCCCATGCTCCTAATTGATTTTTATGTAATGCGTCTTTTGTTTGACCATGTAATGATAATAATTGATATCTTTTATAAATTGCTTCATTATCAAATTTATCATTTTTCTTCCATGTAACAGCTCCACCTTCTGCTGTTGTTAAATTCTTTACTGCATGGAATGAGAAACATGTAAAGTCTGCATATTCTCCTGCCATTTTACCATTTCTCATTGCTCCAATAGCATGTGAACTATCTGCCATTATTGCAATTCTTCCTAATTTTTCTTGTAATTCTGATGATGGTTTAAATATGTTTGCTTTTTTCTCTACTATTTTTTGTATTCTATCATAATCACACATTACTCCACCAATATCTACTGGTATAATTACTTTTGTTTTTTCTGTTATTGCTTGTTCTAATTTGTCATAATCCATTTCGAAATTATCTTTTTGAATGTCTACTAATATTGGTGTTGCTCCAACATGGCATATTACACTACATGATGCTGTATATGTATATGCTGATGTTATTACTTCATCACCAGGTCCAACTCCTAATACTCTTAATGTTATTTCCATTGCTGCTGTTGATGAATTTAAACATACTGTTTTTTCTGTTTTGCATAATTCTGTTATTTTTTGCTCAAATAATTTTGTTTTTGGTCCTGTTGTAATCCATCCTGATTTTATTGCGTCTATAACTTCCTCAATTTCTGCTTCACCTACATCTGGTGGTGAAAATCTAATGTTCATTTTATTTTCCATATTTCAACATTCCTTCCTTCATTACAATTTCTTATTTATAATGAATAAATTCTAATTATTGATTTAACTAGAATTTATTCAATTATTGGTATTTAAGTATTTGCTGTTGCTTCTACTTTTTGTGTGTTTTCATTTGTTCCCTTTTTTTCGTTAACAATCTTTTTATTAACTTCATCTGGCTCTTTATATGTTGGAACAACTTGTTTCATTACTTGTTTTACTTCTTCTTCAAGATTCATGTCATTATCTTTTATTTTACTTAATTTGTTTAGTTTACTTTCTAATTCTTCCATTCCTAAGTTCATTGGTTGTGATACAAAGATTTTATTATGTTTTGTTGCTGTTAATCCTTCTTCTGCCATTAATAATTCTTCATATAATTTTTCTCCTTCTCTTAGTCCTGTGAATTGAATTGGAATATCTACTCCTGGCTCATATCCAGATAATTTTATTAGGCTTATTGCTAAATCATAAATTTTTACTGGTTTTCCCATATCTAATACAAATATTTCTCCACCTTCTGCATATGTTATTGCTTGTAATATTAATCCAACTGCTTCTGGTATTGTCATGAAAAATCTTGTTATATCTTTATGTGTTACTGTTACAGGTCCGCCTTCTGCTATTTGTTTTTTGAATAATGGTATTACTGATCCATTGCTTCCTAATACGTTTCCAAATCTTACTGCAACATAGTCTGTTTTACTTACTTTATTTTTTGCTTGTATTATCATTTCACAAACTCTTTTTGATGCTCCCATTATATTTGTTGGGTTTACTGCTTTGTCTGTTGATATTAATACAAATCTTTCTACTCCAAATTCATCTGCACAATTTGCTACATTATATGTTCCAAATATATTGTTTTTTATTGCTTCTAATGGGCTATTTTCCATTAATGGTACATGTTTATGTGCTGCTGCATGGAATACTAGTTTTGGTGAATATTTTTCAAAAACTTTTCTTAGTCTTTCTTTATCTCTTACACTTCCAACTATTGCTTCTATTTTTGTTTTTGGATAATGTGCATCTAATTCCATTTGAATGTCATATAAATTATTTTCATATATGTCAAATATTATTAATTTTGCTGGATTGTATTTCATTATTTGTCTACAAAGTTCAGATCCTATTGATCCTCCTCCACCAGTAACTAATACATTTTTTCCTTTTATTAGGTCTGTAATGTTTTTATTATCAAGTTTTATTGTGTCTCTTCCAAGTAAGTCTTCTATTTCTACATCTCTTAAGTTATTCATTACTCCACCTTTTTTCATCATTTCTTCTGTACTTGGTAATACTCTTGTTCTTACTCCTGTTGTTTGACATATTTCTATTATATTTTTTCTTGATCTTTGTGTTATATTATCTATTGCTAAATAAATAATGTTTACATTTTTTTCTTTTACTATATCTGGAATATCATATCTTGTTCCTAATACTTTTACTCCTAGTATGCTTTTATTTAGTTTATTTTTATTGTCATCTATCATTCCAACAATATTATACTTATCTTTCATTGTGTTGTTAACAGCTAATATTATTTCTTTAGCTCCCATTCCTGCTCCAATTATTAATAAGTTTTCTATTTTGTTTGGTTCTTTTTCTGCATTTTTTGGTCTTTTTACATTTGACATTCTTGATAATATTGATCTTCCAGCAATTCTATATAATACGAATATTCCTGATATGAATATTCCTGACAATATGTTTATTCTTGCTCCAAAATAATCGAATTTTAACATATTGCTTATTACTATCATTAATATTGTTGATAAAAATCCACTAATTAGATATTTAATGTAATCTTCTCCTATTTCATATCTTATCATATCCCTATACATTTGAAAAACATTTAAAAACACTTCATATACTAATACTGCAATACACATTTCTTTTGTAAATTCTAATAAATCTGTTATTTGTGTATTTAGGAATAATAATGATGTTACATAACTTCCAATTACTACTATTACATCTATTAATACTAATGCTAAATGTCTATATTTTTTTGCTAAATTTATAATTTTCATCTATTCCCCCTATTCGACATTTTTTATCTTTTCATACTATATCACTTATCATTTTATTTGACAAGATTTTTCGTACATTTTTTCTTGGTAATTTATGCTTAGCCAATTGTTTTTTTATTGAATAACTTTATTTATAATATTTTTTTATGCTGGGGTTGAATATTTTTATTTGTTACTGTATAATATATGTTATATGGGGATGTAATGGTTTCGACATTATATCTGAAGCATGAATAGCGAGTAGTGGATTCTCGTTTGCCACTATAAAAACGGGAAATTAAATATAAACGCTGATAATACAGAATTAGCATACGCTGCTTAGTTGCAACGTCGCCTCTAAAAGTATCCCCACATATTTTTAGTTGGTGTCATTTAGTGGGAAACAAAGCTATTTTTTCTATGGAAATAGTGGGTATTTAATAGATATATTTTTTAATCGCTTGTTTGTTTGTGGTTATTAGATGAATATTAAAAATAAACTGCACTCGGAGAAGTTTGTGTGAATCTTATAGTGGACAGGGGTTCGACTCCCCTCATCTCCACCAAAAATACTCTATTTCAGGGTATTTTTTTTATCTGTCAATATCAAAAATGGCTATTTTTCAATGTTTTTTATTTGAAGTTATTTAAGTTTAATTAAAAATATTTCTGCTATTGCATTATTTTTATTTGTTGTAAAATCCCTTGCATTTTCTTGAAAACCATTATATAATACTATGCATGTGAACTAAGTTTTCACTAATTAGTAAGAGGTTTTCCTCTGACTTTTTAGTTTTACATATATAACCATTTACATCAATAAAAGTTATAAGGAGGAAATTATGTTAAAAATTTTTGAAACTTTGATTAATCTCTTAGCCGTATTAGCAATAGCTACTTTTGCACTTACACTTTTTTGCCAACGATTATCAAAAAAATCAAATTGGCAAACATCTCGGATAATTTCAAATTCATATTTGATTGTTTACGAATTAATTTACATTACAATTCACTATTTTTCTAACAAATCTTTTATTATAGATCTTGTTACTTTGGCAATTTGGGTTATCAATTTTGCAGTTAGCTATTATTTTTGGCAAGACAGAAAAAATCAATAAGAACAAAGTGATATAGTTGCTATCTGTTCTCACATAATTTAAGCACAAAAAGATGAAGTTGATAAATATCAGCTTCATCTTTTCTTTTTAATATATTGTTCCATTATTTTTACTATATTCATTAAATGCTTCTATACATTCATCTCTATCCATTTGTTTTAAATTTATTAAATCTTTATTTTTTCCTTCAAGATATTTATAAATTATATCATCTCTAAATCCAATATTTCCAGCATCTTCTTTAGTACATCCATAATATACTTCTTTTATATTTGACCAAATTATTGCTGATAAACACATTGGACATGGTTCACATGATGTATATAAAATATAATTTGATAAATCATATGTTCTTAATTTTTTACAAGCTTCTCTTATTGTTGTTACTTCAGCATGTGCTGTTGGGTCTAAATCACATAAAACTCTATTATTTCCTTCTGCGATTACATTTCCTTCTTTATCTACTATTACTGCTCCAAATGGTCCACCTTCATGATTTCTGCATCCATTTATTGATCTTTCTTTTGCTATTTTCATAAATTTATTCATAATTTTTCTTTCCTTTCTTTTTGTTGAAGTTTTCATTATTTTTATATCATATTTTTGCTTATTTGTCACTAAATTTATTTGTTTTCATATTATAAGTATATATATTAGAATGGGGGTTTTATGAATTATTTTAGACAAGATTCTATTATTTCTACAAATGTTAATTATAGTTACAATGTTTTTATTAAGGATTTGCACAAATTGACAAGCTTATATCCATTTATTTCTGTTGGCAATATTGGAAAATCTATTATGGGAAAGGATATTCCTTTTATAAAAATCGGTAATGGTTCTAATGAAGTTTTTTATTCCGCTTCATATCATGCAAACGAATGGATCACAAGCATTGTTTTAATGAAATTTTTAGCTGATTATTGTTATTGCTATTCTAATAATTTAACTATTTTCGGATATCCCGCTAGTTGGCTTTTTAATGTTTCTACTATTTATCTTGTTCCTATGGTTAATCCTGATGGTGTTGATTTAGTTACAGGTGCTCTTCCTACAAGTTCTCCATCATATACTCAAGCTTCAAAAATTGCTTATGGCTTTGCTACTATTCCTTTTCCAAATGGTTGGAAAGCAAATATTAGAGGTGTGGATTTAAACTTACAATTTCCAGCTGGTTGGCAACAAGCACGTGCAACAAAATATTCACAAGGTTTTACTCGGTCCAGCTCCTCGTGATTTCGTTGGATATGGTCCTCTTACAGAACCAGAATCACTTGCAGTTTATAATTTTACTCTTCAACATAATTTTAGACTTATTCTTGCATATCATTCTCAAGGTGAAGTAATTTATTGGCAATTCCAAAACTATAATCCTCCTTATAGTTTTGAAATTGGAACTCAATTTGCTAATGTTAGTGGGTATTCTTTAGAATCAACTCCTTATAATTCTAGCTTTGCTGGTTATAAAGATTGGTTTATTCAAAATTATAATAGACCTGGATATACTATTGAAGTTGGTCTTGGTACTAGCCCACTTCCTCTTTCTCAATTTGATAAAATCTATTCAGATAATTTGGGTATTTTAGTTTTAGGTTCAATTATATAAAAAAGCGAGTCTAAGATTTTCTATCAAATGAAAATTTTAAGAAAATC